>QWCH01007071.1_pt1 | contig 10851 bp, 10 predicted proteins | sample 1972671 | NCBI WGS metagenome assembly QWCH01 (sample SAMN09866713, study PRJNA288562) | Human gut metagenome isolate term3_stool, whole genome shotgun sequencing... | isolation source: gut | host: Homo sapiens | place: USA: California | reverse complement strand
ACAAGATAACGGTTTCCATGAAGCTTTACTTCTGGGCCGGCCGAACACCGCATCATAAACCACCCATTTCTTCAAATCCTCTTCTGTCCAGCTTTTTCCCGTATTTATAAAATCACTTGTTTCCTTCTTTACCGATATGGCAGCCGTGGCTGTTTCCCCCTCCGTTTTTCCAGGTATATGACCCCTGTACGGATTCTGCCCGGAATTGGCTGAAGCCTCTTCCGCTTTCGGTTTCTTCACAACCTTTTTGATTACTTTTTTCCGGATAACTTTTTTCCGTTCCTGCCCTTCTTCTCTGCAAACCTCCTGTTCCATTTCATCAGGAAGATCCATTTCTTCCGTTTTCTTCTTTCCTTCTTGTATACCCCAGGAATCAAGAATCCGTTTCCTCAATTCCTGAAAATTGTACTCACCTTCTCTTTTCCCGTGCGAAGAAACAGTGTCCCAAAAAGAGAATTCCCGTCCAATCAAACTGTCCCATACATCACTTCTTGTTTCCCGGATTACCGGCAATTTTTTCACGCATATCCGTATCTGCCACAATATTTCGCATATTATAATAATCCATAACTCCTAAATTCCCATCACGGAGTGCATCGGCCATCGCTTTCGGCACTTCTGCCTGGGCCTCTACCACCTTAGCTTGCATTTCCTGTGTATAAGCACGCATTTCCTGTTCCTGTGCCACTGCCATAGCACGTCTTTCCTCCGCTCTGGCCTGGGCTATTTCCTTATCGGCTTCTGCCTGGTCAGTCTGTAATTGTGCTCCGATATTTCTGCCGACATCGACATCGGCAATATCAATGGATAAAATTTCAAAGGCCGTACCCGAGTCAAGTCCTTTACCGAGAACCGTACGGGAAATGTGATCGGGGTTTTCAAGAACATCAGTATGCTTTTCTGAAGAACCGACAGTAGTAACAATCCCTTCCCCTACACGGGCAATAATAGTTGCTTCACCCGCACCGCCGACAAGACGGTCTATATTGGCACGGACCGTCACTCTTGCCCTGACTTTTAATTCAATTCCGTTTTTAGCCACTGCCGAAATCGTCGGCGTTTCAATTACTTTCGGATTGACACTCATCTGTACGGCTTCCAGCACATTTCTTCCCGCTAAATCAATAGCTGCCGCCTGCTCAAAGGTAAGATCAATTTGTGCACGATGGGCCGCAATAAGAGCATCCACTACATTATCGACATTACCGCCGGCCAGATAATGAGCTTCCAACTGATTCACATTAATTCCCAATCCTGCCTTGGTTCCTTTAATTAAAGGGAGTACAATCATTCTCGGTTCTACCCGGCGAATCCTCATTCCGACAAGATTAAACAAAGAAATTTGTACCCCTGCTGCTAAAGCCGATATCCAAAGTCCTACAGGGACAAAATGAAGCAATACCAATATCGCAAATATCGCCGCAACTATAGTAAAAACAGGAATCATCAATAACTCTTCCATTCTATTCCTCCTACCGATTCAATTCACAATAATTAAATTTTTTCTACTACCAGATAATTATTTTCTGCCCGTAACACCTTAATTGCCGTGCCGCTTTTTATAAACTCTCCACTTGAAGCGGCATCAAGCACTTCTTCCTTAACCCGGACTTTCCCTGACGGGCGGAGAACAGTAATTGCCACACCGGTTTCTCCTTCATAGCTTTTTAAATCCTTAGAGGAGGAAACGTAGCCTGCCGTAGAAGACAAGGAAGATTGCAAAGTGATTTTTTCCCAAAACCGGCTTTGCGGCAAATGCTCTGCCAAGAAGTAAAACCCTACAATAGCAAGGATAATAGCCAATGATAAAACCCACAAAGCTGTCATATCTGCACCAAACGTCAAGTAAAGTCCGCCAATAACGGCTATCAGGCCGATAGCAATACCAACCGCCAAAATAAAGAAGAAATTCCAACCAGGCTATATTCCCGCCATTCCAATTCGCTCCCAGAAGAAATCCTCCTGCTATCACTGCAATGAGTCCTCCGCCGGAAAATCCCGCCGTCTTTATTTCTGCCACAATAGAAATAAATATAATTGCCGCCAAAATCGCTTCCACAAAAGGCATCTGATACCATTCCGGCTCATAAATTCCATTACCGGCATAACTGTTTAAAGGACTGAAAAATGTCCCCGCCCCCGCAAAGCTTCCAAAGCATAAATTTTTCAGCAAGCACACTCCTCCCTTCTGATAAACACGAAGAAATTATTCTGTATTTTCATTATACTATACTCTTTTTTATTTTTCGAAAAATAAAAACCTTTCTGTGTACAAACGAGACACAAAAAGGTTTTTTATTATATATTAATTATTCGCCTTTAGAGCTTTTAAAACCGTCTTTTTTACCGATAACTTCAATTCCGTTCATGTATGGACGCAAAGCCTCCGGTACAAGAATCGTTCCGTCTTCCTGCTGATAATTTTCCATAATGGCAGCCACCGTACGGCCGACTGCAAGTCCCGAACCGTTTAATGTATGAACAAATTCAGGCTTATCCCCGGGATGACGGCGGAAACGGATATTGGCACGGCGTGCTTGGAAATCAAGACAATTAGAGCACGATGAAATTTCTCTGTATTTCGCCTGTCCGGGCATCCACACTTCTATGTCATAAGTCTTAGCGGATGAGAATCCGATATCTCCGGTGCAAAGGCATACTACATGATACGGAAGCTTTAACAACTGTAAGATTTTTTCGCCTTCTTCCGTTAAGCTTTCCAATTCTTCCCAGCTGTCTTCAGGCTTACAATATTTTACCATCTCCACCTTATGGAACTGATGTTGCCGGATCAGACCGCGAGTATCTTTGCCTGCAGATCCCGCTTCTTTCCGGAAACAGGGTGTCAATGCCGTCAGATGGACAGGAAGCATAGCTGCATCCAATATTTCTCCTGCAAAATAATTTGTCAAAGGAACTTCTGCCGTCGGAGTCATATACATGGATTCTCCTTCAACTTTATACATATCTTCTGCAAACTTGGGCAGTTGTCCTGTTCCTCTCATGGAGTTTTCATTGATAATATACGGAGGAATCACTTCCGTGAAATCTCCCTGCTGCGTATGGACATCAAGCATAAAGTTATAAACTGCTCTTTCCAGTCTTGCTGCCATGCTCAGATAAAAGCAGAAACGTGCTCCCGCTACCTTTCCTGCTCTTTCCGAATCCAAGATTCCTAACTCTTCTCCCAATTCATAGTGTTCCTTGACAGGAAAATCAAATACCGGTATTTCTCCCCATTTTCGAATCTCGGGATTCTCTGTATCATCTTTTCCTATCGGAACGGATTGGTCGGTCATATTCGGAATGCGGAGCAATAAATCCTTTTGCTTTGTTTCTATCTGATCCAGCTCTTTATCAATCCGGGAAATTTCATCTCCCACTTCACGCATTGCTGTAATGGCAGCCGAAGCATCTTCGCCTTTTTTCTTGGCGATGGCAATATTTTTGCTTTCTGCATTACGCTTACTTTTCAAAGATTCTGTCTGTTTCAGCAGCTCCCGCCTCTTTTCGTCAAGCTGCAAAACTTCATCCAAATCAAAATCGTTATGACGATTCAATAAATTTTTTCTGACAGCTTCCATATTTTCTCTTATAAATTTAATATCCAGCATAACTTCCACTCCTTATAAAAATTTTTCACCACTACAGATAATAAAAAAAGACTTCTCCCTTTCATGGGACGAAGTCATCGCGGTGCCACCCAACTTGCATAAGCCAACTTTCAGTAAATAACGGTTACAAGCCGTCCGATTCTTCACCGGCCACTCCAGAGCGGAAAATTTTTCTTTGCCAAGGCTCGCACCGACCGCCTGTTCTCTGATGTACATACGAAAAATATTTTCTCTTTCCCTGTGTTTTATTTATTATATATTCATTAAGGTTTTTTGTAAAGTAAAACGATGGAGCTTAATTTGCCTCCACCGTTTTGTTTTTATTTACTCTTTTAAATCATACCAGGCATCTGCCAATGCTGCATATTCTTCCATGGAGAATGTTTCTCCCCGGCGGGTTCCGTCAATCCCTGCAACAGTAAGAATCTTCTTCCCCAAATCTGCATCGATGCCTCCTGCTTTCATAGCATTGGTAAATACTTTACGCCTTTGCCCGAATCCCATTTTTACCAGCCGGAAAAAAAGATTTCTGTCCTTTACCTTTACGGCAGGTTCTTTTCTTCTCCGTATTTTTAAAACCGTTGATGTGACCGCAGGTCTGGGCAAAAATGCATCAGATGCAATATTCAGAACCCTTTCTACTGTACAGTCAAACCGGACGGCAATGGTCAATGCCCCGTAGTCTTTTGTTCCCGGAGATGCCATAATACGGTCTGCCACTTCTTTTTGCATCATAAAAACAAATAAAGAAATGGGAAGCTCTGAGCGGATTAAATACAGCAGGATAGGCGTTGTAATATAATAGGGAAGATTGGCCGCCGCATGCCACTCTTTATTTCCGAGTCTTTCTTTCAAATTTGTTTTCAGTATATCTTCATATATCACCTGAACATTATCGTAAGACTCTAAAGTATGGGACAATACTTTTTCCAAACTTTGATCAATTTCAAAGGCTGTTACATCCGCCCCCGTCTCTGCCAATGCTTGTGTCAATGTCCCGATACCTGCTCCTATTTCTAAAACAGAGCTGCCTTCACCTATTTCTGCCGCTTCTGCAATAGCTGCCACGACATCGGGTCTGATTAAAAAATTTTGCCCCAATCTGTGCTTTGCACGAATTCCAAAACGGCGGATGATATAGGTAACAACCTTTTTATCCGCCAAATTAGCATCTTTCATTATTTTCTCCTAATTGTTCCAGTGCCGATTCCCATTCTTCCTTTGTGACACCAAAATGATTGAGCCTCTTTAAAAATTGTTTCCCGTTACCAAACCCAATCCCGAGGAATGCTCCTACAGCGGCTCTTTTACGGGAAGCATTTTCACTTCCCATAAGTCCCGCTTTCCATAAATCAGACATGGTAAATAATCCCGATTCATTCTGATGTAAAAGCCTCACCTTAGCAAGAGCCCTTTTTATGGCTTCCGGTGAAGCATCTTCTATCCCCACATCATCGGCAGTGGAAGCTTCCGCTTTTGGAACAAATGCATGGAGTGCTTCGGGAAATAAAGAAGTGAGACGCGCCCGGATTCTTTCTCCCGGTCCGTCCGGATCCGTCAAAATTATGATCCCTCTTTTTTTATAAGCAGTGCGAATATCTTCTATAACAGCAGACCGGAGGGCAAAGCCTCCGGTCGCAATTATATCCGCTTCTACCGCCTGTTTGACACGGGCAATATCCGATTTGCCCTCAACAACGATAACTTGGCGAATCATATCAGTCTCTGGCTACATATCCGATACCACGAACCGTATGGATATATTTCTTTCCGACTTTTTCATCAATTTTACTGCGAAGATAACGGATATATACATCTACAATATTTGTTTTACCTGCATATCCGTATCCCCATACTTTTTCAAGTACTTCTTCTCTTTTTAAAACACGGTTTTTATTTTTTGCCAGGAATAAGAGCAAATCAAATTCTTTCTTTGTCAAATCAATCACTTCATCCCCTGCACGTACCTCATGACGGTCGGGATAAATCGCTAAATCGCCGATAGTAAATGAAGGGTCGACTATAATTTTCGGCTCTTCACGACGACGAAGTGCCGAATGAAGTCTGGCAATCAATTCCTTCGTCGCATATGGTTTTGTAATATAATCGTCAGCCCCGGCATTTAATGCTTCCACCTTGGCATCTACACCGGCATCTGCAGACAAATAAATAATAGGTAGTGAGCTGATTTCTCTCACCTTTTCAAGGATTTCTCCCCCGTTTTTCATAGGTTCATCCGGGTCAAGGATAATGATATCCGCCTGACGTTGTCCGGCTAAATCCACAACCGAATCTCCTATATTATCAATTAAGCAGGAAAATCCTTCTTCCTCCAATTTAAGCTGCATAAAACGGCTTACACTCGGATCACTTTCAACAATTAATACACATTTTCTCATAATAAGGTTCCTCCCCAAATAACAAATAAATCATAACAACTAAAAAACTGCTCTTTTCTTATTATTATTTTTTGCAATCCTTTTTTATTGGCATATTATTATTTTTTTACCAAATGATTTCATGGATTGCACAAGAGCTTTATTGTCCTCGATTTAATGATACCATAATTTTATACAAATTCAAGCGTTTTATTCTATTTTTATTATAAAAAAATTAGATATTTTAATACCTTTCATTAATATATGAATCATATTTTTTCTTTTGAGAAATATTTTGTTTTTCCTTATTCGTTATAAAAAATATGAAAAATGCGCATGTATACAAAGAATATTTATAATTTTCTATTTTCTCATGTAATCATAATTGAAAATTTATCTCATTTATAGAGGCGATGTTTTTATGGCATACATATACCCCCTATATGTATAGAATTTTTCTATCATCCGTATAGTATCCATTTATTGCGCATAAAAAAAGAAGTTCCCTGTCTGAGGAAACTTCTTTTTCTTTATTTTTTATTTAAACAATTGTCTCATTCTGTGATTCAACATACCGGAACCGTAAACAGCGTCTGTATCAAGTAACTCTTCTATACGGAGCAATTGGTTATATTTTGCTACTCTCTCCGTGCGCCCCGGTGCGCCGGTCTTAATCTGTCCTGCATTAAGCGCTACTGCCACATCGGCAATAGTTGTATCTGCCGTTTCTCCGCTTCTGTGCGAAATAACCGCCGTATAACCGCTCCTTTGCGCCATTTGCACGGCATCAAAAGTTTCTGTAAGCGTTCCGATTTGGTTTAATTTAATCAATATGGAATTTGCCACACCTTGGTGAATCCCACGGGATAACCTCTGTGTATTGGTAACAAAAAGATCGTCGCCTACAAGTTGCACCCTTGAGCCCAACGCTTCTGTCAATTTTTTCCATCCGTCCCAGTCTTCTTCACCAAGACCGTCTTCAATAGAAATAATCGGATATTTTCGCACCAGATTTTCATAAAATCCAATCATTTCCTCTGCCGTCTTAGCCGCATGATCACCGGCTAAATGATAGAGTCCGTCTTCTCCGAGAAGTTCAGAGGCTGCCACATCAGTTGCAAGCGCTATGTCTCTCCCCGGAGTATATCCTGCTTTTTCGATAGCCTCACATATAATTTCCATAGCAGCTTCATTTGACGGTAAATCAGGAGCAAAGCCTCCTTCATCTCCTACGGCGGTAGAAAGACCCTTCTCTTTTAACACCGATTTCAATGTATGATAAATCTCTGCACACATACGGAGTCCTTCCGAAAAAGAAGATGCACCGACAGGCATAATCATACTTTCCTGGATATCTACATTATTATCTGCATGAGCTCCGCCATTTATGATGTTCATCATCGGCACGGGTAAATTATGAGCATTCACACCGCCCAGATATTGGAAAAGCGGAAGCCCCGCCGAATCAGCGGAAGCATGAGCCGCTGCAAGTGAAACTCCTAAAATGGAATTGGCTCCCAACCGGCTTTTATTCGGAGTGCCGTCCAAATTGATTAATATCTGGTCAAGCCCTCTCTGGTCACTGGCTTCCCAACCGATAACTGCATCTGCAATTTCGCCATTGACATTGTTTACCGCCTTTAATACACCTTTTCCATCATATCTGTTCTTATCACCATCTCTAAGTTCTGTGGCCTCAAACAAGCCGGTAGATGCGCCGGAAGGTACCCCTGCCCGTGAAAAAGTCCCATCTTCCAAAAAAATTTCTACCTCAACGGTAGGATTTCCCCGGGAATCCAAAATTTCTCTTGCATGAAGATCAGTAATTGCTGCCATGATTTCTCCTTATACTTTTTTATAAATAGAAGCAAAATCTGATGCTTTCAGACTGGCTCCTCCGATAAGTACGCCATCAATATTTTTTTCTTTAATGAATACAGAAACATTGTCCGGATTCACGGAACCGCCATATAAGATGCGTATGGCTCCGGCTGCCTTTTTTCCGACCAGCTTTTCCAGACTGTGCCGTATAAATGCTGCAACCGCCTCAGCATTTTCAGCTGTTGCCGCTTTTCCCGTACCAATTGCCCATATAGGTTCATAGGCAATAACAAGCTTATCTGTATCTTGTTTTCTGGTGTCTGAAACTCCGTTTTGAAGCTGTGCAAAAATACGTTCTTCTGTCTGCCCGCCATCCCGCTCCTCCAGCGTTTCTCCGATACAAAGAATCGGAATCATGTCATGAGCAAAAACAGACTTTACCTTTTCCGCGATAAAACGGTCTGACTCCTTGAAAATCTGCCGCCTTTCAGAATGTCCGCAGATGACATATGTACATCCCAAATCCTTCAACATAACCGGTGATACTTCGCCGGTAAACGCCCCTTTGTCCTCAGGATATACATTTTGTGCACCCCATTTAATTGACGATGTTCCCAACATAAAGCGGGCTAAAGGAATATCAGTAAAAGGAGGACAAATTAAAAGTTCGGCTTCTTTTTTTATGACTTTGAGTTCTTTGAAAAAATGCTCTGCTTCAGAAACCGTGTGGTTCATTTTCCAGTTCCCGGCAATTAAAACGGTTCTCACGCCCATCACTCCTTGTCAGCCAATACAGCGACACCGGGTAAAATCATTCCTTCAAGCATTTCCAGAGAAGCTCCGCCTCCTGTAGAAACATGGGAAAACTTATCTCCGATTCCTAATTGGTCCACCACGGAAGCCGACTCTCCTCCGCCGATAACGGTAGTCGCATCAAGTTCTGCAATGGTTTCTGCAATGGTATACGTTCCCTTTGCAAAAGCTTTCATTTCAAATACACCCATAGGCCCATTCCAAACAACCGTCTTCATTTTCTTTAGTGTATCCGCATAAAGCCGGATTGTTTTAGGACCGATATCAAGTGCCATCCAGGGATCGGAAAAATCTTTTGCTTCCAAAACTTTTGTGTTTGCATCTTCTGCAAAAGCGTCTGCTGCCATGAAATCTACGGGTAACATAATCGTCGAACCCATTTCTTTTGCCTTTTTCATTAAATTCCGGGCAAGCTCAAACCGATCTTTGTCCTGCAAGGATTTCCCCATGTCATAGCCTTCGGCAGCCACAAAAGTATTCGCCATTCCTCCGCCAATCAATATAACATCGGCTTTTTCCATCAGATTAGCAATGACCTGGATTTTGTCACTGATTTTAGCACCGCCTATAATGGCTGCAAAGGGACGTTCCGGCTTTTCAATGACCCCGTCAAGAAAATCTATTTCTTTCTTTAATAAAAGTCCGGAAACCATAGGTAATAACTTACCTACACCCATAACGGAAGCATGTGCCCTGTGTGAGACCCCGAAAGCATCATTCACTGCCACTTGGCACCCTTCAACCAGTGCCTTGGCAAAATCTTCTCCGTTTTTCTCTTCCTCCTTATGGAATCTGAGATTTTCTAAAAGGAGAATATCTCCCTGCTTAAGAGACTGTTTCAGGGCTGCCACTTCCTGACCGACACAGTCATGAGCAAATTGTACAGGTCTCCCTAAAAGCTCAGATAACCGCTTTGCCACCGGCTCAAGCGACAATTCAGTTTTCCCTGATAATTCAATGTCATAAACCGTTTTCTTATTCATTCCGGACGCCCCCTTGGATTAAAGTCCTTTAGAGGCAACAAATGCCACTAAATCAATAATTCTCATGGAGTATCCCCATTCGTTATCGTACCAGGCAATCACTTTCACCATGTTATTATCCATAACCATTGTCAGCTTGCTGTCAATCGTGGAGCTTACATCGGTCGTCTTAAAATCACTGGATACCAATTCTTCGTCAGTATATGCCAAAATTCCTTTGAGTTCTCCCTCAGAGGCCGCTTTTAATGCTTCGTTGACTTCTTCCTTAGTTACCGTTTTATTTAATTCCACAGTCAAATCCACAAGGGATACATCCGGAGTCGGCACGCGGACCGCCAATCCGTTCAATTTTCCTTTCAATTCAGGAATAACTATGCCAATGGCCTTTGCCGCACCCGTACTGGTAGGAATCATATTTTCTGCTGCGGCTCTGCCTCGCCTTGCATCTTTTTTATGCGCTTTTTCAAGAATTGCCTGATCATTGGTATAGGAATGAATGGTCGTCATAAGACCCCGTTTAATCCCGAATTTTTCATCGAGTACCTTGCAGACAGGAGCCAGGCAATTTGTCGTACAAGAAGCATTGGAAATAATTTCATCTTTAGCTGGATTATAAATAGATTCATTTACACCCATGACGATTGTGGCATCTTCATCTTTGCCCGGTGCGGTGATAATAACTTTTTTTACAGTTCCCCGGATATGCTTACCTGCACTGGCACGATCCTTTAATTTGCCTGTCGACTCAATAACAATTTCAACACCGTAAGCACTCCAGTCCAAATTTTTAGGATCACGGTCATGCAAAACCTGAATACGTTTTCCGTCAACAACCAACACATCGCCGTCGACTTCCACCTTTTTATCCAGGCGTCCGTGAACAGTATCATATTTCAAAAGATAAGCTGCTGTTTCCGGTCCGCTCGGATTATTAATCGCTACGATATCCAAATCTTTCCGGTCAAGAAGTCCGCGAAAAACAAGTCTGCCGATTCTGCCAAAACCGTTAATTGCTACTTTTGTCATGCTTGTACCCTCCTATGTGATTGAAATACTGAAATTGCTGCCTTTGCAAAATGCCCCTTCCGGGATTGCAAATAGCAGACAAAAATCCTGACGTACCCATAAATAATGTGGCTGAAACCGGATTTAATTTTTTGTACAATCAGGCATATTTTACTTTATATAGTATATCATGCACCGTTTTACACTACAACAACTGCAACCTCTGATATAAAAAGT
>QWCH01008657.1_pt1 | contig 10908 bp, 7 predicted proteins | sample 1972671 | NCBI WGS metagenome assembly QWCH01 (sample SAMN09866713, study PRJNA288562) | Human gut metagenome isolate term3_stool, whole genome shotgun sequencing... | isolation source: gut | host: Homo sapiens | place: USA: California | reverse complement strand
AGGGAAAAATCAAAAGTCCATAGTATCTGAATTGTATTGAACCACGATATTAAAAGAAAGGAAACGTGTGATAATTAACTTCCTAATTATCATACAAGAGTAAAGATGAAAATTATAGACAGATTAAAAGAAGACAAAATACATATTTCATTTGAAGTGTTTCCGCCGAAGACCGATGCGGGATTTGAAAAAGTGATCGCGGCAACTGATGCTATGGCGAAGTTAAATCCGGCGTTTATCAGCGTGACATATGGTGCGGGCGGCGGTACGAGTAAGAATACGGCAAAGATCGCATCTCATATAAAGGATGATCTCGGAGTGGTTAGTCTTGCACACTTGACATGTGCTTCTTCAACGATAGAGGAAGTAAGAGATGTGATTGAAAATCTGAAAGAAAACGGGATTGAAAACATTCTTGCGCTTCGGGGAGATATCCCGGAAGGGATGCCGTTCCCGAACGGAAATCGTTTTAGATATGCATATGAGTTGATAGAGGAGATTCGTAAGCATGGCGATTTTTGTATCGGAGCTGCATGTTATCCGGAAGGTCATGTAGAAAACGAACATAAGGCAGAAGATATCAGGTATTTAAAACAAAAAGTAGATAGCGGCGTTGATTTTCTTACGACACAGATGTTTTTTGATAACGATATCCATTATAATTTTTTATACAGGATCAGGGAAGCAGGGATCAATGTTCCGGTACTCCCGGGAATTATGCCGATGACGAGTGAGAAACAGATGAAAAGAAGTCAGGAATTGTCAGGGACAGTGTTTCCGAGAAGATTTTTAGCTCTCCTTGATCGGTTCGGCAGCTCGGCGGCGGCGATGGAACAGGCGGGAATCGCATATGCGACCGATCAGATCATTGATCTTCTTTCTAACGGTGTGAACAATATTCATATTTATACAATGAATAAACCGCATGTTGCAGCTGCAATTATGAACAATTTGTCGGAGATTATAAAGGCGTAGGTGATAGAATGGAAAAATGTTTTCAGGAAGCTGTCCGCTATTTGGGGTATGGGAAAAATCCGGTAGATGAGGCAACAAGCCGTCTTGTTGAAAAAGGTTTTTTGGAGCTGGAAAAAGTATCGGCGCTTCGCTCGGTGTTTCGTATTTTTGAAATGAATCGGATAGATGAAGAAAAAGTTGCGATCGGAACATTACAGATTAGCAGCAAAAGCCTTGCAAGAAACTTAAATCACTGTGAAAAGGCTGTTTTGTTCGGTGCGACATTAGGGACAGGAGTGGATCGTCTGATAGCAAGAACATCTCTGACAGATATGGCAAACGCTGTTGTGCTTCAGGCATGTGCAGCGGCAATGCTGGAAGAATTTTGTGATGAGAAACAATTTGAAATCGGCGAGGAACTTGAAAAGGAAGGTCTTTATCTGCGCCCGAGGTTCAGTCCGGGATACGGCGATTTTGATATCGGTTTTCAGAAATCATTTATGCAGATGCTGGATTGTGCAAAGGCAATCGGACTTACGATGACGGAAAGTTTTATGATGACACCGACGAAATCTGTTACCGCAGTGATCGGGGCAAGTCGAATAAAAGAGAGATGCCCGATTGCAGGCTGCGAAGTCTGCGATAAGAAAGAGTGTATTTACAGACGCTGACAGTTAGATGTATGAGACAAATATGTAGAGAAGGAAAACGACGAAAAAAAGGAGAAAGAGATGATCAGACAACGACTTGGAAAAGACCTCCTCTTTTTTGATGGGGGAATGGGAACTCTGCTTCAGGAAAAAGGGCTCGCGCCGGGAGAATTACCGGAGACGTGGAATCTGACACATTCGGAAGAAATATACAAGATACACAGGCAATATATAGAAGCCGGAAGCGATATCATTTTGACGAATACATTTGGTGCAAATGCGCTGAAGTTTCATGATGATTCCTGCTCTTTAGAAGAGATTATAAAGGCGGCGGTCAGCCATGTGAAAAAAGCAGAGCGGGAGGCGCTCTTACAAACAGGAGACGAGCGTAAAATCTATACGGCTCTTGATGTCGGACCTACGGGGAAATTGCTGAAACCTATGGGAGATCTGGAATTTGAGACGGCATATGAAGCTTTTAAGGAAGTAGTGATCTTAGGAGAGCAGGCGGGAGCAGATTTAATCCATATAGAGACAATGAGCGATACATACGAATTAAAAGCAGCTGTTTTAGCGGCGAAAGAAAACACGTCTCTTCCGGTATTTGCTACCGTAATATTTGACGAGAGGAAAAAACTTTTGACAGGAGCGGATGTTTCATCTGTTGTTGCGCTTTTAGAAGGTTTAGGCGTCGATGCTCTCGGGATAAACTGCGCAATGGGACCAAAAGAGATGCTTCCGGTGTTGGAAGAACTGATCAAATATTCGTCTGTTCCGATTATTGTAAAGCCAAATGCAGGACTTCCGAAACAGAGAGACGGGAAAACATATTATGATGTGACAGAAGATGAATTTGCGGCATATATGGAGCAAATCGTCCGGATGGGGGCATGTGTGATCGGAGGCTGCTGTGGAACGACGCCGGAACATATCCGTGCCATGCGTAAAAGATGTGAAAACGCAGAACTTGTTCCGGTGACAGAAAAAGAGTTTACGGTTGTTTCCTCTTACGGGCAAAGCGTTATTTTGGGTGAGGGTTCAAAAATTATCGGAGAGCGGATAAATCCCACCGGTAAAAAACGGTTTAAACAAGCGCTGAAAGAACACGATCTTGACTATATTTTAAGAGAAGGGATTACACAGCAGGATCAGGGAGCTCACATTCTTGATGTGAATGTCGGACTGCCGGATATTGACGAGCCGGCGCTTATGGAAGAGGTAGTTCAGGAACTGCAAAGCGTCGTTAATATTCCGCTGCAGATAGATACGGTTGATGAAAAAGCGATGGAAAAAGCGCTTCGTATTTACAACGGAAAGGCAATGGTTAATTCCGTAAGCGGAAAGAAAGAGTCAATGGAAAAAGTGTTTCCTCTTGTAAAAAAATACGGCGGAGTTGTTATCGGTCTGACTTTGGATGAAGACGGAATTCCGGCGGATGCGGACGGCCGTGTGAGGATTGCGGAAAAAATCATAAAAACAGCTGAAAAATTCGGGATTAAAAAGAAAGATATCGTAATCGACGCACTCGCAATGACGATCAGTTCTGAGCCGGAAGGAGCAAAAGTGACATTGGAGACGCTTCGCAGACTTCGAGATGAGATCGGAGTCAATACAGTTCTCGGAGTTTCTAATATATCCTTTGGACTTCCATGCCGCCCGATCGTAAACGCAGCCTTTTATACAATGGCAATGCTAAACGGTCTGAGTGCCGGAATTATAAATCCATCATCGGAAGACATGATGAAATCGTGGTATGCATACCATGCTCTTATGAATCTGGATAATAATTGTGAACAATATATTCAAAAATATGCCAATTCGGTAGTGAGCACAAATATAATGAAAACATCTGAACTTTCCGAAACGAAATTAAAGGGGGAAAATGACAGAAGCAGAAAAAGCAGCTCAAAAATGACGCTTCAAGAGGCAATCGAAAAAGGGCTGCGGGATGACGCGGGGAAAATTACAACAGATATGATTGCGACAGAAGCTCCGCTCGATATTATCAACGAAGAATTGATTCCTGCATTAAATCATGTCGGCGACGGCTTTGAAAAAGGAACTGTTTTTCTGCCTCAGCTTCTGATGAGTGCGGAAGCTGCAAAATCCGCATTTTCTGTTCTGAAGGAAAAGATGGAAAAAAGCGGTGAGATCAGAGAAAAAAAGGGACGAGTCATTTTGGCGACCGTGAAAGGAGATATTCATGATATCGGAAAAAATATCGTGAAAGTGCTTTTAGAAAATTACAGTTTTGATGTGATCGATCTTGGAAAAGACGTATCGCCTGAAAAAATTGTAGAAACGGCATGTGAAAAGCAAGTTCCGCTTGTTGGATTAAGCGCTCTTATGACAACAACGGTAGTCAGTATGGAAGAGACGATAAAGATGCTTCGGGAAAAGAAACCGGACTGTAAAGTGATGGTCGGGGGAGCTGTGCTCAACCAAGAGTATGCAGATATGATCGGTGCGGATTTTTATGGGAAAGATGCGATGCAGTCCGTACATTACGCCGAAAAGATTTTTAAAGATGCTCTGCAAAAAAGTGCCGATAAAAAAGAATAAATACTTGTCAGAGAAAGAATATTCGGTTGTTGACAATGATTTTGTAAACAGATATATTTAAAGAAATAGGAACAGATGTGCTCGTCGTTTCAATTTAGTATATCAGGAGGTAAGTGCAGATGATGAGAGGATTACATACTCCGGTACGGGCAATCCGGAGAAGAGTGTTTAAGGAAGTGGCGCAGCTTGGATTTAAGGCAGATGCGGATACGCTTCTTGCGGATATGGAAGCCAAAGGGAACGGCTGCGTTTGGCGATGGGACTTTCCCTGCGTCCGGAAAATAAGCCGGTTCATTTAACTGCGGGCGTGGAAGCAAGCAATATCTCTGAAAAATATTATGAGCCTCCGCTGATGCAGGTTATTCCGTCCGCATGTGAAAGCTGCGAAGAGAATAAATACGAGGTAAGCAATATCTGTAAAGGCTGTCTTGCGCACCCGTGTCAGGAAGTCTGTCCGAAAGACGCTATTTCCATGGTGAACGGGCGGTCGTATATCGATCAGGAAAAATGTATCAAATGCGGAAAATGCAAATCAGTCTGTCCGTACGATGCGATCGCGAAAAAGGAGCGTCCATGTCAGAAAGCCTGCGGTGTGAATGCGATTAAATCCGACAAAATGGGAAGAGCATATATTGATAATGAAAAATGTGTTTCATGCGGTATGTGTATGGTAAGTTGTCCGTTTGGCGCGATTTCGGATAAGTCTCAGATATTCCAGCTTGCACGGGCGTTATCAGAAGGTGAAAATGTAATTGCGGAGATCGCTCCGGCATTTGTAGGACAGTTCGGTGATAATATTACACCGAGAAATATTAAAGCCGCTCTTCGTGAACTCGGATTTTCGGAAGTGTATGAAGTTGCGCTTGGAGCAGACATCGGCGCGATTGCAGAGGCGCATCACTATGTGGATAAAGTTGTGACGGGTGAACTGCCGTTTCTTTTGACATCCTGTTGTCCTTCATGGTCTGTCATGGCAAAAAAATTTTTCCCGGATCTGATCGACCAGATCTCCCAGGAACTTACTCCTATGGTGGCGACGGCAAGGACAATTAAGCAGAAACACCCTGAAGCAAAAGTAGTCTTTATCGGACCATGTGCCGCGAAGAAACTGGAAGCGTCAAGAAGAAGCGTGCGAAGTGACGTTGATTTTGTTGTTACTTTTGAGGAATTGCAGGCAATGTTTGATGCAAAAGAGATCGATCTGACAGAGTATGAAGCAGAGTCTTCCTTCCATGATGCAACCGGAGCTGGCAGGGGATACGGATGTGCAGGCGGAGTTGCCGAGGCAATAGAAAAATGTATTAACGAATATTATCCTGATGTACAGGTGAATATTGAGCACGCAGAAGGATTGAAGGAATGTAAAAAGATATTAACTCTGGCAAAGGCAGGCAAGATGAACGGTTGTCTGATCGAAGGAATGGGATGTCCGGGAGGATGTATTGCCGGAGCGGGAACGAATATTCCTCTTCCGAAGGCGAAGAAAGATCTTGCGGCTTTCGTGAAAAACTCAAGTAAGTCAATTCCGCCGAAAGAATTAGAAGAGATCGAACTTGATTAAAATAAATACAAATTTGACAGCCGGACTGCAAGAAAAGAAAGCGGAAATGCCGTAAACGGAAAATTGCAGATAAAATATGGGATAAGATAAGTAAGCGGGCGCCTTTTTTTGGCGTCCGCTTTACAAATATAACCCTCTATGATATATTATAAAACAGGCTTTTGGAGCGAAAGAGGAGGAAAATGCAATGAAGGCATATGGAGTAAATGAACTTAGAAAAATGTTTTTAGAGTTCTTTGAGAGTAAAGGACATCTTGCGATGAAGAGTTTTTCATTGGTGCCGCACAATGATAAGAGCCTTCTGCTTATCAATTCGGGTATGGCGCCGTTAAAACCATATTTTACAGGACAGGAGATTCCGCCGAGAAAGCGAGTGACTACCTGCCAGAAATGTATCCGTACGGGAGATATTGAAAATGTCGGAAAGACAGCGCGTCACGGTACATTTTTTGAAATGCTCGGAAATTTTTCGTTTGGAGATTACTTTAAAGAAGAAGCGATTCAGTGGACATGGGAATTTCTGACAGAAGTAGTCGGCCTTGACCCGAATAGACTGTACCCGTCCGTATATGAGGACGATGCGGAAGCATTTGAAATATGGAATAAGAAGATGGGGATTCCGGCAGAACGTATCTTTAAATTCGGAAAAGCAGATAATTTCTGGGAGCATGGTTCCGGTCCGTGCGGACCCTGTTCAGAAGTGTATTATGACAGGGGAGAAAAATACGGCTGTGGAAGTCCTGATTGTACAGTAGGCTGCGAGTGCGACCGTTACATGGAAATTTGGAATAATGTATTTACACAGTTTGACAATGACGGAAACGGCAATTACAGTGAGCTGGAGCAGAAGAATATTGATACGGGAATGGGATTGGAACGTCTGGCGTCTGTTGTGCAGGATGTAGATTCTATTTTTGATGTTGATACGATTAAAGCGCTTCGTGATCACGTATGCCGCCTTGCGGAAAAAGAATACGGGGAAGAGTACAACAATGATGTCTCGATCCGCGTCATTACAGATCATGTCCGTTCTGTGACTTTTATGATCTCAGATGGAATTATGCCGTCTAATGAAGGCCGCGGTTATGTTCTTCGCCGTCTGCTTAGAAGAGCCTGCCGTCATGGAAGACTTCTCGGCATTCACAAAGGATTCCTGCCGGAGCTTGCAGAAACTGTCATTGCGGGATCAAAAGACGGGTATCCGGAGCTGGAGGAGAAGAAAGAATTTATTTTGAACGTGATTTCCAAAGAGGAAGAGCAGTTCAATAAAACAATAGATCAGGGACTTGGAATTTTGGCAGAGATGATCTCTGATATGGAGAAAAAAGAAGAAAAGATATTAAACGGCGAAGATGCTTTCCGCCTGTATGACACATATGGATTCCCTCTCGATCTGACAAAAGAAATTTTGGAAGAAAAAGGACTCTGTGTGGATGAAGATGGATTTAAAGCCTCCATGGAAGTTCAGAGAAAAAAAGCCCGTGACGCCCGTGAAGTGACGAATTATATGGGAGCTGATGTAACAGTATATGAGTCTATCGATCCGAATGTGACAAGTGAATTTGTCGGATATGAACATCTTACATGGGAATCAGACGTGACTGTTCTTACAACGGAAACGGAGATTGCGGACGCATTATCTGAAGGAGAGCACGGTACGGTCTTTGTTCAGGAGACCCCGTTTTATGCGACAAGCGGAGGTCAGGAGGCGGATACAGGATATATCCGTACTGCAGAAGGTGAATTTAAAGTAGAAGATACAGTGAAATTGCTCGGCGGAAAAGTCGGTCATGTCGGAGTTATGACAAAGGGAATGATCAGATCCGGAGATAAAGTAGTGCTGGAAGTGGATGCGAAAAAGCGTGCTCTTTCAGCAAGGAATCATAGCGCAACTCATCTTCTTCAAAAAGCACTTCGTACAGTGTTGGGAAGTCATGTAGAACAGGCAGGATCAAGCGTAAATGAAGACAGACTTCGCTTTGATTTTACACATTTTTCGGCGATGACAGAAGATGAGATCACACAGGTTGAGAAACTTGTCAATGAAAGTATTGCAAAAGCATACGATGTAGATATTAAAAATATGCCGATCGAAGAGGCAAAAAAGACAGGAGCGCAGGCTCTGTTCGGAGAAAAATACGGTGATATAGTCCGTGTCGTGAATATGGGAGATTATTCTATTGAATTTTGCGGCGGAACTCATGTGAATAACACATCGGAGATTATGGCTCTGAAAATTGTTTCAGAGACAGGTGTGGCGGCAGGAGTTCGCAGAATTGAGGCTTTGACTTCAGAAGGGCTGATGAAATATTATGCGCAGACAGAAGAAAAATTGAAAAATGCGGCAGCGCTTTTAAAAGCAACGCCTGACAATTTATCAGATAAGATTCATCATATGATTGCTGAAAACAAAACATTACACAGCGAAGTGGAAAGTCTGAAAAGTAAGATCGCTCAAAGTGCGGCAGGAGACGTACTGGATCAGGTGAAAGAAGTAAAAGGAATAAAACTTTTGGCAGCGCAGATCGAGGGCGTTGACATGAACGGACTTAGAGAACTTGGCGATCAGTTGAAAGAAAAATTAGGAGACGGAGTTGTCGTCCTTGCATCAGGAAGCGATGGTAAAGTCAGTCTGATGGCTACTGCGACAGACGGAGCGATGAAAAAAGGCGCTCACGCCGGAAATCTTGTGAAAGCGATCGCAGGATGTGTCGGAGGCGGCGGCGGTGGTCGTCCGAATATGGCGCAGGCGGGAGGAAAGAATCCGTCAGGAATCCAGGATGCATTGAAAAAAGCGGAAGAAGTTCTTGCAGAACAGATCAAAGAATAGTTTTATTTTGTAAAAATATAGAAAAATGCATTTTTTATAAGCTTTTATGAAGTTTTTGCTCGGAAATAGTTGACGGGAGAAAAAAATATGTTATAATCTTTATTAGTGCAATAAAAATACCCGAACAGTCGTATTATGCACAATACAAGGCTGGAGGGGAGGTTAGGTGTGAGACTATGTCAAATGTAATCGTTAAAGAAAACGAGACGTTAGATAGCGCTTTACGCAGATTCAAAAGAAACTGTGCTAAAGCTGGTATTCAGCAGGAGATCCGCAAAAGGGAGCACTATGAAAAACCAAGCGTAAGACGTAAGAAAAAATCTGAAGCTGCTAGAAAACGTAAATATAATTAATAAGTGCACTTAAACAGGATGCCGACGGCATCCTGTTTTTCGTTATGGAAGAAAGAATCTGATTAAATTATATAGCGCCCAAAATGAATAAAACAAGATGTTTTTCTTTCAAAATAGGATATATTATATGTAATAAAGGCAAAAAATTGAAATTTTACGTTGACAATCTTTCATTTTCCTTTTAAAATGTACGAGTAGAAAAAATTCTATGTCGGATATGATCCGTAAATTCATTCAGGAGGTAATTTGAGATGTCATACGTTGATGAGGTAATTGATTTAGTTGTGAAGAAAAACCCGGCAGAACCGGAATTCCATCAGGCAGTAAAAGAGGTTCTTGAATCTCTTCGTGTTGTAATTGAAGCAAATGAGGAAAAGTTCCGTAAAGAAGCTCTTCTTGAAAGACTCGTCGAACCTGAAAGACAGATTAAGTTCCGTGTTCCGTGGGTAGATGACAACGGACAGGTTCAGGTTAATACAGGATACCGCGTACAGTTCAACAGTGCAATAGGACCGTATAAAGGCGGACTTCGCCTTCATCCTTCAGTAAATCTTGGTATCATTAAGTTCCTCGGATTTGAACAGATATTTAAAAATTCCCTTACAGGACTTCCGATCGGAGGCGGTAAAGGCGGATGTGATTTTGATCCAAAGGGCAAATCCGACAGAGAAGTTATGGCATTTTGTCAGAGTTTTATGACAGAACTCTGTAAATATATCGGCGCAGATACAGACGTTCCGGCAGGAGATATCGGAACAGGCGCAAGAGAGATCGGATATATGTTCGGTCAATATAAGAGAATCCGCGGCGTTTACGAAGGCGTTCTTACAGGAAAAGGCTTAAGTTACGGCGGTTCTCTTGCAAGAAAAGAAGCGACAGGATATGGTCTGTTATACCTGACACAGGAGATGCTTAAGATCAACGGAAAAGAACTGGCAGGAAAGACAGTTGCAGTTTCAGGTTCAGGTAATGTTGCAATTTATGCGACGGAAAAAGCACAGGAACTTGGAGCAAAAGTAGTGACAGTAAGTGATTCTACAGGATGGGTATATGATCCGGAAGGAATTGATCTTGCAGCATTGAAAGAAATTAAAGAAGTAAATCGTGCAAGACTGACAGAGTATAAAAAATATCGTCCGAATTCCGAATATCACGAAGGAAAAGGAGTATGGTCTGTGAAAGTTGATATCGCTCTTCCATGCGCAACACAGAATGAACTTCATCTTGAAGATGCAGAAATGCTTGTTGCAAACGGATGTATGGCAGTTGCAGAAGGCGCTAATATGCCGACTACGATGGAAGCAACAGAATACCTTCAGGAGAACGGAGTCCTCTTCGCACCGGGAAAAGCAGCAAATGCAGGCGGTGTCGCAACATCTGCTCTGGAAATGTCCCAGAACAGCGAGCGCTTAAGCTGGACATTTGAAGAAGTAGATGCGAAACTGCAGTCGATCATGGTAAATATCTGCCATAACATGGCTGATGCAGCTGAAAAATACGGATTTAAAGGTAACTATGTAGTAGGAGCCAACATTGCCGGATTTGAGAAAGTTGCAGATGCAATGACAGCGCAGGGAGTATGTTAATATAGGAAATAAGATATTTTCATTTTTTATTCGTTTAGAACATGCTGCCAGGAAAGTAAAAGCTTTGATCGATAGTTTGTGAAAAAACTGTTAATTTAAGAAAAGGCGTTGACACATACTTTTATTTCAGATATATTACTGTTTAGTAAAAGGGAGTAACTGGCGCTTGTTAAAAGCGTTTGCGATGTCGTCAGTACGATGCATATGCATCCGTATCGTGATTAAACAGTGAGACTTTTATTGCATTACATAATTAGTGTGCAATAGGAGTCTCTTTTTTATTGTATGAGAAATATTACTTCTTATAGGATGAAAAAGCTCCGTGCATAATGCACACTCATATAATCTTAAGGAGGAAAACAGATGAAAACATTTTATCAAATGTCCGGAGAGGATACGATGAAGCAGTTAA
>QWCH01005171.1_pt1 | contig 10941 bp, 8 predicted proteins | sample 1972671 | NCBI WGS metagenome assembly QWCH01 (sample SAMN09866713, study PRJNA288562) | Human gut metagenome isolate term3_stool, whole genome shotgun sequencing... | isolation source: gut | host: Homo sapiens | place: USA: California | reverse complement strand
TTATCAAAAGAAAGTTCTGATCTTTTTAGATGAATACGACACTCCTTTACAAGAAGCTTATATTCATGGTTATTGGGATGAGCTGACGGGATTCTTACGCAGTTTATTAAATGCTTCATTTAAAACGAATCCATACCTTGAACGTGGATTAATGACTGGAATTACGAGGATCAGCAAGGAATCTATCTTTTCTGATCTTAATAATCTCTCCATCATTACAACCACCTCCGAAAAATACAGCCAGCAATTTGGATTCACTGAAAATGAAGTATTTAAAGCTTTAAAAAACTATCATTTGTCTGACAAAGAATCTCTTGTAAAGTCATGGTATGATGGGTTTACTTTCGGTTCACAGAAGGATATTTATAATCCATGGTCTATTACTTGTTTCTTGAAAGAGAAGCTGTTGAAACCTTATTGGGTTCATTCAAGTTCTAATGCTCTGATCAGTAAATTGTTGCAGATAAGCAATCCTGAAACCAAAATGATCCTGGAAGATATTTTAAATGGTGGATGCTTAAAAACTGAAATTGATGAAGAAATTATTTTTGATCAGTTAGAAAAAAAACGCGGTGCTATCTGGAGCCTGCTGCTTGCCAGCGGTTATTTAAAAGTGTCTGATCGTTCCTTTGATGAAAAAAGAGGTCGCTTTGTCTATTCACTGGAACTTACAAATAAAGAAGTAAGATTAATGTTTGAAGATATGATCCGAGACTGGTTTTCTGAAGATTCTACTCCTTATAATGATTTCTTAAAAGCTTTTTTATGCCAAGATATCGATTATATGAACGATTACATGAACCAAGTTGCTGCTTCCACATTTAGCTCTTTTGATGCAGGCAAACAACCTTCTGATTCTTCTCATCCAGAACGATTTTATCATGGATTTGTTCTTGGATTGATCGTTGAACTTTCTGATACTTATAAGATAACTTCCAATCGTGAAAGCGGATTTGGACGATATGATGTAATGTTAGAACCTTTTGATAAATCTAAAAATGCTTATATTCTGGAATTTAAAGTTCATAATCCACGGACTGAAAATTCTTTGGAGGATACTGTATCTAAGGCTTTATTGCAAATTGATGAGAAAAATTATGATGCTGAATTGATCGCTGATGGATTTAGGAAAGAACAGATTTGTCATTTTGGATTTGCATTTGAAGGGAAACATGTTTTAATTGGATAAACGTTGATCAAAGAAAAAAGATACCAAACTAGTAGTGAATCATTTGGTATCTTTTTTCGCGTTATAACATTTTAGTAATCTCAGAAAGATCTTCTAAGATCACATTCGGTTTTACATCGCTTGTTTTTATATCTTCTCTTGTGCTCTCTCCACTTAGCACTAAGATTGATGTCACATCACTTTGATCTGCAACTGCGATGTCGGTATACAGCCGATCCCCTACAATAGCGATCTCGTCCGGTTCGTATCCCGTTTCCTGGATGATATAGTCCAGTGTATGTTTCGACGGTTTTCCAAAAAATTCTGGAAATCTTCCCGTTGAAGCCTCAATTAATTTTGCCATGGAACCACAGTCTGGAATAAATGCTCCGCCTTCTATCGGGCAGTTCCAGTCTGGATTGATTCCAAAGTATGTACAGCCATTTCGGATATAATGACATGCTTTGGAAAGCTTTTCATAAGTTAAGGTTGTATCAAATCCAAGAACTACAATATCTGGATCTTCTTCTGTCACATTTATACCAAAATATTGAAATTCCTGGATCAGGGATAGGGTTCCTACCACATAAACACTTTTTCCCTCATAGTGTTGTTTCAAATATCGACTGATCACATGTGTGGATGTCATCATTTGCTGCCTTTTGATCCTGATTCCAAACCTTTCAAGTTTCTCAATATAATCTTGCTGGCTTTTCGAAGAATTATTCGTAAAGAAATAATATTCTCTCCCTGTTTCTTCAACTTTCTTTAAAAAGTCTTTCGTAAATGAAAATAGTTCATTCCCAAGATAAATCGTTCCATCCATATCAAGAATAAAACATTTGATTTTTTCAAACATATGATTCCCCTGCAAATCCCTTCATTCTTTATTTCTCTCCTCGATCATGTCGAGCTTTTAGAGCCAATGCACATGCAGCACTGATCAGCGCTACAACTGTAGAATAGATACCTACATAAATCGTATCACCTTTTCCATAATTGATCAGTAACGTACAGATTGTTGGTACCATCCCAGCTACCAAGAAACTTGGCACATGATATACAAAAGAAATTCCTGAATAACGTACTTCTGTTTCAAAGTAAGAAGACCATAAAGAACTGATAACAGCCCAGATCAGGTTATATGCAATACTCCAGCCAAGAACGATTCCAATAATTGTGATCGCTAGATTTCCTTTGCTTAATTCAATAACTTTCAGTGTAGGAATACTCAAAACAGCTGATGCTAAAGCTCCAATTACAAATGTTCTTGTATTTCCCAATTTTTGTGCGCACCATCCACCAAACAGTGTAAATGGAATCTTAAAAATACATGCTATGATCGTAATAATATAAGTCTGGATCAGTGGCATTCCAAGCCAGTTAATGCAATAGGACAAGATCCATACGATAAAAATATTATAAAATGTTCCATCCACCCATCTTGTACCACATCCAAGAAGTAATGTTTTCCAGTATCCTTTTACCATTGGAATAAATCCAACTTTATGTTTCTTTCCTTCTGCTTCTTCTGCCTCTAATTTTGCCTGTGCCTTCTTATAATCTTCTGTTTCCATCATTTCACCTTTTTGACGGATAACGATCACTGTCAAGATAATTGCTGCCAAGAAAGGAATTCTCCATCCCCATGTAAAGAAAATATCTTCTGGTAATAACAATGTTGGTACTGCGATCAAAATAGAAGATAATCCGAATCCAATCGGAAGACCGATCTGTGGAATCGCTGCATAGAAAGATCTCTTATTCTCTGGCACATTTTCGTATGCCATTAAGATTCCTCCACCCCATGTTCCACCACGTCCAAAGCATTGTGCCAAACGCATTAACTGAAGAACGATAACTACTCCGACTCCTGCGCTTGCTGCTGGCGGCAGGATTCCGATGATCGATGTCGAAATTCCCATCATCAATAAAGATGCATACATCGTAACTTTTCGACCTTTTCTATCGCCAATATGTCCAAAGAAAACTGCACCAAATGGACCTGCAATATATCCAATCGCAAATGACATATAAGAAAGGATCAGCGCTGTTGTTCCATTTCCCGTCTGTGAAAAAAACACTTTATGAAACACAGTTCCTGCTGCTGTTCCATATAATAAGAAACAATACCATTGCACCGCACTTTCAAACAATGTGATCGTTGCAATTTTTCGAAAATTATTTTTTTCCATATATTTTATCCTCCTTCTTGTTAATCTTCTTCCCCTTCATAGTATTTAAATGGCCATGGTCCTGAATAATCAGCACCCGTTGGAATTGTCTGATAATGTGTATTAATGCGATCTCCTTGAAGATCATGAATCAAATATCCTGGATTTCCAAGGAAGAAGCGATCTCCTCCACCTTTAAATTCCTCTTTTTTCTCTTCCTCTGTAAGATTTATATCATTTTTCCCCCTAAAATCAACTTCCATCTGCATTGCGATCGGTGGACATGTCACACATGGAATTTTATGCCATGATGTAAAAATAGCAGTATGCATATGACCACAACATAACGTAACATTTTCATGTTTATTTAAAATCTGTGCAAGTCTGTCTGCCTGATCAAATCCTTCATCCATTGCTGGCAATCCTGTTACAAATGGTGGATGATGTGTAAATACTAATGTTGGTTTCTCAGGATATTCTGTAATTCTTTCTTCCAGCCACTCTGCTACCCGATCGCTTAATCCACCCGAATGACAAGATGGTTTGCTTGTATCAATTATGATCACTCGAACTGGATATTCATCGATTGTATAGCAGATATAAGGTTTGATATCCTCTTTTACCGGAGTTTCCTCTGTAAACATTTCTAAAAAGAAGTCTCTTTTATCATGGTTCCCAGGAACAATGTAGACTGGTCTTGGAAGTTTTCTAAGTCCCTCTCTCATAAACTCATATCCTTCCCTTGTTCCACCCTCAGACAAATCCCCAGTCACTACAAAAAATTCTGGTAATTCATAATCCTTCATTGAACAAAAATAATCGATCGTCTGATGCAAGGCTTTCATTGTATCTGCTTTCTGGAAAGATAATTTTCCATCACCTCTTAAATGGAAATCTGAAATCTGAATAACTTTCATAAATGCAACCTCCTTTTTCATATCACGCTCTCGAGAATACATTTTTATTGTTCCGGAATAATAAATGTGTTAAAATTAATTAAACTTTTAATTTTTGTATCTCTGTTTCTTTAATTGAATTTTAACTTTTTTAATTGTTTTATTCAATTATTTTTAATTGTTTTAATAAAAATACAGATTATTGACTAATAATTCTCATCAATTTTTGTCTATTTTGAATAGTTTATTTCTGTTTTTTATTAAACTTTTAATGTTATTCAGGAGGGATTTATGTCATATTATAAAAAAGTTACATTAAAAGACATTGCAAATGATTCAGGTGTTTCCGTAAGTTCTGTTTCTATGATCTTAAATAAACGCGAAGGCGTTTCTTTTTCCAATGAAACTGTTGAAAAAGTTCTCTCCTCTGCGGAAAAATTAGGATATGAAATGCCTTCTTCCACAAAGAAGAGGGAAACATCTGCTTATAACATATCAAAATCTGCACCATATATTGCTATTTTTTGTCCCAATATATCAAATGCTTACTACTCAACAATCGCACAATCGATTGAACAAGCCGCGTATCAGAAAGGATTTAAAACTTTGATCATCACAACATTTCGTGATGAAACTTTAGAAAAAGAATTCCTTCAAGATATGATCAATCTACATATCAGCGGTATTGTTTTTACAATGATGCCACAGTGTCCACAATTCTTAGAAAAAATCGCAAAAAAATATCCTGTGATCGTTATTGGAGATAAAACTACTGATATTGATCTAAATGTCATTGAGACAAGCAACTATACCGCTGGAGTTTTGATGGCGGAACATCTGTATGAACTTGGGCATCGCAATATTGCATTTTTGACAACAACTATTGGAAAAAGTCTTTCTCTTGCCATGCGTTATCAACGTCTAAAGGCAATTAAGGCAACCTATAAAAAACTTTGTATGAATGAATCTTATAATATCGTTGTAAAAGAAGCCAAAATCGATCCAGAGCTTGAACGTAAAAATATCTTTTTAGAGCACGGAGTTGGATATCAGTTATGCAATGAATGCCTGAATGACCGAAATCTTACAAATCTTACTGCATTTATCGGTAATAACGATATGGTCTCTTATGGAATTATGGACGCAATCTTAAAAAAAGGATATCGCATTCCTGATGATTTCAGTGTGTGTGGTTTTGATAATGATTTTGCTTCCAGCCTGCTTCCAATCTCACTGACTACTGTGGAGCATTACATGGAAGATAAAGGGAAGAAAGCTTTTGATATGATCTATGAAAAAATTCAGGAAAAAGATGAATTGTTTGTACAAGATGATAAATGTGTGATTCGAATTGAATATAAATCAAAATTGATTTCCAGAGATTCTACAAATGTAGCAAGGACACGGAATTAGTAGTGATCATTCCGTGCCCTTTGAGCATTATAACATTTTTGTGATCTCAGATAGGTCTTCTAAGATCACATTTGGTTTTACATCGCTTATCTCAACATCTTCTCTTGTACTTTCTCCACTTAGTACAAGAATTGACATTACATCACTTTGATCTGCAACTGCGATGTCAGTATACAATCGATCCCCTACAATGGCGATCTCTTCCGGTTTATATCCTGTTTCCTGGATAATATAGTCCAGTGTATGTTTCGACGGTTTTCCAAAAAACTCTGGAAATCTTCCCGTTGAAGCCTCAATTAATTTTGCCATTGATCCACAGTCTGGAATAAATGTTCCACCTTCCATCGGGCAATTCCAGTCTGGATTAATTCCAAAGTATGTGCAGCCATTTCGAATATAATGACATGCTTTTGAAAGTTTTTCATAAGTCAAACTTGTATCGAATCCGAGAACTACGATATCTGGATCTTCCTCTGTAAGATTCATATCAAAATATTTAAATTCCTGAATCAGTGATGATGTTCCAACTACATAGATGCTCTTTCCATCGTAATGTTCCTTAAGATATTTTATGATCACATGACTTGAGATCATCATCTGTTCTTTCTTGATCGGTATTCCAAGATTATCAAGTTTCTCAATATAAGCCTGCTGACTCTTTGATGAGTTGTTGGTAAAGAAATAATATTCTCTCCCCGTTTCTTCGACTTTCTTTAAAAAGTCTTTGGTAAATGGAAACAGTTCATTTCCAAGGTAGATCGTTCCATCCATGTCAAGGACAAAACATTTGATTTTTTCAAACACAGGCAGTCCCTCCTATTTGATCACTTCGTCATAGAAGTCATAAAATTTTAAGATTCTCATGAATGTGATACGGTCACGGATATATGGTGCTACTCTTGCTGTTTTCTCTTTCATATCTGATGCGAATCCAAGATCTTCTAAGCTCTTGACCCCATGAACTTTCTCAAGCATCGCAACGATCTCTTCTGCTTTTGGAATCTCTTCGATGATCTTGATGATCTCTTCTGTTTTTTTTCTTAATACTTTTGGGTCGATCAGATCTAATAAATTTGGATCATTTGTTTTCTTGATGCTTTCACATAATTCTTTGTTTGTAAATGTCTTTTCTATTAAATCTGTTTCGATATCTACATGATCTTTGATCTTAAAGTTTCCTTCTTTTAGGTATTTCACTGCTTCGTGATAGATATCACTTACCTGGATCAGTCCAACTCCTACTTTCTCTCCGTGATATGCATCGATCTCATCATTGATAACAGCCATCTCCCAGAAATGTGCCATATGATGTTCTGCTCCAGATGCTGGACGGGAGTGTCCTGTCATCTGCATGGCAAGTCCAGATAATAATAATCCATACATTAATTCTTCATATGCTTTGATATCACGGTTGCATAATCCATCTAAGGATTCTTTTAATTTATCCAGTGCATCGTATTCCATCTCACAGATTCTGTCACAAATGTATTCTCCATCCAGTATATTTGTGATCTTCCAGTCAGCAAGGGCTGTGTATTTCCCTAACAGATCTCCGACTCCTGATGCTGTCAGTCTCATTGGCGCATCTGTGATGATGCGGCTGTCCGCAACGACTAAGATTGGGGATTCTGCAATCATACTCTTTTTAAATCCATACCATGACATTGCGGCTACGGTTGATACATAACCATCTACACTGGCTGCTGTTGGCACAGAGATAAACGGGATCTTTCTTTCATATGCATTGTATCTTGTCAGGTCATGAACGGTTCCTGATCCTACTGCGATCATACAGTCAACTTCTTTAATCAGATCTAACTGTTCTTTGACTTTCGCAACTCCGATCTCATTGGCATGCAGGTTTTCTGGATCCAATTTGATCACTGGGATTCCACCTAATAATTTTTCGACTTCTTTTCCTGCCGCCTCATAAGTATTGTCATCACATACCATAACAAGATGCTTATACTGATTATATGGTTCTTTGTTTAAGATTTCTGGAAGCTTTTTTAAAGCTCCTTCTTCCAGAATCACATCATCTACGACTAGCTGATGATCCCTTCCACAACTACAGTTTCCTGTGAATTCTTTGATATTGATTTTCATGTCAAACACCCTTTCCTGTCCTTGTTTAAAATACTAATGAATGGTACAATGAAACAACATTTTTTTGTTGCAAGATTTCTTTCATTTTCTTTTGCGTTTTGCCAAGTGCTATAATCTCCTGAAATAATTTTAAGTAATCTTTTTCACCTGCCACCGCAAAACCAAACACTAGATATACTATATTTCCTTCCGTAAACTCAATTCCTTCTGGACACATCACAAGACTTAATCCATCTTTATAAATCTCTGATTCTTTTCCTGCATGTGCCAATGCGATTCCTTTACTGATAATGATATAATCACCATATTCTTTTACATTTTCAACTGCTTTTTGCCCGTAATCAACTCCTACACAACCCTTTTTTTCTAAAATATCAGCTGCTTGTAAAATGCCTTGCTCCCATGTAATCTTATCAAATGTAATCCTGATTCTTGACGGATCAAGCATCTGTGCAAGCATACTCTTTCCTGTATTTTGAATCTTACTTTCCATCAATTTATAAACATCCTCGAAAAATTCATCTCTTTTCTCCATATCTAACTTCTCAAGGAATGTTTTCATCACATCCAGAAAATGCTGCTGGACATATCTTTTTTCATTCTCTGGCTTTACTTCTTTCCTTCCCAGTAAAAATGCAATGTTCTGAATCGCATTAATATCATTCATTGTAAGCTGAGCATGAACTTTCACACATGGTATATTTTCTGTCTTTATATTTACTGTTGATATCACAAAATCAATCTTATTATTTTTAAGAAACTCTTCAACTTTCCGACCTGGAACTACATCTGCAACCCTAAAATCAAAATAATTCTTAATCTGAGCTTCTAGATATTTTCCCGTTGCCATACTGCCTGGACAAACGATTAATACCTCTAAAAGATTTAGATATTCAAGATTCCTTACAAATGCTGCACATATATGGATCATAATAGATTCTTTCATTTCTTTTGTCAGAGGATATCCAAGATACCTCTCTAAGATATTACTATTTTTCTCTACCGTTTTTTCTAAAATCTCTTTTGAAATTGGCAGTTCATCACTTAATGGCATCTCAAAATCATAATCTTCCCAATTTTTTAATGTCCTGATGTGATCAAGCAGTGATTCAATTAATACCGTGTCTGTCTGAAGACTGCAGTTTACATCTTCCCCAACCATTTGCAGAAAATATACGATAATCCCATAAAGTTCCACATCATTAATCTCTTTTTGCTCTGAAGCAATGTTGAAATCATGTTGTTTCATATAACGTCCAAAACTTTTGATGTCACTTTTCGTTACACTAATTTCATATTTTTGTGCAAACCAATTTAGAAGATTATCGCTTGCTGTCTCTCCAGTTAACTTGCTGGCTGCTTTACTCTTATCATTTTTAATCTTCTGATTCAGAAATACAAACAGATAGATTATTGTATAACAAAATACTCTCTCTGAAAGCAACATATGCTGTTCTTCCATATATTCTCTAAAATCATTTTTGACCATTTCAAGTGAGACATTCATATCTAATTTTCTTTGAATTAGCTGATGAAAAAAACTTTTTTCCATATAATCATTTTCTAGATCATAGAAGATCTGTATCAAAAGATTTTCTTTGTCTTTTTGTTCACATTCAATTTTAATTCCTTTGCTGCTTTTCATCATTACATTTACCTGAAAAGCCAGACAGTAATCTTTGACTGTCTCAAAATCATTTAAAATTGTATTTCTGCTGACATTTAATTCTTTTGCCAGATTCTGCATCGTAACGTAGCCTTCACTCATCAACAACTCTGCAATAATATAAATCTGTCTTTCTTCTCTGGACATCTTATAAGAATAAGTATCCATATAGTCTAATCTTTCTTGAATCTTTGAAAAATCTTTTTCCAGAAGAAATAATTGCTCTTTTTCATTTAATTTTGCTGGAGACATTTTCGCTTCCGCCAAGAAATCATTAATTTCATTCACATCGGTTCTTAATGTCTTTAACGATATTCTGTATGTTGTGATGAGTTTGTTTACTTCCAGACTTTTTGAATTACTTAAAATCAGCTTCTCAAGAATCTCTGTACTTCTCTTTCTCATAAATGTCTCCTATGTATGTCACCCTAACTGTTCTCTCAGATATTCAGGGATTTCATCTAATTTTTTTGTCATACAGTTTTCAACAACTTCTTTATTCATCACAGCCTGCATCAGCGCTTGTAAAAATTCAAGATGCTGATCACCATCTTTGATTGCTAAATTAAAAACTGCTGTAGTTTCTATACTTTCTTCATCTGAATCCATTCTATAGAATCTTACTGGGTTCTTCAATCTCAAAAAGCATACACAATTATCCTTAATTCCATCTACTTTACTGTGAGGGATCGCAACAGGAACTTCACTTGGAAGTCCTGTTGGATATTCTTTTTCACGTTCAATACATGCTTTCATAAATGTTTTATCTGCATATCCAGCTTTGGCAATTGCCTGTCCACAAAGCGAAATCGCTTCTTCCCAGTCTTTTGCCTCTCCTTCAATAGCCAGATAATGATTTGTCTGTCCCATAAGTTTTTAGCCTCCTATTTATTATCCGATGATTCTGTGGATGAATCCGATTAGAATACAAATTGGATTCTGCCCGAAGAATCCGTCTGTTACCATTCCACTAACATGTACACCTGTTGTCTTCATCATTAATGTTGCTTCTGGTGCGAAAAAGTTTGTTAAGAATGTTACTAAGAATAAACATAAAATTGTTGTTACGATACTACGGAATAAGTTTCCTTTACTTGCCATAACGCACATTGGTGTTACATAACATACGATTGTTAATAATCCGATTGGAAAATATGTCATGTTTGGAATGATAAATGCCATTAAGATAACACAAGGGATTGCAACTACTGTAGATGTAATACAGCAAGGATCTCCTAATCCTAAGGCGATATCCATTCCGATGTAGATTTCTGCGTCATCACCCATTTTACTCTTCATATAAGCACTTGCAGCGTTTCCTAAAGCTGTAAGCCCCTCCATCATAACTGTTACCATTCTTGGGATTAAGATTAGCACTGCTGATACTCCCATACCGATTGATAATGTTGTTCCAATATCCTGCTTTGTAATAATACCCAATAAGATACCGACAACAACACCGATAACTGCTGTATCACCAAAGAATCCTAATTTAGATTCAATCTTATCCATGTTTAC
>QWCH01005163.1_pt1 | contig 10964 bp, 9 predicted proteins | sample 1972671 | NCBI WGS metagenome assembly QWCH01 (sample SAMN09866713, study PRJNA288562) | Human gut metagenome isolate term3_stool, whole genome shotgun sequencing... | isolation source: gut | host: Homo sapiens | place: USA: California | reverse complement strand
GCAAGACAGCTTAGTCAATGCAGTATTCTTACTGACATCTAATGAGGTTAGAGTATTATATTCACAATCCAAACTAGTCAAGGCAGTATTCTTACTGACCTCTAATGAGGTTAGGTTATTGCCATAACATCGTAAGGAAGTCAATGCAGGACACCCACTGACATCTAATGAGGTTATGTGCTTGGTGTAACACCAAAAGCCTCTAATTTTCCCTTTAATTGTAATAATATAAGGATTACTATTAGGATATCTATGACCAATGCCATAGGTTGAAAAAATATTATCACACATCGTTTCCAGATTGGCATTTTCAACATTTCCATCTCCCCAATCAATTGTAATAATGTCTCCCTTATTAAAAGCCCCAATTTGTATTCGCACAGGACTACTAGCAGAATAATCAGTTCTATGAACCAACGTAATTACCCCTTCTTTTCCATCTTCTGATGAATCATCATCTTTTGAACACGCAGTAAAAGCAATGGCACATATAGTAACCAATAAAATGTAAATCTGTTTCATATTAATGTTATTTATATAATTCATTTTCTATTCTTCGTCTTTTTCTTTGTTTTGGGCAATCCATTCTCAAAGTCATACTTCAATGATAGATTTTCTCTCAACTTATTCAATAAAAGATTACCTTTTTCATAAAATTGTTCATATTGTTCTTGCGATATAGTTTGGTTAGCGTGCACTATTTCATTACGAATTTTCCATAAACAATTTTGTTCCTTACTAAAAATCACCTTCAATATTTCAGGCATTTCTTCATTTAATATTTTTAAAAAACCTGTCCATCTTACATCTAAGTTTTTCGGATACGCACCTTTTTCTATGCATCTGGATAATTTCAATCCTGCTTCAATTTGATTCCATAGATTTAAGATGGCATATCCATATTCTTCTTTATTGACAAGATCTTTCATCCTATCAGAAACCTCCAAGTTCAATAATAAAAGTGTTTTTTTCTGTTTAGTTTGCTGTCTCATTGCTTATTTGATAAATTGTATTCTAATTAGCAGGCATTTTATAAACATGAGATGTCTGTGTATTTAGCGTTCCATCTCCCCAGTCTATTTCAAATTGGATAGGTTTCGAACTTCTTGTTTCTGAAAATCTGAGCTCAATTTCTTGAGTTGGTTTAGTAGTTTTTACTTTCAATGTAATTGTATCCATGTCTATAAGTTTTAAGTTTTTAAAATTCCTACTCCCAACATTTAAAGTATAGGAGTAGAAATGATGAATTATTCTTGCGGAATTTGTGAACATTCTCCGTTTAAAAGTTGGTATTTTGTCGGGTTGTAGCCATTGTTATTTAAATAAAAAGTGCCACTCATATTTTGTACTACATTTTGGAGGACACAGAAATCATATAATTTGGGGCATGTTGTAATTGATATATCGTTAAGCGATTCAATATTTTTAAGGGCATCTATATTATTTAATGAGCTACAATAATTTATAGTTAATTTGCCTCCCCCTATGTTTGTGAGACTCTCTAAACCTTCAAAAGATGCTAAAGATTTTAAAGAAGAAGAATATTTAGCATTCACCTCAAAATCCCCTCCAATGCTTTTTAAACCACTTAAACCTTTAAAAGAAGATAAAGAATTTAAAGAATAATAATAATAAGAATAAGAAGATTCAGCAATTACTTTAAAATTCCCTCCGATGGTTCCAAGATTTCGCAATCCTTCAAAAGAAGTCATATCTCCATCCTTAATTATTAGACTATCTGTTATAGTTTTCAAACCGTACAAACCATCCAAAGTGGTCAAGGTTGAACATTCCAATCTCAGTGAACCGTTAATTTCCGTAAGCAGATTGTCCAACTTTTGTAAGGTTGTTATTTCCCCTCCGCTCACAATAACATTCCCTCTAACTTTAGTATAACCTGCTGTCTGGAAATCAATTAAATCCTGTTCTGTTTCAAAAATAATATCTCCTATATAAATCCCTTTTGCAGCCTGAGTCACTTGTACTGTATCAGACAAAGTGCTATTCTTATCTTTTATAAAAATTTGGGCTGAACGTACATCATCGGTCGGGTTGGGTTTTACTTCAAGATTAATCATACTCTTAGTAAGTGCCTTAGATTGCGGCATCTGCTCTATCCATTCTTGTACTGTCTTAGGTATAATTATCTCATAGTCAATATTACTCTGAACCTCAATAGAAATTTGTTCACCTCCTGCGAGTACTTCATATTGTTTTTGAGATAAAATAAGTGCATTTTGTTGTAATTGATTGATATATAAAGTATCACAAAGAGAACTGTTTTTATCTTTTATAAAAACCTGGGCTGAACGATTATCATAAGTAGTATTTTCTTCTATTTCAAAATAAATTTTATCAGTCCGGATAGCTTTTGTTTCGAGTAACTTAATCCAATGCGATGCGGAACTGGGAATAGAAATGGAGTAATCTACATTCGATTTCAATTCCACTTCAATAGATTCTTTTGCAGATGAAATGTTGTAAGTGTCTTTACTCAGGATAAGTGTCCTTGGATCGGCAGTTTGATAAATATGGACTGTATCTTTCAAAGAGTTACCATTAAACACTATATATCCTTCCCGTTTTTCGTATTCCTTGTTTTCTAAAATCGTAAATGTAAAATTCTTGATAGTAATTGCTTTAGTTTCGGGTTCGTGTTTTATCCAATTTTGAAATTGGGATGGAATGGAAACCTCATATTGAATATTACTTTTCACTTCAACGGTCACATTTCCACCTTCTTCCGGTATATCGAATTTATCCTTGCTTAAAATAATAGCATCACCATCTTTTTGTGTTACAGTCAGAACTTTTGTTATATTTCCGGCTTTAACTGTCAAGTTCGTATTCCTGTCTTCCATTTCACTGTAAACCCCTACCGTCACAATTATTTTGCTATCACCATTCCCCTGATTCACAGTTGTTTTACACCATTCACTTTCGTTTGTGATAGTCCAATCAGAATTACAATAAATGGTAAATTCTTTCTCTCCTCCCTCTGCCCCAAACACAAGATCTGAAACTGAAATATCAAGCATGACATTAGTTGGGGCATCGGGATTATCAGGATTGTCAGGATCATCGATAGGACCGTCACTTTTACTGCAACTCCAAAGAGTGCAGGATAACATCATTAATAGGTAAAATAGTCTTTTCATAATTGTTATTTATTTGTGGTTTATAAATCAAGATGGATATGTTCTACTGAAAATATTTTGCTAATCGCTAATTCTTTCGAATCTGAATCAGGGAAAAAGTTGGATTTTTTAATGATATTTATATTCTATTTTTTTCTTCTTGAATAATAATGTATTTTATATCCTTAGGACTAAATGAAATAGGAGAAGTTTTAAGTGAGTTTTGATACTCATCTTTCTTTTCCTCAAATGTACTTTTCTTTAATAATTGGCTATTTTTAGGGACAAAACGCCATTCTCGCTCATTATAAAAACATGTATCTTTTGTAAGTTTTCCGTTTCTCCACATTTTTCCATAATATGGTTTTATGTATTTTATTGCTAAATTCTTATTACAGAAATCAAAAAAATTCTTACCGAGTTTTGGCAAAATGTCTTGTATTTGTGGAGATTGATTATGTATATAAATAACAGGCGTTATTCCTACTTTTTGTGCCCATTCTTTGGTAAATCCAATTGCAAATTTCCCATAAGTATTAGTATGTTCATATATTTGAGACAAAGGAATATCGCAAAAACATTTCATAGGAATTACAACATCTCCTTTAAGATAGTCATTAATTTCAAAATGCTCGACACAATATCTTGGGATTAATTTGCCATGTAAAATGTCCTTTAAGAATTTCCTTTGAGAGACAAAATGAAATAAAGTATTTGCACTTATATTCATTTTAATAAAGAGTTTTAGTACCCCAAATTCCCCGGACAGGTAAGTTAATAACATAAAAAAGCGTGGGAACTGTCAGTTTATTTTGTAAGAGGTATCGCCAAACACCCGACTAAAAATAAACAACTACCCCACGCAAACCGGATATATATACGAAAAGTAAATATATGGCAAGCATGAGCGTCTGAATCGTTTATCCCTTTAGTCTTGAAAATTGGCGATTTTCTTACAAAGGATAAAGCTGAAACGCTTCTATTTAAAACAATATGTCCGTTGCTAAATTACTCTAACAACGGAACAAATGTAATCAATTAAATCGTTTTATCAAACGCTCATAGGGGTAGTCGTAGGCCAAAAATAAATCTTTATTCACAAATCACCGCATTCATAAAATAATTCCTTCATCCGCAAAGCTGAAATAAGTATCCTCAGAAATAATCAGATGATCCAGGAGCCTTATATCTAAAATCTTACCTGCTCCGACTATTTTCTTCGTCAACTCTTCATCCGGTTTACTGGGATGCAAAACACCTGTCGGATGATTATGTACCAAAATAAAACCTGTTGCGTGCGCCATCAGAGCCGTCTGGTATATAATCCTTACATCGACAAAAGCATGCTCCAAACCTCCCTTCGAGACCTGCGACGAACCGATTATTTGCATGCACGAATTTAATAAAATCATCCAAACTTCTTCATGATGGGACATAAAAGATTTAAAAAATTCTTTGATATAAAGAAAAGCATCACGGGAACACCTTATTTTAGACGATAATTCCAAACTTTTACGGGGTTTATAAACCACCTCCACTTCCTGAAAAAAATGGGTATTGGGTACGATTCCCGCTGTTACCGATCCGTCATAAAAGTTATTTTCCATCATTTTGATTTAAATTTAATGATTAATGAAAGAGAGAAACTGTTTTCAATGGGGTAACCCCAGGGCGTAGGGAAGGGAATAATCCCCGTATATCTGAAATTATATTATAAAATTTTTTTCTGATCAGGTATTTAAAAAGTACCTTTACCCGGAGCTCTATATTGACAGGTATAAAAAAAGCCTCCCGTTCATTTTCGGACGGAAGGCAAAAAAGAGTATTACGAATATACAGGAAATGACGGATTTTTAGTAGTTAAATATAAAATGCCTGAATTTAAGACGGCTACTATCCGGATATAAAAAAAGGATCCGATCTTTAACACAGATCAGATCCTCCATGAATCAGAGACAGATATGTATTTCTTCCCTCTCTTTATTCTTCAAATAATTATCCATCAACTTACATAAATTCTCCGCCATTCTTTTCAATTCGGCTTCATTGAAGTATTCCACCTCGGTGTGGTAAACTTCTGTGATTTTCCACGGCACAAATGTTGTGGATGTTTTTTTGGGTTTAAGTTCTCGTTTTTTCATAGGTTCATATTTAAAATGCAGAAATTATTTCATAACCCATTTTACGGGTATCGGAAAACTTGATTCTCTTAGTTTCAAATAATAAATTGAAATATTCCACTGCTGTATTATGTTTCTGATCAGGCAGACCGACCTCACGCCTCAAACTATTGATTTTCTGTTCGATTTCTTCACCGCTGATCCTCATTCCGATTTCAAAATTCTGGAGCAATAATTGTCTGTAAAGCCGCATCGTTACATCAGGGCTGTATTTGACCATACAGATATCTCTGGTTCTGTTCATTTTTTCCGTATTTCCCATATTCTCTTCCAGAATATCCCGTATCTTTTCATCAGAAAGACCCAGGTATTTAAATTCTTCGTAATATTCCCGTATTTTCCGGTGTAACGCATTTTTGACTGGCGCATTGAATGCTTCAAAGTTTAATGTTTGAGGCTGGAGGAAGTAGGTATAGAATTGTTCTACAGCGATTTTGATATCCTCTTTTGTATATTTTATCATTTTTTCTTTTTTTAAGTTATTATTTATTACCAAATTAATTTTAACTCCCGAGGTATGTAAACCGATGCCATATTCCGAAAGGACATGTTTCAGGTTAAAAAGATTCCCGTACAGTTCGTTATTGATCTTCTGATAAACGGTATAACTGATCAGGTGGTGGTTGATATAGTATTCAGTATAAATAAACTTCTGAAAAGCAGATGTTTCAAACCACTGATTGAATTTTAATTTCCTGTAGTCGGTATTCCGCATCTTCTCCATTAACTTCACTGTTTCCCGGGTATAGTTATCTGTAAGCGTTTTATTCACCTCCTGCAGCCCGAAGGGATGATCTTCCCCGCATTCACTGTTCACCAGAAAATAAGCTTTCATACCGGGAAGATCCCGGAAACGGTTCATCATTTGCACAATATCGGTATAGGAGTGCTTATTTTTCCCGGGAGCGACGATCAGCTCATAATTGTTCCCTTTTAAATCATAGCCCTGACGGTAAGTAGTGATGATCACTTCCGCATCCAATTCCCCGGTTTGCAAAAGCTGGTCATAATATCCGGTGCTTCCCTCTACCTCTATATCCGTTTCATCCGTTTCTTTTTTGTGTTGCTTAGTCATGGAATTTATAACGGCCAGCTTTACGATCCCTCTGTCACGCAGGCTTTTCTCAAGCAAAGGAAGCTTATCGGATTTATCAAGCAGGGAGATAACAACAGTTTTCCCGTTTTCTCTTAAACCCATGGTCAGTTCCGTTATTCCCCCGATCAGCTCCTTATAGTTTACGACAACTAAATTCCGGACCTGCGGCTCTTTCCGGACAGCCCTGAAAATAGTCATCCCTTCATAAAACGAATCCCGGGAATATAAAGGAGTTCCGGATAGCAATATCACTCTCTTATATCTGCAACCGAAGGTCAGCACCTGCTCAATCGCTTCTTTCTTCCAACTATAATCAGTTATCAGAGAATGGGCTTCATCAATTATCAGGGTTGTATCCCGGTGGATAAATTTAGGAATATGCTGATAAACCGTGATCAGTTGTTCCGCTTCATAACAGGTCCTGTCCTCGGCACAATAAAACGGGAGATCATGCCTCGCTGCCAATCTGCGGCCTAATAATAATGTATCTGTAGTAAATAAGAAAGGAATATTTTTCCTTTTCAGGTAATCTAAAAGATAGTATGATTTCCCGCCTCCTGCCGGACATTCTATGCTTACTTTAAATGAAGAATTGAAATCAAGTTCATCCAATAGCTTCGTTTCTGAAAGATTTCTACTAAAATCATAATCTTTGACAGTCATATTAAAAATGAAATAAAACACACTTCCTGTGTCAATATTCACTGTTGCACTTCGGGGTATTTTTTATATATATAATTACCATGAAGTGCGTCAGGTTTTCAGGGAGCAGAATGGCTCAGGAAGTGTATATAAACCGATATCTTCCCCGAATGATCTGATAAGCTTTATTGATTATATTGTATCTGGGGGATTCTGAAAAGAAATGATCTGGTAAAGGTTACAGGAAAGAAAAACACTTCCCGTCTTTCATTATCTCTGAAATTTATAAGAGGTGAGTGTCGCAATTAAGAATCATATGAAATGTACCCTGACCGGCAAAATAAAATCCCATCGGATAAAACAATGAGATTCTATTTTGTTTGTGTCAAATGTATATATCTGGAATTATGATTTTAGTATGCGTACCGGAAGGGGTTAATCCACCTCTGTTTTAATGACACAAAGTTACCTACAATTCAGGTCACATCCAAGTGATTTGAGAAATTTATTTTCATAATATTTTATTGTGTTAATGGGTGTTTTTACCGGATTATAGAGGAAACAGGAACGGTTTTCCGGGAATAATCCGGTAAATAAAGCAACGGGTTAATTATCTTCCAATGGTTGTGAAGTTAATATGTTTAATCTTTAAATCCTGAAAGTCCCCCAGGTAGTGATCACTCATGGAGAAATATACCAAACCTTATATTGGTAACAACACAAGAAAGACAGGTTGAAAGAAGAACCCACTAAAAGCAGGCTCTTCCTTTACAGCTAAGCTACAAGCAAGGGAAGCATTGAATCTACCCGGTCTTTTAATATACTGAAAATGTTACAGACATTACGCGGATCTCCGAGAATATTTTCAACATCACGGGAGGTCAGATTATGTATTGCATTTATTACTTTTCCTATACCGTACTTATCTCCATTTTTACCGGACTTTGTTTTCATTAATTGGGCAATGGCGTCAATCAAATAAGGTCTCTTCAAACATTCTCCTAAATCCAAATTTTGTAATGTTTCTATAATAGTATCCCCAACACTTAAATCATACTTCACATTATCAACCACTTTTCCCTGCCAGGCTTTCACCCAGTCATCAGGAGTTAACAATTTCCCCTGGGTATAGTACTTTATTACAGTATTTACAGGTATTTTCAGATTTTTACTGACTTGATAAACTTTTTGCATAAACTCGTGGTAAGTAGCATAACTAGCAACTTTGATTTTTTCTTTACTTCTGAATCCTCTGTCCTGACTATAATTAACCGCCATATAGCGGGCAAAATCCTGTACAGAATTGAAGTCCTTTATTTGTACGTTAGTAAGTACATAAGGATCTTCGCCTTGAAGGACTGCTTGTTCGGACATCTTATATAACCCTATGATCAGGGCCTGGTTTTGAGCAGAACAGACTGGTACATAAACAGGAGTGCCTTTGGGGACAAGGGTTCCATTTAAATACTGTAACGGAATATCGGCTTGATGGAAAATATCTCCTGAAACAAAGTATTTTACAGAATCCTTCTCGTACATTTCATGTTGGTAAAGTTCTTGAACCTGTTTCACCATTTGGGGGACTATTTCAAAATTGACTGTGGAAATAGCAATTGGCAAATCTGTATGTTCAGAGTATTCAGAAGCAAATTGTAATTTTAGTGTCAAAGGATGGGTTCGTAATAGTTTTTTCAGAACCTTTTGGGATTTTTGATATTGTTTCAGATGTTTGTTGCCGTCTTTAGCTTCACCGTTATCTTGCCAGGCAGCTTTCAGGATTCGGATATTTTTTATCTCTTCATTCATATCTAATAATTTTATATCGGAAGATGCTTTCTTCAACATTTGTTTAGAATTACTTTCAGTTAAAATTGTGGTTTTTGTAAGATTTTTCATGGTATTCAATTTTACATCAGTATACAAATTTTTTTCGCTATCAGCTTTTAACTTGCAATCATTTAATATTTCCATATTATTTATAATAATGTTTTGTTAATAAATATCCCCTTCCGCTCCAACTGGCCAAGTTTTCCTTCCGGGGGTGATAACTTACGGCCTCTCAAATTGTTTTCTCCCATTTATTTTCTTGGAGTGTCCTACCTTGTAAGACTCAATTTGTAGCTGCCTTCGTTATCGGTTTGTCATTGATCAATGAACTATGTAACCATCAGAACTCCGGAGTTGCATTTGATTACGATGCAAAAGTAAGGTGGGAAATAAAGGATTAAAAATAGGAAATTCCGGGAGTTGAAGGGGTATTTCCTATGTAATAAGAATCAATAGGTTAGATAGAAAACAGAGAAGAAATTTTTATTTACCAATATTTGGGGAATAATTCACTGAGCGGGGTATCCAGAGTCACTCCTTCAGAATTATATTCCTTATAAGACTTATGGCTAAGAATTTCGTTGGTGACACTTTTAAATTTTCCGTTGGTTTCTTCCCACTTCAGATTATCGGATATTTTTGTGCGGATGGTAGCGATCCAGTCTCTCAGGATCTTTGATTTCTTCCGTTCTTTCTGCCTGATATTAAATTCCTCTTCATCGGGGAGGATCGTGATATAGCCCATTAACGAAAGAAAGCGTGCGATGAACGTACAGATTTTATCTGTTTTCTTACCCTGAGGATCATGGTAAGGCGTCTCTTCCTGTAAGAAGTGGTAAAGCTGGGTGATGATCCGGTTGATGGTATGATCGGATTTTGCTCCCACCCTGGCTTTATATAGGGATAGTTCTGTATGTACCTCTTCAATGGTTTTCTCTTTTAAATAGGTATCGAGGTATTCTTTCAGGTGTTGAAAGAACCAGTTATCCTCATTATCCAGAGCTATTTCTTTATTACCGTATACGATTTTTATAGGCTTGGAGGAAACACCCAACTGATCGAAAGGTTTTTGGGCCGTAAATAATTCGTGCATGGATCTAAATAACCGGAGCATATCAGGCCGGACGAACTCCGAGAAATAATAAAACCCGGAATCATTGGTTGCCTCGAATAACTTACTGCTGGCAAAATTGTAGCTGTAGAAATCAGGTAATAACCAGATAATGGTATCCTGTCGGTCATCGGTGATCAGATATTCATCGTTCCGGGTAAAGTCTTCCAATTTAGTGTATAAATCTATGGGATAGTCGATTATTATATCTTTATCCTTGAAAAATTCATATTGATCGGGATGGGGAGATGCTCCTTGTTTGATGTAATAATTCCTATTCGCCTGTATCAGTTCACTGAATTCCCAGCCCGAAGCATCGAAATAGGTGTGTAAAAGGGTATCTATAGCTTTCAGGTCTTTTCCTTCAAAACCAGTTCGTTGATATTCTTCTTCCGCTGCCATGGAGTTTTGTTTTCCCAAAAATAAAAAAAAATGCCCCGAATCTAAAAAGACTCAGGGCTAAATTTAAACAAGATGCTGCATGGCAGTATTGATTTGTTCCTCGTCAAAACTATCAAGATAGATTTGTGTGGTAGTCAAATCGGAGTGCCCCATTAATTCACTGATTAAAGCAATATCGACACCAGAACGTTTTAATATCGTAGCAAATGAATGCCTTGCAACATAGGTTGTCAGATTGTCGCTGATCTCCAATTCCTGTGCCAATTCTTTTAACTCCCGATTAATTTGCGCACAGACCTTATGAATCCGGTTGGCTTTTTGTTGGGGTGTTTTATGAACCCTTGCATCAAAGATCGGGAATAAATAAGCTGCTTTTTTCCGGTGGTAGGCATATTTATCAATGATTTCCTTTGCTTCTTTTCCGATTATTCCTTTCACTTCACCATGGGTTTTCTGTCGAACATAGGAAAGATTTTGTCGGTTGATATTCTCCATTGTCAGATTGGCAATATCTACAAATGGGATGCCTGCACATAAATAGGAAAACTTGAAAATGTCACGGGTTAGCT
>QWCH01005162.1_pt1 | contig 10964 bp, 5 predicted proteins | sample 1972671 | NCBI WGS metagenome assembly QWCH01 (sample SAMN09866713, study PRJNA288562) | Human gut metagenome isolate term3_stool, whole genome shotgun sequencing... | isolation source: gut | host: Homo sapiens | place: USA: California | reverse complement strand
TGAGAAAATTCGTCCGGATCTTTATCAGAAGTTGTGGGGTGATGTTGTGATAGATCGTCAATTGGCTTTAAATTCTATCGGTTATGAACCTCGTTATACTTTGGAAGACGGGATTCGTGAGATGGTTGAATCGTTCAAGCAAAGAAAATGATAGACTGGATTTACGGGTTTGTTCTCCTTCTACTTTTTGTGATGGAGAACATTTATTTTAAAATAGCGGAAAGATACAAGATCATGGATATTCCTAACGAGAGGAGTTCCCATCATACAATTACCCTGCGAGGAGGCGGGGTGATTTTTTATTTGGGAGTGCTCGTTTACGGGTTGACTTTCGGTTTTTTCGCCCCGTGGTTTTTGTGCGGGTTGACGTTGGTGGCGGTAGTGAGTTTTATGGATGATATGCATCCGCTTTCGGCGAAGTTGCGTTTACTGGTGCAGACTTTTGCTTTGTTGCTTTTGTTGTTGCAGTTGGGGGTGCACGAGGTTTCGTGGGGATACGTGATTGTAGCCTTGTTCGTTTGCTTGGCTATTCTGAATATATACAATTTTATGGATGGCATCAACGGGATTACCGGGGGATATAGCTTGGTTGTACTGTTGGCTTTGTGGGGGATAAACGCTTGGGTAATACAGATTGCGCCCGCGGGTTTTATTCCGGTGGTCATTCTGTCATTGTTGGTATTTAATTTCTATAATTTCAGGACTCACGCGAGGTGTTTTTCCGGTGACGTGGGGGCTGTTGCTATTGCTTTTATACTTCTTTTCCTGTTAGGGACTTTTATCATGCGCACGGGGGAGATTTCGGTGTTGATTTTATTGGGCGTGTACGGGGTTGACGGTGTGTTGACAATTATTCATCGTTTGATGTTGAAAGAGAATATAGGGCAACCGCATCGGAAGCATTTGTATCAATTGTTGGCTAACGAGGCGAAGATTCCCCATTTGTCGGTATCTTTTTTTTATATGGCAACACAGGCGCTTGTCGGGGGAGGGTATTTGCTTGTTTTGAAATATGCTCCGGCGTATACTTTTTTTTACGCTATCGTGAGTTTGGTGGTGCTTGTGGCGGTTTATCTTCCGTTGCGTCGTAAATATTACGCTTTATTGGAAGAGAAGTAATATTTTTCGCGTATCCATTTTTCATTTTCAATTAATACAGTATCTTTGCGGTCGATCCGGCTATTCGGTTTACGGTTTGCCCCGTGAGGGGGCGGTTTGGCTGTAAACCGAGAGGATGGTTGCGTAAAAACATTCAAAAAAAGTAATATGAGATTTTTAATATTGATCGTACTAATACTTGGCGTATCGAGGTTTGCTTTTGCCCAAATGTCAGATACACAGGTGGTAGAAGCTGTGAAAGAGGCACAGGCTCAAGGCAAGAGTCAAGATGAGATTGTGGTCATGTTGGCAGAAAAGGGGGTAACTAAAGAACAGGTTTTGCGAATTAAAGAGCATTACGAGAAAGATCAGGCTACTCAAGGTGGTTTGGCACAGGGAAAACGGGAGCGATTGGAAACTATTTCTGTCGGTAACCGGGATGTAGTGTTGGTCACTGAAGGTAATAAAACGAGTGTTTTCGGAAGGAACCTTTTTAGTAATAAGAATCTTACTTTTGAACCGAATTTGAATATTCCGACACCGGATAATTACAAGTTGGGACCGGGAGATGAGGTGATTGTTGATATTTGGGGAAATTCGGAAACTACAATCCGTCAAGTGATTTCTCCGGAAGGGAATATTAACGTGCCGGGAATTGGACCGATTTATTTGAATGGTAAGCAGATTAAAGAAGCTTCTTCTTATTTGACGAATGTGTTCGGGCGAATTTATTCGGATTTAATATCGGGTGACCCGAAGACTTTTTTAAAGCTTTCTTTAGGGCAAATACGAAGTATTCGGGTGAATGTCATGGGTGAGGTCGTTATGCCGGGAACTTACACGTTGCCGTCGTTAGCAACTATTTTTCATGCGTTATATTCTGCGGGTGGGGTGAGTAATGTCGGAACGTTGCGAGATGTAATATTGTACCGAAACGGGAGACCGTTCAAACATATTGATGTGTATGAATATATAATGAAGGGTGATGATAGTGTTGATATTACCTTGCAGGATGGTGATTTGATAAATATCGGTACGTACCAAAAAATAGTGACGATCTCGGGAAATGTAAAACGTCCGATGCGTTATGAATTGAAAAATGACGAAAGCTTGGAACAATTGTTGGAGTACGCAGGTGGGTTTTCCAGTAACGCATATAAAAAGAATTTGAACGTGAGTCGTAAAGGTGATACCGAATATCAAATGTTTACGCTCTTTAGTGACGAGTACCCTTCTTTTATCATGGAAAACGGGGATGTTGTGAAAGTTGATTCAATTTTGAATAAATATGAAAATAAGGTTTCTGTAACCGGTGCTGTATTCCGTCCCGGGGATTATGCGATTAACCCCATGATTGTGACTTTGAAGGATTTGCTTGCGATAGCCGAGGGACCAAGAGAGGATGCTTTCTTGAATCGGGCTATATTGTATCGCGAGAGAGAAGATTTAACTCGTGAAGCTCTTGCAATAGATCTTGGTAAATTTATAAAAGGTGAAGTTGAGGATATTGTTTTGAGGAAGAATGACGTGTTGTATGTCCCCTCGAAAACCGCTTTGCGAGAAGGTTACGTGATACAAATCCGAGGAGAAGTGAAGAACCCGAAAGAATATAATTTCGTGGAGGATATGACCATAGAGGATGCAATTATTCAAGCCGGGGGACTTTTGGAGTCGGCATCCGAGGTACGAGTGGATGTTTCCCGAAGAATAAAATCACCGAAAAGTACGACCGAGGCACCAGAAGAGGCGGAATTATTCACGTTCGCGTTGAAGGACGGGTTGATGGTGGATGGTATTAAGAATTTCGTTCTGGAACCGTTTGATGAGATTTACGTGCGTCGTTCGCCGGGATACCGGGAGCAACAGAACGTGAGGGTTGACGGAGAGATACTTTATCCGGGGACGTACGCGAAAACATCTATTAATGATAGGCTTTCAGATTTGGTGGCACGTGCCGGTGGAATAACATCCAAGGCTTACCTGAGAGGCGCTCGTTTGGAGCGTCGGATGAATCAGGATGAACGAATGAGGATGGCGTCAGCCCAAAAGTTGGCAAAATTTACGGAAGGTGATTCCATATCTATGGAAAGTTTGGATTTAGCTCAGACTTATTTTGTTGGTATTGACTTGGAAAAAGCTTTGGCTAATCCGGGAGGAGAGGATGATTTGGTACTTCGAGAGGGTGATGTTTTGCATATTTCTAATTTTGTGAATACGGTAAAAATCAGTGGAGCGGTGATGTACCCGAATGCGGTTACATACAAGAATAAAATGAAGTTGAGAGATTATATAGATAATGCCGGAGGATATGCTATGAACGCTAAAAAGCGTAGGGCTTACGTGATCTATCCGAATGGGACATTGGCGGTACGGAGAGGGGGACGGAATCCGAAAATTGAACCGGGATGTGAGATTATAGTCCCGATGAAGTTGGAGCGAAAGAATAGATTGGGTTTACCTGAAATATTAAGTCTGACTTCTTCGACGACTTCTATTGCCGCTATGGTTACATCAATTCTTAATAGCACGAAGTAGTATGGAACAGGAGATAAAAAGACAGACAAATCAGATTCCGCAAGATGAAGAGATTGATTTGGTGGAAGTCATCCGGAAATTGTGGAAGAACCGTAAGTTAATCATTAAGATCACGGTTGTCTTTATGGTGATAGGTGTGCTGGTTGCTCTTTTTAGTCCGAAAGAGTATTCTGCAGGGTGTACAATGGTTCCGCAAGTGGGAGATAAGAAAGCAAGTGGCGGATTGAGCGGTTTGGCTTCGATGGTGGGTATTAATTTGGGTTCCATGGGCGGAGGTGAAGTTCTTGCCCCGACGATTTATCCCAAGATATTGGCAAGTATCCCTTTTAAAAAGGAGTTGATGGCGACACCTTTGAAATTCGAGGAGTACGAACAGCCTATCACTTTGTTTGATTATTACACGAAAGACGAGTATAAAAAATTCAGTCTTTTCGGGGTTATTAAAAAGTACACGATTGGTTTGCCGGGAGTGATCATCGGTGCTATCCGAGGGGAAGACACGACACAGATCATGACGGAGCAAGGCTCGGCGATTCAATCGCTTTCGAAGGATGAAAAAGAGGTAGCCGAGATATTGGATAGGATTGTTTCGTTGAACGTGAATGATAAAGACGGATACGTGCAGTTGTCCGCTTCATTGCCGGAGCCTTTGGCCGTAGCTCAATTGGCTCAGCAGGCTCAGAAGTTGTTGCAAGAGTACATCACTCGTTTCAAGATTGAGAAGGTGCAGTCAAATCTGGACTTCGTGCAAAAGCAATATGATAAGGCGAAAGAACGTTACGAGGTCAGACAGGATGAGCTTGCCAAGTTCCGGGATGCCAATAAAGGATTCGTTTCGGCTGTGGCCAAGACGAGGGAGGATATGTTGACCAACGAGTATAATCTCGCGTATAATGTATACTCGGAATTGGCGAAGCAATTGGAACAGGCTGAAATAGCCGTGAATGAAACGACCCCGATATTAACGGTTGTTGAGCCGGTAGTGGTTCCCGTGGAACGCTCGAAACCCAAAAGAGGGTTGATATGTGTGCTTTTTACTTTCTTGGGTGGTTTTGCCGGAGTCGGAGTGGTATTGGGATTACCGTTTTTGGCTAACACGTTCGGGAATGATAAATTGAAGAAATGGATAAAAGAATAGTCCGGAGCTGAGGGGCTGCAATTAAAATCACGAGGGCGGAGAATATTTTTATTCTCCGCCCTCGTGATTTTTTTCGAGTGGCGTTAATCCTTTTCAGGGTAGGTCGTGTAATTAAGATGTGTATTAAAAGTAAAATCTTAAATTTAGAAACATGAAGAATTTAATCTACATCGGTCTGACACTCCTGTTTGTCGCGTGTGCCACAGACCCCCAGAAGGAAATGGAAAAGAAATTGCTTGGAGAGTGGTGTAATCCTTACACCTATCAGTCCACGGGAGAATTGAAGGGATTCCGTTTCAAGAAAGGTGGTATTTGTGAAAGTATCAATATCCCTAGTCTGGATCTGAAAACTTGGGAGATTCAGGAGGGGTATCTGATCATTAAGGGGGAAAGTATCGAGGATGACGGAACGAGAGAAGAGTACTTGACGAAAGAGAAAATTACACAGTTGAGCTCAGACAGCCTCTCTTTGCTCGTGAGTGCCGGACCGCCACGTATCGCGTTCCTGTATTTGAATACCAAAATTATCAAAGAACGAGTAACCCCTCAAAAGTAAAAGACTATGTGCCGTTTATCATATATCGTTATTCTCTGTTTTATTCATGTGTTTTTAGTTTCCTTTTCCTGTTTAGCGCAGAAAAAGGTGTTAGATGAAGAGGCTTACCGGAAGTGGCGGAGGGTTGACAGTTACAAGCTGTCGCCCGACGGGAAGTGGGTGATGTACCGGTACATGTATTTCGATAATGATGCGGCAAACAAGGTTGCCCGAAATATTTATTATTTCTATGATGTAAAAACCGGGAGAACGAGCACTTTGGAGTGTCCGGATTCTCCCGAGTTTTTTGCCGGGGACGAGTGGATTGTTTACGGTAAGAAGGAAGGTGATGATGTGATTCGTGTGGCGCGTTGTTTGCGGAACAAGAAGGAGGTCTGTTTGCGAGAGGGTATGGAACTCAATCCCGTTATCCCCTTGGCCGCTTATCAAACGAATGATACGCTGGTCGTGAAAAATATACAGACGAATGATAGTCTGGTTTTGACGGGTGTCGGCACTTATTGCCTTTACGATAAGGATTGGAAGATTGTCTACCTGAAGCGGGAAGCCGATAGCCATACGATTTATTTCGGTTCGCGGAATAAGGCGGGCAAGTACGAATGCCTGTATCGGGATACCACGAAACGGTTGGAGCGTTTTTATTTCAACGAGTGGGGAAAGGACGGCGGATTTTATTTTGCCGGGGATGAAGGTGAGAAAGGATATTATACTTTTTCATTGAAAGACAAACGGGTGACGGAACTTCTGGACGCGGACCGGATAGAAGTAATGGACGTGAATATGCGGTCTGTGCGACAATTGGGAAAATCGAAACGTTCTATATTCGAGAAGCACAAAACTCCGAAAGCTGCAAAGCCCAAGGGGGAGAAAGACGAGAGTTTTACCCTTGAACTTTGGAGTTGGAACGATCCGGTGATACCCTCGCAACAAGCGATAAGCGGGTATCGTCCAGCCGTGCCCACTCCCGAACGGTTTATATCGGACGCGGAGGGCGGCGGGTGTATACAACTTTGTGAGGCAGGTCACCCGGAATTGTGTATGCCTGATACGGATGCTCCTGTTTATGCTTACGAGAAGGATGAAAAGCCTTATCTGAACAAGCGGGACTGGCTGCATGACACCCGTTTTGATTTGTATCTGGTGAATCTGGTTACCGCGGAGCACCAATTGGTGGCGGAAGCCTTGACTCGCCGGATTTACTGGAGTCCCAAGGGGGATTATTTACTCTATTACGATAACGGCAAGCGTTCATGGGTAGTACTGGAACCGGGTACGTTAAACCGCAGGGTGCTAACCGATGAAATTCCTTACCCGTTACACGACGAATTGTACGATCGCCCGAATCCTGCACCGCCTTACGGTATAGCGGGATGGAGTAAGGACGGGAGGCGGCTTCTTGTTTATGATCGTTTCGATATTTGGGTAGTAGACTTGACCGGAGAAAAAACGTATTGTTGGACGCGCGAGGAAGGGCGTAAACGTAACACGATATTCCGTTTGTTTAATATCGATTGGGATATTATTCAAGTGGATATGGAGCGAGAGAATCGTGTCATGTCTACGGATTGGACGACAAAGAATACAGGTGTCTGGGCGTTGTCCCCGTCCGGAAAACTTGCACCTAAGATTGAAGGTGCTTTTATGTTGACGATTACCCAACAGTCTGCCGACGGGAATACGTTGTTGTGCACGAAACAGAATTACTATGAAGACCGGGATTTGTGGATTACCGATCCCTCGTTCCGGAAGATGCGGAAGGTCACGGATGTCAACCCGCAACGGGCCGATTATAAATGGGGAACGGTGCAGCAGGTGGAGTGGACGAATTATGACGGGAAAGTCAATCAAGGATTACTCTATCTACCGGATGATTACGACAAGAACAAGAGTTACCCGACGATAGTGGCATTCTATGAAACCCATACTCCCGAGATGCACCTTCATCCCGTGCCCGGGTTGAGTCACGCTATGATTGACGTCCCCACGTATGTCAGCAAGGGATATATTGTATTTCAGCCGGATGTTTATTTCGAGATAGGCAACCCGGGGAAAAGTTCTTACAATGCGGTTGTGAGCGGAACAAAAGCTTTGATTGACAGAGGAATCATTGATCCGAAACGGGTAGGTTTGCAGGGACATAGTTGGTCGGGGTTCCAGACCGCGTATCTGGTGACGAGAACCGATATGTTCACCTGCGTGAATATCGGTGCAGCTTTGATCAACCTGACCTCTGTCTATACCGGGATCCGGGAAGAAAGCGGTGTCCCTTGTATGTTGATGTACGAGGATTGGCAATGTCGCATGGGGACTACCTTGTGGGAAAATCTGGAGGGTTATATCGAGAATTCACCCTTGTTGTTTGCCGATCGGATTCATACCCCGGCGTTGATTTTCCATTGTGATAAGGACGGGGCTGTTTCCTATTATGACGGTAGAAATCTTTTTCTTGCCTTGCGGCGTCTGCAACGTCCGGCATGGATGTTGAATTATGTCGGGGAAGGTCACTTCTTGAATGCACGCCCGGCACAAAAGGACTGGACGAAACGGATGGAACAATTTTTCAATCACTATCTCAAGAATGAACCTATGCCCCGGTGGATGAAAGAGGGTATTAATATCCACGAGCGGGGATACGACCAGAAGTATGATTTTTAATAAATATAGCGTATATTTGTCAAGAACAAATATGCGCTTTTTTTTATAAATCAGATACCCGCATGGGGATTGTCAAGAGCGCTAAAAAATTATTCGGAGGTGGAATGATTGATTTTGACAGTTTGACACGGGAGATAAAGGGTGACGTGAAAGCGGATGCTCTTCATCGGGTAATTTACGCGACGGATGCTTCGGCTTACCGGGAGATGCCGTTAGCGGTGGTGTACCCAAAAGACAGTGATGACGTGAAAGCATGCGTGCGTTTTGCCCGGGAGAATAAAATCACGTTAATACCGAGAGCGGCAGGAACTTCTTTGGCGGGACAGGTTGTCGGCGACGGGTTAGTCGTGGATATTTCAAGGTACATGAACCGGATACTGGAGGTGAACGAGCGGGAGCATTGGGTGAGGGTGGAGCCCGGCGTGGTGCTTGACGAGTTGAACCTGTACGTGAAACCGTTTGGTCTGTTCTTCGGACCGGAAACGTCTACTTCCAATCGTTGTTGCATGGGGGGTATGGTCGGGAACAATTCATGCGGTTCCCATTCGCTGGTGTACGGGAGTACTCGGGAGCATTTGCTTGAAGCTACGGTCGTGTTGAGTAACGGGGAGGAGATCGTGTTGCGGGGAATGACGCCGGGGGAGGTAGAGGAACGGATGACACTGGACACGTTGGAGGGGGAGATATACCGGAACATGATTCGTGTGTTGCAATCGCACGGGAAAGAGATTATAGAACATTTTCCCGATCCGGCTTTGCGAAGACGTAATTCGGGATATGCCATAGACCAGTTGTTGTATTCGGATTACTTCGATAAAAATTATTCCGGGCATTTTAATTTGTGTAAGTTACTGGCGGGCTCAGAGGGAACTTTGGCGTTCGCCACGGAATTGAAATTGAATCTCGTGCCGTTGCCGCCAAGCGAAAAGGCTGTGATTTGCGTGCATTGTGCCACGCTGGAAGAGGCGTTCGAGGCGAATCTGGTGGCTTTGCGGCATGCTCCCGTGGCGGTGGAACTGATGGACCGGAATATACTGGAATTGAGTAAAGGAAATATAGCCCAGAATAAGAATCGCTTTTTCATTCAAGGTGATCCGGAGGCCATATTAATAGTCGAATTGGCGGGGAATACGAGGGATGAGGTTGACCGGACGGCAGACCGGATAGAGGAAGACATGAGGGCGCACGGTTACGGTTTTTATTTTCCCCGGGTGTACGGGAGTGACGTCAGCCGGGTATGGAGTTTGCGTAAGGCGGGATTAGGATTGTTGTCGGGTATGCCGGGTAACGCGAAACCTGTATCCGTGATCGAGGATACGGCTGTCGCGCCGGAACGTTTGCCCGCTTACATGGCGGATTTCAAGAAGATGCTTGATCGGTTGGGACTTCAATGTGTATATCATGCCCATATCAGCACGGGAGAATTGCATTTGCGTCCGGTGTTGAACTTGAAATTGCAGCGGGATCGGGAGTTGTTCCGGCAAGTAGCCGCGGAAACGGCTTTGCTGGTCAAGAAGCACAAAGGTTCATTGAGTGGCGAGCACGGGGACGGACGTTTGCGGGGAGAATTTATCCCGCTTTTGTTCGGAGAGTCGGTGTACGGGTTGATGCGTGAAACCAAACAATGGTGGGATCCGGAAGGCGTGTTTAATGCCCGCAAGATCGTGGATACCCCGCCGATGGATACTTCTTTGCGTTACGAGGTGACGGAAGGAGAAGCTCACGGGAAGAGTTATTTCGATTTTTCAGCCCAGAAAGGATGGTTATGTGCTATCGAACAATGCAACGGTTCGGGTGATTGTCGGAAATCATACGCTTTCGGTGGAACGATGTGTCCCGGCTTCCGGGCAACAGGAGAGGAAAGCCACACGACACGGGCTAGGGCGAATCTGTTGCGGGAATTACTGACTCACCCGAAAACCGAAAAGATATACGATCAACCGGAGATACTTGAGGCTTTGGAAACGTGTGTTTCCTGCAAGGCGTGCAAGTCGGAATGTCCCTCGAACGTGGATATCGCCCGTTTCAAGGCAGAGTTCCTGCAACATCATTATGACACGTGTGGCGTACCCTTGAAGGCGTATCTGGTGGCGCACCTGACGGATGTACAGCGTTTGGGTTCTTTGTTCCCGCGGTTGTATAATATTTTCGTGCGGAACCGTTTGACCGGAAGTTTGTTGAAGCGAATGTTACATTTTGCCCCGCGGCGTGCTGTACCTGTCATGTACAAGACAACCCTGCGACATTGGGCAAAGCGGTATTCCCGACAGGCGGGGATGCTTTCTGCGGGTAAAGTCTATCTTTTTGCTGACGAGTTCACGAATTATATGGACGTGGAGGTGGGAATCAGTATGGTCGAATTGTTGAGCCGGCTGGGGTACGAGGTGATCATTCCCCGGCACGCGGAGAGCGGGCGGACGGCTATCTCGAAAGGGATGTTAAAGGTAGCCCGGAATATCGCTCGTGAAAACGTGACGCTTTTAAAAGATATTGTTTCCGATGAAATACCGCTGGTTGGGATAGAGCCTTCGTGTATCCTCTCTTTCCGGGACGAGTATCCCGATCTGGTAGGCGATGATTTGAAAGAGGCCGCCGTGAAGTTAAGCAGGAATAGTTTGCTGTATGATGAGTTCTTTGTTCGTGAAATTCGTGCCGGGCGTATCCGAGCAGAACAGTTTACCCGCGAACCCTTGAAAATCATGCTGCACGGGCATTGTCATCAGAAATCCCTTGCTTCGGTGGAACCGTCGCGGGAAATGTTGTCATTACCCGCGAACTACGAGGTGGAGGTCATTCCTTCCGGTTGTTGTGGCATGGCGGGCGCTTTCGGTTACGAGAAAAAGCATTACGAGCTGTCGATGAAAATCGGAGAACAAGTGTTGTTTCCTGCCGTGCGTGCCGTGGATGAGCGGGTGTGTATCGCCGCTCCCGGTACGAGTTGTCGTCAGCAGATCAAAGACGGGACGGGGCGGGTAGCACTGC
>QWCH01009687.1_pt1 | contig 10968 bp, 10 predicted proteins | sample 1972671 | NCBI WGS metagenome assembly QWCH01 (sample SAMN09866713, study PRJNA288562) | Human gut metagenome isolate term3_stool, whole genome shotgun sequencing... | isolation source: gut | host: Homo sapiens | place: USA: California | reverse complement strand
GTGAATTGGTATGACTGGAATGAGGATAAAAAAGGCAGCAGTTATAAGTCAAGACTTCAATTTGATATTGACAGAACTATAAAGCAGTCAATAAACTGGCGGGACTTTTTATCTAAGATGGGAAGCTACGGTTATGAAATCAAACATGGGAAACACATAGCTTTTAGAAGTAAAAATCAGCAGAGATTTACCAGAGCAAAGACTATTGGAGCCAATTATACTGAAGAAAGAATGAAAGAGCGAATTCTGAATAAAGATAAAGAACTTGGCAATATCATAGACATTAAAAACAATATAAAAGCAAAAACGAGTAAAGGCTATGACCATTGGGTGACAAAGCACAATCTTCAAACAGGAGCTTCAACGCTTGTTGAAATCAGAAACAAAGGATTTAATTCAATGGAGGAATTAGAACATAGAATTAGCGGAATTTCTATTGAAAAAAATGATTTAAAACGAGAATTTGATAAACTTTCATGGGAACAAAAGAGGATAAAAGAAGTCGTTAAACATATTCAAATTTGTATTAGTAAGAAAGAACATTACGAGGGTTATCGTAAAAATCCGAATGACAAAATTTATATGATGATGAATAGAAAAGATGTAGAAGCCTATCAGAAATCCTATGAGGAAATGGATGTTTTCCTTAAACAATTTCCACATTTGAAAGATACTGTATTGGTAGGATTGAAGAACAAATCCGGTAAAAATCTTTTTAGAAAATTAAACGAGCATTTTAAAGAATTGCAAGCTAAACAAGAGGAGATAATCAAGAAACATAATTCATTAGCAGTTCAGTATGCGGAATTGGAACATTTAAAAAATAACATGAATGAATATCTCGGAAGAAATAAAGCAGAGATAAAAGAGTCGGAAATATGCTATAATGTCTACTAGATAGATTAAAATGTGGCAAGGAGGAATAAAGATGGCAAGTCTTAATGTTACTGATGTAATAAAAGAATTAGACATTTCTAAGTCATATTTATATAAATTAATAGATAAAGAAAATATTTTGATTCCGAGAAGCGAAACAGGAAGATATTTTTGGGATGAAAATACGGTTAAGACTATAAAAAAAATTTTGCATATAGATGGTTTACAAGATAAGGATGATACAGATTATTTAATAGCTAAATTAGGATTAAAACAATCTTTTATAAATAACAGAAGATATTTAGGGAATAAATATTCCCTTTCTGATTTTATAAGAAAGACAGTTGACGAAAATTGCAAGGGTGTAAATATTATCATTGACATATTTAGTGGAACTGGAGCAGTCTCTAATACTTTTAAGGATAAAAGAACTATATGCGAGAGAATTTTGCAGATACTTTTTTTTCTGCTGATGATTGTAGCAAAATAGGATATATAAGAGAAGATATTGAGATAAAGTATAAAAACAAGGAAATAAATTTCAAGGAATATGCGATTTTGATTACATCCTTGTTATATGCGATGGATAAGATTGCAAATACAGTTGGACATTACGATGCATATAGAAAGAATGTCGACTTTGAAAAACATTTAGTATTGAATGTTTTGTTGCCTGAAAAAACTATTAATTCTAATAATATTTGTTATAACCTAGATGCAAATGAACTAATTAAAAATATTAAGGGAGATTTGTTGTACTTAGATCCTCCATATAATTCAAGACAATATTGTGATGCATATCATTTACTTGAAAATGTGGCGCGATGGGAAAAACCTAAAGTTTATGGTGTTGCAAGAAAGATGGATAGAACTTCGCTTAAAAGTGATTATTGTATGGTTGCAGCTGCAAAAGCATTTGAGGAGCTTATTGAAAACGCTGATGCAAAATATATTTTGCTTTCATATAACAATATGTCAGACAAGGGAAATGATAGATCCAATGCGAAAATATCGGATGAAGATATTATGAAAATTCTTAGCAAAAAGGGAAAAGTAACTGTATTTGAATCGGATTATAAGAGTTTTTCAACTGGGAAATCAGCTATACAAGATAATAAAGAAAGATTGTTTTTATGCGAAGTATTTAGCAAAGAAAAAAAGAAAATGAATATATCTTGCCCTTTTAATTATATTGGTGGGAAATTTAAACTATTGGAACAGTTGCAGCCTTTATTTAATGAAAAGGAAGTATTTTTAGATTTATTTGCTGGTGGAGGGAATGTTGGGATAAATTCCTCTTCTTCAAAAGTTATTTTTAATGATTCAAATGAGAAATTGATAGACTTAATAAAATTTATAAAAGACACCGACACTGATGTCTTATTAAAGCAAATAGATAATATTATTGATGAATATCACTTATCCAATACAGCGTTATATGGTTACTCCTATTATGATTGCAATAGTAGTAAAGGATTAGCAGGATACAATAAGAAAAGATTTCTCAAGCTAAGAGATGATTTTAATGCTAAGGTCATTGCAGGAGAAACAGATTATTCAATGTTATATATATTGATGGTTTTCTCTTTTAATAATCAAATTCGCTTTAATCGAAAAGGTCTGTTTAATCTTCCTGTTGGAAAGAGAGATTTCAATTCTAAGATGAGAAGTAAGCTTGTGTTGTTTTCCGAGGAATTGAAAAGCAAGGACATTCAGTTTTTGAAAAAGGACTTTAGGGATATTTCATTAGATGATTTTTCTCAGGAGACTTTTATTTATTGTGATCCTCCTTATTTAATTACAAATGCAACATATAACGAAAATGGGATGTGGACTGACTTAGATGAAAAAGCTTTGCTTGAATTTTTAAATAAAAGTTATTCAAACAGTAATTATCATAGAAAAGATAAAAACAGTATATCTGAAGAAGTTTTAATTACTAACTATCCTGTGGATTGGAGGAATGAGTAGATGGCTAATATAAACATTCCATATCAAAGTTTTTGTTGGGTTATAGGGACTACAAGCTTTAGAACGGCAAAACTAAATTTAAAAATTGAGGCACAATTGTTACTTCTTGATGAGTTTTATAATGAGGTTATAAAAAAATCAAGTTGGAATTGGAATAATGAATTGCAAGAAAAATATTATGACTTTATGAAAAGCAAAGCCTTCTTAACAGGTGATGCGAAAAGAAAAGATAAAGATGCGAGAGAAAAAACATCTGGTTTAGTTGATATTGGTCTAATCACAGAGGATAGATTGATTACAGAAGCAGGAAGAGAGTTGCTTAAAATAACAAGTAGCGGAATTTTTGAAACTGATAATGCATTTAATATTAACAGGGATAGTTTTGTTTATCTGAAACAGCTACTAAAAACAAGTATAGATGTAAGTGGGAAGATTGTTAGACCATTTATTGCGGTTGTAAAATGTCTTACTGAACTTGAATTTTTAAGCTACGAGGAATTTACTTATTTTGTGCCGCTAATAAGAGATGACGAAAGCGTAAAGCAAATTATTTCGGATATACAATTATATCGAGAAGGGCAAATCAATCTTGAAGAAATAATTTACAAAAGACTTATGCAAATGGACAACTATAAACTTGCACAAAAAGAATTTATTACTTCGAATGTTGATGAAAACTTGATATGTTTAATTGGAATGAATCGCAAAAGTAGACATTATGATAAGCCATATTATAAATTATATCAGTCTATAAAGAATATATTCCTTGATGGTAAAAGTGATTATGAATTGCTATTGAATTCTGCAAAGAATATAAATCAAAAGCCCGGAATATTGTGGAGAAATTTAATTTTCAGAACTACAAATATTGGAGTTATAAGGAAGAATGGGGAAACTTCAATTAATAATCAATGCCCATTTTTAAACTGTGCAAATGAAAAAGAATTAAAAAAGGCATTTTTCAAATACTTACATGTTTTTAAGGCAATGGCAACCTTATCTGATTATTTTGATTTAAATAGAAGATATTTCAATATTACAGATACACTAATCTTTGAAGATCGCATAGTTAAGTTGGACATGATTCCAAAATACTATTTTAAAGAGATTATTGATGTTCTGTATAAAGAAACTTTTAGTAGAGATGATAATCTCAGTGTAGATGTCCCTTTAGAAACTATATCAAGAGCTTTCGAGTTAGATATGAGCAAAGTGTATGCTGCATTAAGTAAAGATTTAGGAATCACAATAAAGAGTTCGGAACAAGCAGCAACTTACGTAAATGATGAAAGATACAGAAGATTTAATACTTTGATTGATAAGAAATTTAATGATTCTGTGCTTGTAGAGTTGCTAAATTGTTTTGAAAAACGTGATGATAAGAGAATTGAAGAACTTGTTACAGATGAGGCTGCAATACCTACTATTTTTGAATATATTTTAGGAATTATATGGTACAAGGTAAGCGAAAGACAGGGAAATATTTTGGATTTCATGAAATTATCATTAGAAGCGAATTTGTTACCTAAGACACATGCAGCCGGAGGATATGCAGATATTATATATGAATATGAGGCATGTACTTCTTATCCAAAGCATTCGCTGCTACTTGAAGCAACACTTGCAGATGGGTCTAATCAAAGAAGAATGGAAATGGAGCCTGTTTCAAGGCATTTAGGAGATTATAGAATTAGATTTAATAATCCGTTTGATTACAGCCTCTTCGTTAGCACATACTTAGATAAAAATGTGATTTCAGATTTTAGGTATAGAAAGATAATCCCATATACTAGAGATGAAGAAACTATCACAGGTATGAAGATTATTTCAATGGATACAGATTCTCTGAAGAAGATTATTGAAAATAAAGTTAAGTACAAGTATCTGTATGAAATATTTGATAAGTACCATGAAATGCCATTAGAAACGGTAGATTGGCATGATGGAATGATAAGAGAGGCTACTGAGGAGTATAAGATTTAAATGTGATTTATAATAAAGGAGAAGGGTAAGGAAATGATTGACAAATATAGTGAAGATTTAGCCTCATTGTTAAAAATTGCAAATGAGCAAAATAATAAAATTAATTTGTCATTAATTTTAATTACAATTAAAAATAATGATATTGAGAATTTGAATAAAATTTTTGAATTTTTTAAGGAAAATGGAGTTGAAATTGTTAATGAAGATGTTGAACCGGAAAATTTAAATAGTATTTCCGAGAATGTTACCCCATTTGACCCATCAAAAATTGATATAAAAATGGATAAGCTAACATTAGATTCCATAATAAAAAGAATAAAAAATAATGAATTGGAATTTGAAGCTGCATTTCAACGTAAATCAGGTCTATGGGGAGTAGTTCAAAAGAGTCAATTAATAGAGTCGATATTGTTAAAGATTCCACTTCCAGCGTTCTATTTTGATGCAACAGATGATGATAAGTGGTTAATAATTGATGGGTTACAAAGAATTTCTACAATTAAAGAATTTGTCGTAGAGGATAAGCTTAAATTAAAAGGTTTAGAATTTATGACAGATTTAGAGGGGATGAAATTCTCTCAACTTCCAAGAAGTTTACAGAGAAGAATTGAAGAAACAAATATAAATGCTTACTTGATTAATCCTGCAACTCCTAAAAATGTAAAATATAATATTTTTAAGAGAATTAATACAGGTGGATTAATTCTAGAAGCACAAGAAATTAGGAATGCCTTGTTTCAAGGACAGGCAACAAAATTCTTAACAACCATGTCTAAAACAGAGGAGTTTTTAATTGCAACGGATGGAAGTATAAAAAGTGACAGAATGTTAGATTGTGAATTTTGTTTGAGGTATGTTTCATTCACAAATTTATTAGAACGATATAATGGTAATATGGATACGTTTCTTTCAGAAGGTATGGAGTATTTACAGAATATTGATGAAATGGAGCTAGACTATATTCTCTGCAAATTTAAAGAAAATATGAATATTTCATACAAAGTATTTGAAAAACATTGTTTTAGAAAAGTATTTGATGATGGTAGAAGGAGACCAATAAATAAAGCAATTTTTGAAGCAATTTCTGTTGTTATTTTTAATTCTTCAAATGAACAAATTGAGAATTACTTAAATCGCAAAGAAATAATTAAAGATAAATTTAAAAAATTGTGTTTAGATTACGATTTCCAAAATTATTTAAAAGCTTCAGATAAGTTTTCTGTATCCTCAAGAATTAAAAAAATGTATGAAGCTTTTGATGTAAATGGAGGTATAGGATGTTAAAAAACATATATTTAGAAAATTTTAAATGTTTTGATGAAATTCATCTAGAATTATCAAAATTAAATGTACTATCTGGAATAAATAGTATGGGAAAATCAACTATAATACAATCATTACTTCTTCTTAGACAAGCATATAAAAATAATAGTATAAATGAGTATTTACAGCTGAATGGTGAATTAGTGAATTTAGGTACAGGATATGATGTGCTTAATAGAAACAGCAACAATGAAACAATTAAATTTTCTATTAACTATAATAATGAATTCTTTAGTTGGGAATATCAATACGAAAAAGACAGTTCTATACAGAAGGTAAAAAACAATTCAACTATTCTGCCTGAGACATTGAGAAATAAAAATCTTTTTTCGGATAGATTTGAATATATATCTGCAGATAGAATTGGTCCACGCCGTTATTATGAAGTAGATGATTCGGTACAAAGTATAAATAGAATTGGTTATAGAGGAGAGTATTTTCCTGATTATTTACAAAAAAATAGATATAAGAATGTAAAAAATAATAATGTCATCCATAGGAGCTGTCAAAGTCATGAAATTTTATATCAATTTGAAGCTTGGATGTCAGAACTTAGTCCTGGAATAAAAATACATCCTAAAGAATATATTGATGCAGGAATTGTAGGTATAGGTTATGATGTTTATGGAATGGAGCATAAACCTTTAAACGTTGGTTTTGGATTAAGCTATACTGCTCCAATTGTACTTAGCTTATTGAAGGCTTCGGACGGTGATTTAATAATTTTAGAAAATCCAGAAGCTCACTTACATCCAAGAGGACAGCGAATATTAGGGGAATTAATATCAAGAGCCTGTGCAGGAGGAGTGCAAATTATTTTAGAAACACATAGTGATCATGTTTTGAATGGAATTAGATTATCTGTAAAACAGAAAAAACTTGATAAAAATGATGTTAGACTTAATTTTTTTTATCAAGACAATAAAGATGACGAGGTAGTTGTAAAATATTGCAAATCTTCTCCAGCCATATTAGATGATGGTAGTATTTCTAGCTGGCCAGATGGTTTTTTTGATGAGTGGGATAAAGCGTTAGATGAATTATTTTAATGGACGGTATGCTATGAAACTGATCTTGAATGATTTAAGTTATGATAAAAATATAGTGAACATTCCTAATAAATATACAAGCAAAGAGTGTATAAATACTTTTGTCGAATTATTGTTCTTACTACAAAAAGAAAGAGTTATAAGATATAAAGGTGATATTGAAAGCCTACAAAGTATAATAAGCATAGATTTTGCTTGTAATTATAATTTTCAAAAATGGTTAAATGATTCTGAAGGGGTTAAGTCAGAACACAAGACATTTTTGAAAAGGGCTATGGACAAATACAGCATAGTTGTAAATGAAGAAACAACATCAGAATTTTGTTGTAAAATCTCTGAAAAGGAATATGGATCGAAAATTTTGCACAAAGTAATAGAAGAAGATTGTAAGGCTTTAAGTCTTAAGACAGTAGATGTTTTTTCTGATGATTATATTGAAGGGATTTATAGATTTTTAGATGAAGAGCAGGATGATCTAAAAGAAGAAAGTACAAAGATTTTTAATGTATGCGACAATTCTAAGATTATATTTTTGAAAGATGAGTGCAGGGAAGATGAATTTAGTAATATCACATCAGGATTTGACTTTTGGGAGAAAAGAGAATCCTTATTTCCTAATTTAATATTTTGCGAAAGTGTAAAAAAACAAATTTATAACGATCCAGGGATGAATCATATTAATGCTATTATAAAAAAACTAGTGAAATTAGATGTTTATTACAAAGAACATAATTGTTTTGATATAAAAATTTTAGGATTTAAGGCTAGAGATGAGTCTGTATCAGTAAAAAATGATTCAAAATTAAAGGAGTTGAGAAGATTTAAGAAACCGGATGATTCATATTCTTATTTTTATAATCATATTAATTTTTCTGGAAATTATACTGGTAGGATACATTTTGAGGCGGATGATAATTTAAAGAAAATATATATCGGGTATATCGGTAAACATCTTCCGACGGCAAAATATTAAATAAGCCTTTTAAAGTTGTTATATTGTTAATAAACTTATTGCTTGCAATATGCTTGCAAAAAATCGAATAAACAGAAATAAACTGGATAATAAGACTAGATCCGATAACAAAAACCTTGATTTTATGCCATTTATACAAAAGGATATTAATGGACATATCGAATGGGAGTAATCGCAAAATTTTCTAAATCATAACTTAAGTGTTATGGTCTTTTTTATTTGATAGGTTGTACAATTAAAAGCGACATCTAGTATAAAATAAATTTAAAAAATCAACTAAAAATATACTCAACATATGAAGAAAAAGAAATTTATATTATAGACCTAGAACAATTTAGAGATTTACAATGGTCACTTTCAAATGCAACAAATAATATAAACCAGACCGTAAAAGCAACTAATACAACGGGAGTCACTTATAAGAAAGATATAGATTATATGAGAGAAAAAATAGAGAAAATATCCAAGGAGTTGTGGGATGTGCATTCACTATTATTAAGGAGGGAATGAAAAAATGTAGAAATTATGATAATATTTAAACTTCTAGTTCAATAATTAAAGTTTTATAATACTACGATATGCTCTATTTCTATAGGAGTGTATAGATATTTAAAAGCAAAAAATGTATCAACCCTTACCCTTATGTCAGGATTTAGGTTGATACACAAAATTATTTACAGCCCCAGTTAAATATAGACAATCAAGATTAACTAGTAATTATCATTTAATCTTAAATTAGTGCGTTCGATTTTAAATTGTACAAATAAGTGTTGACAATCCAAGGTGTAAAAGTTCGAGGCAAGTTGACCCGATGTGTAGAGGGGCAATAAATTGAAAGTTATTTATTATCAATCTCAAAATTTTTTTTTAGCATTTCCAGACTTTGATAAACGATTTCATATTGTTCATCTGTCCATTCTGATGTCAACTTCTGATTAAATTCTTTTAATGCTCTACTTAAAGGTTCATATTTTAATCGTCCTCTTTCTGTAAGATGTATTATTTTGTTTCTTTTATCTTTAGGGTCTGTTTCTCGTGTGATATATCCTTTTTGCTCTAATGATTTAACCATTCGAGCCGTACCAGCCTTATCTACTTTCACAAGCTTTGTTAATTCATCCTGAGTCAATCCATCCTGTTTTGTAAGTGCCATGTAATAAGGCTCTTCTCCGACACTTATGTCAAATGGAACAACTACATTTTTTAATTCTTGCTGAATACATCTCGATAAATAAGTTATAAGTTTTCCGATACTTTTCTCCACTTTATGCCTCTTTTCTTCTTAAAACTTTGTCCAATATCACATTCCAAAAAATACTCGAAAAATATCCTAATACAACATTAATAGGAAATGAGGAAAAATATATTTTCCAGAAATTCTCATCATATCCCTTCATTCTTAACAATCCGCTTACAGACATAATTGTAGTAAAATATATCGCTGGAATTATTGATGAAAGAACTAAAAAAACAATATATGATTTTCCAGTATATAGTTTCTCTGTTACTTTTGCACCTATAAGTCCAGCCGGAAAAATCAAAGATGCTATACTTGCAACTATAGATTGCAATAACATCATTAAAAGTATAGACGGAAAAACAATTTTTCCAGTATTCACCTGAGACATAATGCAACTCATTGTACTCCCCATCAATATAGGGAAAATATAACGTTTATATTTCATTACTCTTACATCACTTTTCATAATAAGTGAAGTATACCACAAATTAGTTGATGCGTCAACTAATTTGTTTTTAAGTTTATATCTCTTAAAATAATATTTTAGTGGTGAATTTCGTAGTAAATACTGTTTCTATAAATTTTTCCTTTCAAAGGGTAGCTGGCGGCAGCCAGTGCAGGGGAAGCGTAGTGTCCTCTTTTTGATTTGGAACAGACCATGACTGCGGAAAATCACAGCCCTCTGGCGAGGAGCCTTCGGAGAACACAATGCACCAACCTCTGGGTGGTGTATAATTACGCCCTTAGTAAACTAAGGGATTTCAGGCTTCTCCCGTTACAGCTGTTTTTTCAATAGTTCCTGCGTGTCCTGCCTGTGAAAAATGAGTTTCAACAACAGCATGACATCATCATCATCTGTCAGGCGATCTGGTATGGATACAATAAATTGTGCTATTTATTGTATCCATACCAATTAAGCGAGAAAACCAGAATGGTTTTCGAGAGGAAAGTTGTAAAAAATGGCTACTGGTACTCAAATGGTACTGGGAGTAAAAAAAATAATTAAAATAATAGTTCCAAGTGGTTTACATTTGGACAAAAATTAGACCGTAGTTTCAAGCTACGGTCTTTTGAGTACATATTTTTATTTTAAAAATCTTGATTTTTTAGGATAAGATAACTTCCAATCTTCAAATTCCTCGTCTGTTATCTCATCGTTGTAATGCTTTTTTCTCATCTCATTCCATTCTATAAGAAAATTATTGAAATCTACATCATTTGATAAAAGTCCAGTGATCTCTCCATCTTCTGCTGAAGGTCTAAACTTCATGTCTTTTTCATAATCAAAAATTATATGCATTATTTCAAAAATAGAATTAGGTTCATGATTAATTAATGCTGATATATCACAATCAAGTGCTTCAGATATTTTTTGTAATTGTTCTTTACTTGGAGATCTATTTCCAAGTTCATAATTTCTTATGGCAGCATCTGTCAAACCAGACTTAATAGCGAGTTCTTTTTGAGTTAAGTTTCGCATAAGTCTTAACTTTTTTAATTTTTCTCCAGAAATCAAACTAACTCCTCCTTATTTCACAATAACTATAAATATT
>QWCH01005159.1_pt1 | contig 10971 bp, 8 predicted proteins | sample 1972671 | NCBI WGS metagenome assembly QWCH01 (sample SAMN09866713, study PRJNA288562) | Human gut metagenome isolate term3_stool, whole genome shotgun sequencing... | isolation source: gut | host: Homo sapiens | place: USA: California | reverse complement strand
AGGGGAGAGGGAACCTTTCTGGAGAAAGGTTCCCTCTCCCCTCCCCAAACCCCACCCCTCTCTCCCAAGACTTTTGCGTTTATCGAATCCTTGTTCGCGGCCTTGCTTCGGCGCGGGTTGCCTTTGGGACAAGACGTATTGCACAACGGCCTCCGTGCCGGAGAAGCCGGCCCCCCGCAGGAAAAACAGCCATGAGCACACCCTTTGCCAGAGGCCCCCTTCTGATCCTTCTGGGGGCCCTGTGTTTCAGCACCACGGGGACCGTCCAGGCCCTGTCCCCGGAAGGGGCGACGCCCTACGTCATCGGCGCGCTGCGTATGCTCGTCGGCGGCCTGGCCCTGCTCCTCTGGTGCGCGTTCCGGGGGGAGCTGCCCCGGTTCTGGCGCTGGCCCATGCGCTGCGTCGTGCCTTCCACCCTCGCCCTGCTCGGCTTCCAATTCTTCTTTTTCCGGGGCGTGCTCGAAGCCGGGGTCGCCGTGGGCACCGTGGTCGCCATTGGCTTCTCGCCCATCGTCGTGGCCCTGCTCGGGTTGATCTTCCTGCGCGAAAAGCCCGCCAAGGCATGGTATCCCGCCACCGGGCTCGCCCTGATCGGGCTGATCCTGCTCAACGCCGACGCCGTGGGCGGGGCCAGCTTCGCGGGCATGGCCTTCCCCCTGCTCGCGGGGTTCTCCTACGCCTGCTATTTCGTGTTCAGCAAGCCGCTGGCCCAGAACGCCGCGCCCGGATCCGTCATGATGGTCCTGTGCCTCCTGAGCGGGCTGTGTATGCTGCCCGTCTTCTGGATCTACCCGGCGGCGTGGCTGGCGACGCCCGTGGGCGCGCTCGTGGCCCTGCATCTCGGGGTCGTGACCACGGCCATCGCCTTTTCCCTCACCCTCGCCGGGCTCAAGGTGACGCCCGCCGCCACCGCCTCGACCCTCAGCCTCGCGGAGCCCCTCTCCGCAGCCTGCCTCGGGATCTTCTTTCTCCATGAACCGCTGTCCCTGTCCGCCGCCGTGGGGATCGCCCTCATCTTCGGCAGCGTCCTCATCCTCGTGGCCTGCCCGTCCGGACAGCCTCCCCGTGAGAGCGCCGCGCGGCTCCGTCCGCAAGGCCGATGAGCCCCCTTTTGCCGTGGCGCGGGCGGGTCCCCACGGCAGGGTCGCCCTGATCCCAATTTGCCTGGGATGCCCCATGCCGCCGGGCCCGCCCGGGACAGGCACACGCGGCGTACCCCGGTGCCCTCAAACGTTCCTCCCCCACACCGACCGGGAAGGCCCCCCGCCCGGTTGCGCGGGCACCCCGTAGAGCAAGCCTCACAGCCCGCAGCGTTTTTTCCATCGTTTCCCATGTCGAGAGGCCGTCCTTAACCGTATGCCGGGACGGGACGCGCCACGGCTCCACGTACCCTCCGGCTCGCGGCGCACAGGGCCGCGCAAGAACACCCTGAAAGGCCCCGGCTTACATGCCCTAAGCCGTGACTCCGAACTGGCCTGAGCGTTCCGCGCCAGCCCGCCACGAAGACGCCCCTCCATCGTCCGCGCAGGCGGACCCGCCGCGGCACGGCGCCCCGCGCGCCAAAAACCGATTGACGGTGCGCGGGGCGTGGTATAAAACTGACCGGTCAGTTCAATTTCTCCCATAACATGTGAAAATAGTGGCAGTTCAGGGAACCATGCACCACGCGGGAGCCTCTCATGACGACAGACGAAAATCTTTCCATGACCCCGGACAACGACAAGGCTCCGCAGCGGCGCAAACGCCCCCGCAAGGGCCCGATCGTCGGCTTCCTGCTTTTGCTGTTCCTGCTCGCGGGGATAGGCGCGGGCGCGTGGTGGTATCTGTTTCTGCGTTTTGAGGAAAGCACGGACGACGCCTATGTCGCCGGCAATGTGCTGCGCATCATGCCGCAGGTGAGCGGCAAGGTCGTCGCCGTGGATGTGGACGACAACGACATGGTCGCCGCCGGGCAGACGCTCGTGCGCCTTGATCCCGTGGACGCCCGCCTTGCCTATGAGCGCTCCCTCGTGGCGCTGGCTTCCGCCGTACGCGACAACTGCCGCCTTCAGGCTCAGCTCCGGGAAACCGAGGCCGCCATCCGGATGCGCCGGGTGGATCTGCGCCAGAAAGCCGACAACCTGACCCGGCGCGAGGCGCTGGGCAAGGCCAAAGCCATTGGCGCGGAAGAATTGAAGCACGCCCGCGACGACCGCGAGAATGCCGCCGTGGCGCTCGCCGCCGCCGAAGAGGAACGCAACGCGCTTGCCGCCGTGCTGCTGGATACCGGGCTCGCCGAGCAGCCCGCCGTGCGCCAGGCCGCCGCCAACGTGCGCGACTGCTGGCTCGCGCTCCAGCGCACCACCGTCCTGAGCCCCGCCGCCGGGCAGATCGCCAAACGCGGCGTGCAGGCTGGCGAAGTCGTATCGCCCGGCACCCCGCTCATGACCGTGATCCCCCTGCACCGCCTGTGGATCGACGCCAATTTCAAGGAAGTCCAGCTCCACAAGATGCGCATCGGCCAGCCCGCCGTGATCCGCGTGGACATGTACGGCGGCGACGTCACCTATCATGGCCGCGTGACCGGCTTCTCCGCCGGGACGGGCAGCGCCTTCTCCCTCCTGCCGCCCCAGAACGCCACCGGCAACTGGATCAAGATCGTCCAGCGCGTGCCCGTGCGCATTGAAATCGCCCCCGCCGACCTCAGGGAACACCCCCTGCTGGTGGGCCTGTCCGCCGTGGTGAAGGTCGATACGTCCGATACATCGGGGCGGCTCCTCGCCGCCTCGGCCCGCACCGAACCCGTGCCCGGCGATCTCGTCTCGCAGGCCCCCGCCGTCGATTTCGCCCCCGTCGAGGCGACCATCTCCGGCATCATCCGGGACAACGCCCTGCCCGGCGTCTGCCCCGTCCAGGGCAAGCCATGAGCGGACGCGCCCAGCCCCTGCCGCCGCTTCAGGGCGGGATGCTCGTCATCGCCACCATCGGGATTTCGGTAGTCACGGCCATGACCGTGCTCGACTCCACCATCGCCAACGTCGCCCTGCCCACCATCGCGGGCAACCTCGGCGTGGCGTCTTCGCAGGGGACGTGGGTTATCACCTTCTTCGGGGTCGCCAACGCCATCGCCATCCCGCTCACCGGCTGGCTCGCCCGGCGCATGGGCGAGGTGCGGCTGTATTTCTGGTCCACGTTCCTGTTCGTCGTGGCCTCGTTCCTGTGCGGCATATCCAGCAGCCTCGGGATGCTCATCATCTGCCGCATTTTGCAGGGGGCCGCCGCCGGGCCGCTCATCCCGCTTTCCCAAAGCCTCCTGCTGGCCTGCTATCCCCGCGAGAAACGCGGCATCGCCCTTTCCCTGTGGTCCATGACCATCGTGCTCGCGCCCATCCTCGGGCCGATCCTCGGCGGGTATATCTGCGACAACTATACGTGGAACTGGATCTTTTTCGTCAACGTACCCGTGGGGGCCGTGTGCCTCGTCGCGCTGCGCATCCCCATGGCCGGGCGCGAGACGGCCACCGCCAAGAACCCCATCGACACCGTGGGGCTGATCCTCCTCATCATCGGCGTGGGCTGCCTCCAGCTCATGCTCGACGAGGGCAAGGACAAGGACTGGTTCGCCTCCGGCTACATCGTGATCCTCGGCGTCCTCACGGTCGTGGGGCTGGTGCTCCTTGTGGCGTGGGAGCTCACCGAAGAGCACCCCGTGGTCGACCTCTCGTTGTTCCGGCACCGTAACTTCACCGTGGGCACAATCTGCATCAGCCTCGGGTTCCTGTTTTATTTCGCCGGGGTGGTCATGATGCCCATGATGCTCCAGACGCGGCTCGGCTATACCTCCATGTGGGCCGGGCTCTCCCTCGCGCCCATCGGGATTTTCCCGGTCTTCCTCTCGCCGCTCATCGGGCGGTTCGCGCAGCGCATCGACATGCGGGTCATCGTCACCATGAGCTTTCTGGTTTTCTCGGCGGCCTTCTACCTGCGCACCCTGTTCTCGCCGGACGTCGATTTCGCCTTCGTCCTCTGGCCGCAGGTCGTACAGGGGATCGGCGTGGCCCTGTTCTTCATGCCGCTTACGAGCATCATCATTTCGGGGCTCGACGCCAAGGACATCGCCAACGCCTCCAGCCTCTCCAACTGCACCCGCGTGCTGGCGGGCTCCATCGGGTCGTCCCTCGCCACCACCATGTGGGAACGGCAGGAGGCCCTGCACCACGTCCGGCTCACCGAGTCCATCAACCCGTTCAACCCGGCGGCGCAGCACGGGCTCAACCAGCTCACGCAGATGGGCCTCTCGCCGGAACAGGCCAAGGTCTGGGTCGCCAACGAAATCACGCGGCAAGGGTTCCTGCTCGGGTTCAACGAGCTGTTCTGGCTGGCGTCCATAGCCTTCATCGGGCTGGCCGGGCTGGTCTGGCTGTCCACACCCATCAACAAGAAAATCCGGTAGGCGGACGCATGGCACAACAAACGAAATGCCGGAAAAAGACGGAAGCGCGCCGGGAGGCCATCCTTGACGCCGCACTGGAAGAATTCGCCGCAAAGGGGTACGCCGGAGCGCGTATGGAAGACATCGCCCGGCGGGCCGGGGTCGCCAAGGGCACGTTGTATCTGCATTTCGGGGATAAGGAGGGATTGTTCAACGGCCTCGCGGAGTCTGCGTTCGCGCCCATGCACGCGCTGGCCAAGGAGATCCTCGACGACAAGACGCCGACCCTGCGCGAAAAGCTGCTCCTTTTCTGCGGGCCGATGCTGGATGAACAAGGCTGCTCAAGGACGGCGCGGATCATCAGGCTGGTGTGGGCAGAAGGGCTGCACAACCCCAAGCTCGTCGCGCCGTTCTACCACGGGCTCGTCGCCCCGATCCTCGAGCTGCACCGGGAGAACCTGCGCCTCGCCGCGCATGAGCACCCGCACCCGGCGCTCCAGCGGTTCCCGCAGCTTCTCGTCTCGCCGATCATGCAGGGGCTGCTCTGGCAAGGGATGTTCAAGGACAAGGCCCCGCTCGACGTGAAGGAACTGTATATCGCCTATCTCGACATTATCCTGCCGGAAAAATAAGGGATTTATGTATAAGGCAGACAGCCGCGCCTCCCGAAGCCCCGGGAGGGTGCCGCAAGCGGGTTCCTGCGGAAACTTGGGGTTTTCACGCCGGAAACGCGGTAGGGCTTCCCTGAAAACGTCCTTTTTTTCGCCTCTGACAGATTTGAAAGCCAACAAATTGTAGATCTCTAACAGACTATCATGTATTTATAAACAGGTATTTCTCATTACGAGGGGTGGCTACGCTTTTCTCCGATTGCGCCGGAAGTCTTTCGCGGAATAGACAGCGGCCCCTCCCTTCTCCCCTTTTGTGAGCGCCTTTGGCTCCAAATCCCGCCTCGTCCAGAAACGGGGATGGATTTGTTTTTATAATTCTACTGTGTTATAGTTTTTTTGATTACGAATGCGCGGCACTCGGTTGCAACGGATCGCGCATATGCCGGGCATTGGGGGGAAGGATTTCGCAGCTACTTTCCGTGGTATAAAATTGACATAATTTAAAAGATTATGCGATAAAATAGTGCCCTCCCCGCCTGTTGGCGGAGCGCAGGCACCGGCGGGCTCCGCCCGGCCCCGTATCCCAAACGGATGCCGGACAGAGTCTCCGTGCGGAACGGAGAACCGATCGCCTAAAAAACGGGGAACACGCCACAGGATTGCGGAGAAAAAACAAAATACAGCACGCCAGCCTCTCCCCCGCATGATTGCTCCCGTGCCCGCTCTCCCCGCCCGCTTCTCCCCGGCATTCGCCGCTGTGGTATCCCCAGCGGGGAAGGGGCCTTCCCCGCAATTTTATAGCCATTCCATATGATTATGTGCAGATATCTTGCCCGCACCGGTCCTTTGTTCCGAAAACCGCGGCATCCGGAGGCGTTCCCCTCAGGCCCGGGGCCGCTTTCACGTCCATCCCCCACTTCGCCATAAAGCGGGGCAATTTATCATAATAAAGCGTTATTCCTCCCCAAACACTGATTGCAACGGGCCGAAATATCCTTTAGAAAAGGACAGGCCGCACCTCAGGAAAAGCGGCCAACCCCATCCGGCTGTCCGGTCCCGACGCCGCGTATCGAGCGGTTTCGGGAACTGACGCTACCCGCCGCCAGTTCCGCCGCACGGCTTTATCCCGGCTCCTCCGGGGTTCCCACCGCTCCGTCGTTTTCCCGATTTGGTTGTTGGGGAACTTCCCGACGTTAAGGCCTGAGGAACGCTTTTTCCTCCTTGAAAACGAGAGCATCACATTGAAGCGTCCCGCGAGCCCCGCCGAAAACGGCGCAGGGGCTGCGGGTTGCCCCCCGAGAGAGTTTCCCTTGAGAATCACGATACCGTCTTTTTCTTCACTCCGGCCCGTTCTTCTGGCTGGGTTCCTCCTCGCGCTGCTGTTCGCGGGGTTCCCGCCCCGCAGCGGAGCCGAGGAAATCCTCCGCATCGGCGTGGAAGACGATTATGCGCCCTTCTCCTTTCCCGCCGAGGGCACGCAGGCCGGATTCGACCCGGAGATCGCTGAGGCGTTGTGCAAGGCCATGCGCCGTTCCTGCACGGTCGAGCCCCTTGCTTTCGGCACGCTGCTCGAAAAAATGCGCCGGGGCGAGCTGGACATGATCGTTGCCGGGCTTGCCAAAAACGAACAACGGCTGGCGTATATGGATTTCACCAACAGCTACTACCACTCCCGTTCCATCTATCTGGGGCTTCCGGGCAGCGTGGCCGTCAGCGCCGAAGGCCTGAAAGGGAAACGCGTTGGCGTCCAGGATCATACGCAGCAGGAGATCTTCCTCCGGAGTCACTGGGTCAACGTGGCTGAAATCATCCGTTTTTCTACCTATGGGCAACTGATCGACGCCTTCTGCGCCGGACAGCTGGACGCCATCCTCGTGGACGGGCTGTCCGGGTACGAATTCCTCCAGAGCGAGCGCGGCCAGCCTTTCGCCATACTGGATGATCCCCTCCCGCCCGACGAAGACCTCGCCTATGCCCACATCGGCGTCCGGAAAAACAATTCCGAATTGATCGAGGCGATCAACGAAGCCATCGTCCATATCAAACTGAACGGCGAGTACGACCGCATCGTACGCAAATATTTCCCCTTCAGCATTTATTGAGCGCGTTCATGTACTGCAAGCCTTCCCGAAACGCGGAGCCGAAGCGGAAACGACAACTCGGCATCAACCTTTTCCCCGTGCTCGTCTCAGTGCCCCTGCTGGCGCTGCTGGCCTTCGTCTCTTTTATCTTCACCAATGACCTTCAACGGATCAAAAATCTGGCGCTCTCCACCAGCAACAGCCATCTGCCGCAGATCCTTGCCAAGCAGCAGATGCTCCTCAACGTCGAAAACATGCGCCGCAACATCGCGCTGGTGTACAGCGCGTCCGACCCCACGATCAGCCGGAACGCGGGCATCACCGCCCAAGCGCTGATCGCGGAATCGGTCTTTGAGGAGACGTCGGTGGACTTCTCCAGCAAAATGGATGAGATCAGGCCGCAACTCCTCCGTCTCATTGAGCTGAGGCAGCAGAGCTATCTGGCCGAGGATCGGCTCCATCATGCGGAAATCTTTTTTTCGAACGTGCTCGGGCGGCTGCTTATGCGGGCGGGGATGGAATACAGCTATCCCCTCAGGCACAGTGCGCGGCACCTGGACAAGGATTTCTCCAGAAACACGGCCAACAAGCAGGGCCTGCAGGAAAGCCTGCGCCCGCTGATGGACATGTGCGCCAAGGCGGAACAGGCCGCCCCCCCTGAACGGACGCTGCTCAAGGACTGCGGGGAATTCCGGACGAACTGGGACGGCATCGTGTCCAATTGGACGCAGCTCGCGAGAGGCCACGTGGAAGCCAAACAGCTCTGGAACACCCTCGACGGCAAACTGCGCGAACTCAGCGACGCCGTTTCGACCCACGAGGCCGAATGGATTCACCGAAGCATGTCCCACATCAACGAGGAAGTTTCACGCATCGAGGAACTGTTCCCGATCATGGGGACCGCGTTGCTCGCGGGGCTGCTGGCCACGCTGCTGCTCATCCACCTTCAGATCCTCCGCCCCCTGTCCCTGCTCTCTCAGGCGCTGCGGACCATCCGTTCCGGGCACTCCATCTCGGAACTTCCCCGGGTACGCATCCGGGAATTGCAGGACGTACTCGACGTTTTGCCGGACATCAGCCGCCATATGGACGAACTGAACACCCGTTCCGGCCAGCTCGCGCAGGAACGGGACCAGTATGCTGACCTCAGCTTCCGGGATGCGCTGACCGGCGTATACAACCGCCGGGCGCTTGAGGAAACGATGGAGCGCATCCCGGCGCGCACGCCGCTCGCCCTGCTGATGCTCGACCTCGACTTCTTCAAGAACTACAATGACCGGTTCGGGCATCAGGCCGGGGACGCCGCCCTGAAAGCCGTGGCGCAGGCCACGCAAAAAGCGCTCCTGCGGGATTCGGACAGGATATTCCGGTACGGCGGCGAAGAATTCACCATCATTCTGGCCGGGGCCGGACAGTATTCGGCCATGACCGTGGCACAGCGCATCTTGGAAGAAGTGGCCGCACTGGACCTTGTCCATCCCGATTCCCGGACGGGCAAGCTGACGGTCAGCATCGGCATTGCGCACCGCTCGTTCGGGGAAGATGCGGACATCTGCGAAGTGCTGACCCATGCGGATCAGGCGCTGTATGAAGCCAAGACGTCCGGCAGAAACCGGATCGTCCTTTTCGAGGGATAAGCCCCTTCCGGCCAGGCCCCGCCTTCAGGCGTGCTCCGGAACGGCGGAGCTATTGGGCGTCAAAATCGGCCCCGCCCGTGCGCACGGTTTCGGAAGGCTCCATCGCTTCCTTGAGGTCTTTGGACACCTTGAGCTTGATCGTCTTGCGCGGGGGAATGGGCACCGGCTGCCCCGTGTGGGGATTGCGCCCCAGACGGGCCGCGGTTTCCGTCACGGCCAGCGTCCCGATGCCCGGCAGGATCACCGACGTATCTTCAAGCAATTGCCGCCGGACGTACCGCATAACCACGAGCATAACCCGTTCGGCTTCCACAGGGCTCACTTCCAGAGCCTTCGCTATGTGTTGGACAAGATCTTTTTTGGTCGATTTGGAAGCCATTCGCAGCAGCACCTTCTGTCTTGAATCGTTGGGGAGAGAAAGAGTTTTTCTTTCTCTCTTTCTATAGGCGAAAGGAATGTCCGATCAGATTATCCGATCAAAATGGACGATCAAGTTGTCCCTTCACGAGAGTCTACACTGTTTTTACAGCCTTTTTTTCCTGTCAGAGTGTCCGGGACATCGCCAAGAAGACTGTCCGGCGTGTGCGGACATCCTGCCCTGACACGCTGTCCGGGCCTTCCGGACGGGCTGCCTGTCCATGCGCAACCGCACACATCCCGGACGGGCACATTATCCGCCCAAAATGTCCGCACAGAATGGACACACAGAATAGCCCTACTGCCCCGCTCCGACGGCGTCCTGGAGCATATAGCTGATCTGCATCCGGCAGGCCTTCTGCACCAGCGGGTTTTCCAACCCCCCGCGCGAACGCAGGACGGCGGGAACCTTCTCCAGGATCTGTGCGGCAAACGGGCCGTCGGGTTCATCGAGCATCTGACGGAACATCGCTTCGACCTCTTTTTCAAGGGCAAGGGCGGCCTCTTCTTCGAGCAGCCTCCGCTCGGCCTCCAATGCCTCGCGTTCCCGGCGCACGGCCTCTTCGCGTTCCCGGCGGCGTAATTCCGCCGGGGAAACATACCCCGTGGGGATACGGTAGGTCCCGTCCTTGGACAGGCAGCGAAAGACCCAATCCACCGGACGCGAAACGGGCTGGCCCTTGCTGTCCACCATCTGGCCGTGTTCCAGCTCGTACTCCGCATACCGGAGGGCGTCCGTGAGGGAACCGGGGTCAATGTTCTGCACGGCGAGGAGCTCTTTGATCCGGCGCAGGTGCTTGGCGGTGAAACCGACCTCCATCAGCCTCGGGCACAGCTCGGGCAGCGCCCTCTCCAGCTCATCCGCCGGAGAAGCCGACACGGAAGGGGAAGCGGCACGCGGCGCGCCGAGTGCCTCCTTTTCATCCATAAGAAGCCTGATACGCATCCCGCGCCGATGGACCGTTTTCTCGCACACGCCCGTTTCCGCCCATGTAGCGATGATCCGACGGCAGGTCCGCGCATCGATACCGATGGTCTCCTCAATGATGGGGAGGGTCAGGTCGATGGTTTCTTTCTTGCCGATCCCGTAAAGCCACTTGAAGAGCTTCGTCGGATTGGCCCCATGCACTGGAGCCAGAGGCCTGAGGAGGCTGATCTGCCCTTCTCCGACCCTCTTGGGTTTGCACCGGGCCCCTGCCTGCACGTCAACTTTGGCTGTCCGGCGTGAGCGGCCATTCAGAGCGTCTGATGTGGGCGAACGCAATGTCATCGCAGCGGCCTGGACAGGTACGGCTTCTTCCTGATCATGCTTACGCGAGGCAGACGTCCCCTGCTCCGTGGAAGTCCCCGCCTCTAGTCTGTTCTCCACCGGTAGCTCTGGATTCCGCTCAGGCAGCTCTTCATAGTGAGAGGATCTTTTGTCAGGACATTCTGAGTGTCCATTCTGGACATCCACTTGATAAGGACGTTTCCGTCCATCGGGACGGGAAACAGCCGGAGATGCCTTTAAATGTCCATGTAGAGTGTCCACTATCGGCGTCCACGTAGAGGGCGCGCTCAGGGACTCAAGGCTTGGAGTTTCAGAATATTTTCCCGTTGCTTCTCGTTGCGAAGGGGAGTGCTGAGACGCCTGAGCGTCCACTTTGACAGTGATATCAGGCTGTCCATTTTGCATGTCCTCAGCTTCTGTCTTCACAGAGACGCCAGATCGTGCCTCCGTGGCGAGTCCACTTGCAAGTCCGTTCTGATCGTCCACTTTGTCAGGACACTCAGGAGAATCAATTTGCGCGTCCACAGAGGAGGAGGAGGAGGAG
>QWCH01005150.1_pt1 | contig 10992 bp, 7 predicted proteins | sample 1972671 | NCBI WGS metagenome assembly QWCH01 (sample SAMN09866713, study PRJNA288562) | Human gut metagenome isolate term3_stool, whole genome shotgun sequencing... | isolation source: gut | host: Homo sapiens | place: USA: California | reverse complement strand
AGCGTTGGACATCATTAAGGAAATCTGCGCCAAAGCGGAAGTGGATGTCATCGGTGCCGGCAATGTAAAGCGCATGGAGGACATTAAGAAATTACTTTATGCCGGATGTAAAAAAGCGGTTCTCGACTATGAGAAAGAGAGTAATATTGAGATCACGGAAGAAGTCTCCCTGAAATTTGGCAAGGAGAAGATACTGATCTCCTATAATGATCCCGCCGTTCTGGAATTACATAAAGAGAAGATTGAAAAGTATATCTCTGCCATGATCCTGATGAATCCTCACCAGATCCGGGAGACGCAGAGTATTCTGTCCCTTCCCTTTTTTGTGCAGATCAATCAGGTAGCACTGAACAAGCTGCTGGAGATCTTCGCATATGAAAATGTATGCGGTGTCACCGGTAATACCATCAATGACAATGTGAAAGAAATCGTTGCCCTGAAGGATCTGTGCCGGGAAAATGATATTCCCATTGAATCCTTCCAGGCTGCTTACAAGTGGGAAGATTTCAAGAAAAACAGTGACGGCATGGTACCTGTTATCGTGCAGGATTACCGTACTCAGGAAGTTCTGATGATGGCTTACATGAATGAGGAAGCTTATGAACAGACTCTGAAGCTTGGTAAAATGACTTACTACAGCAGAAGCCGTCAGGAATTGTGGCTGAAGGGACTGACCAGCGGACATTACCAGTATGTGAAGGAACTGGTGGCTGACTGTGATATGGACACAATCCTTGCTAAGGTATCACAGATCGGTGCTGCCTGTCATACCGGCAGCAAGAGCTGTTTCTTTAACGAGATCACAAAAAAGGATTACGAAGAAAGCAGCAACCCCTTACAGGTATTTGAGGAAGTATTCGATGTGATCAAGGATCGCAAGGTCCACCCCAAGGAGGGTTCCTATACCAATTACCTGTTCGACAAGGGCATTGACAAGATTCTCAAGAAACTGGGCGAGGAGGCGACCGAGATTGTGATCGCTGCCAAAAATCCCAACCCCAATGAGGTCAAATATGAGATCAGTGATTTCCTGTATCATATGATGGTCCTGATGGCAGAAAAAGATGTCACCTGGGAAGAAATCACTACAGAGCTTGCAAATCGTTAACCGCATTTTCCATCCAGGTCTCGATATATGTTCCGTAATCTACCTCCGTAACGTAAGACAGCACCTGATCCATGGACAGACCGGCAAAGCTTTTATTTTCCCGATCAAGCAATATCACTGTAAGCAGTAATACTCCGGCCAGAGCAAGACGGATTCTGAAAGTCCCGGTATGAGAACTACCGGAACCACTGGATTCTTCCTGCTCCGGCCTTATTTCTGTCTGTCTGCGCATTTGCTGCAGCAGTTGTGCTGTATTCTTATCATCCAATGGTTCCAAAAATATTCCTCCCTACATGACCATGCTTTGCAGTTCATATTTATGTACCTTTTGGTACTGGCAGAACTGGTTTTTTTAAGGTATAATGATGTATTGAATAGTTATTAGCAATTTGAGAGAGATCATTATAATAATCATTTGAGGTAGTTATGAACGAAAAATTAGCATTAAGCGATGATATTCTGATGAAGATTGAAAAACCTGCCCGTTACATCGGCAACGAAGTAAACGCGGTGGTGAAGGACCTAAATAACATTGATGTGCGTTTCTGTATGTGCTTCCCCGATGTCTACGAGATCGGCATGTCCCATCTGGGCATTCAGATCCTGTACGGCATGCTCAACTCCTGGGACGATGTCTGGTGTGAGAGAGTCTATTCTCCCTGGGTGGATTTAGATGCCATCATGCGTAAGGAAAATATCCCTCTGTTTGCCCTGGAGAGCCAGGATCCGGTGAAGAATTTTGATTTCCTGGGAATCACCATCCAGTACGAGATGTGTTATACGAATATATTGCAGGTCCTGGATCTTGCACAGATTCCGCTGCTTGCAGAAGAACGCGGGGATGATTGTCCCATTATCATCGGTGGCGGTCCCTGCACCTATAATCCGGAACCCATTGCAGACTTTTTCGATATCTTCTATATCGGTGAAGGCGAGACCCAGTATCGTCCACTGATCGATCTGTATAAAAAGTGCAGAGGAGAGAAGGTGGGAAGAGAAGAATTCTTACGCCGTGCCGCGAAGCTGCCCGGCATGTATGTTCCAAGATTCTATGAAACTACTTATCATGAGGACGGCACCATCGCTTCCTTCCGACCGACCGAAGAGGGGATTTCCGCTACGATCCGCAAGGAACTGGTGACGGATATGACCGACAGCTTTTATCCCATGAAGCCCGTGGTACCTTACATTAAGGTCACACAGGACAGAGTGGTCTTAGAGATTCAGAGAGGCTGTATCCGCGGATGCCGTTTCTGCCAGGCTGGGCAGCTGTATCGTCCGGTCAGAGAGCGTGACGTGGAAGTATTGAAAAAATACGCCATGGAGATGCTGAAAAATACCGGTCACGAGGAGATCTCCTTAAGCTCCTTAAGCTCCAGTGATTACAGCAAACTACCGGAACTGATTGATTTCCTGATGGAAGAATGCAACAAGAGACATATCAATATCTCCCTGCCGTCCTTACGTATCGATGCCTTTTCCCTGGATGTCATGAGTAAGGTACAGGATGTGAAAAAATCCAGTCTGACCTTTGCTCCGGAGGCCGGCAGCCAGAGACTGCGTGATGTCATCAATAAAGGATTGACGGAAGAAGTGATCCTGCATGGTTCCGCGCTGGCTTTCGAGGGCGGCTGGACCAGAGTCAAGCTGTATTTCATGCTGGGACATCCCACCGAAACCGAGGAGGATATCCGCGGCATCGCTGAACTGTCCAATAAGATCGCAGCCACCTTCTTTGATACGGTTCCGAAGGAGAAACGTGTCAACGGCAGAGTACAGATCGTTACCAGTACTTCCTTCTTCGTACCGAAGCCCTTTACTCCATTCCAGTGGGCACCCCAGTGTACCAAGGAAGAATTCGTGGAAAAGGCATATCTGACCAGAAAAGCCATCTCCGAGCAGTTGAACCAGAAGAGTATCAAGTACAACTGGCACGAAGCGGATGTCAGCGTCTTAGAAGGTGTGCTGGCAAGAGGCGACAGGAGATTGTCCCAGGTGCTTTTATATGTTTATCACAAGGGCTGCTTCTACGATGCCTGGAGCGAATACTTCCACAATGATGTCTGGATGGAAGCTTTCGCTGCCTGCGGTCTGGATCCGGATTTCTATTCCCACAGAGAACGACCCTTGGACGAGATCCTGCCCTGGGATTTTCTGGACTGCGGTGTCTCCCGTTCTTTCCTGGAGAGAGAATGGCAGAAGGCGAAAAATGAGACGATTTCCCCGAACTGCAAACAGGCATGTCAGGGCTGCGGTGCCGCCAGATTCGGATGCGGTATCTGCGTAGAGCCCAGAGACTGATCGTACGAGACACACCCTTATGGCACGTTATTGAATATTGAAGAATAAGAAGAAAGGGAAGTGCAGGTCTTTCAAGAAAGACCGCATAGAAATCTGACAGAAATTATGAAATTAAGAATCAAGTTTAAGAAATACGGACCGGTACGTTTTATCGGCCATCTGGATGTGATGCGTTTTTTCCAGAAAGCCAACCGCAGAGCGGAGCTGGATGTAGCATACACCGGAGGCTTCAGCCCGCATCAGATCATGTCCTTCGCCGCACCCTTAGGCGTGGGACTGACCAGTAACGGAGAATATATGGATCTGGAAGTACATTCCCTGACTTCCTGTGAGGATGTGAAGACACGGCTCAATGCCGCATCTGTACCCGGCATTGAGATCACTTCCGTGAAGATCCTGCCGGATAAGGCGGGAAATGCCATGGCAAGTGTGGCTGCCGCCGGATATACCGTAACCTTCCGGGAGGACAGAGGTCCTCATTTTGATCTGGCAGCTGCTGTGGAACGCTTCCTTAAAAAGGACGAGATCCTGATCACCAAGGAGACCAAAAAAGGCAGCCGGGAAATCAATTTAAAAGAAGGCATCTATGAGCTGAAAGCTGTGGATGGTAACAGCCTGTATCTGTTGGTAGATGCATCCAGCGCCGGCAATATCAAGCCCATTCAGGTAGTGGAGGCATTATTTGCGGAAAATGGAGATCCCCTCCCTGAGAATGCCCTTATGGTCAACAGAGAAGAGACCTATTTAAGAAGCGATGCCGGAGAACTGCTTCCCTTAGACGCCATCGGTTATGACAGCGAAGAAGCTTACAAAGCGGCTTCCGGAGATAGCGAATGAGCCGCAGTCTCACCGGCGGCAGACCGGCAAGAGAAAAAGAAATCAATGAGATCCGTAAGAGCACTGACTGTACTACCGGGAAAATGATCTTTACGAAGCTTCGGGATAAAAATGTGGCATTACTTGTGAACTCCAGCGGAATTGCCGCTGTGCGGGTGCTTCGTTCGAATGCCAGTAAGCTTGGTGGAATCTACCTTGGAAAAATACAGAATGTGGCGAAAAACATCGATGCCTGTTTCGTGGAGATTGCGCCCGGGGAACTGTGCTTTCTGCCATTACGGGAAGCAGGTACGGCACATCCTACCAACAGACAGCCGGACGGAAGCTTAAAAGCCGGGGATGAACTGGTGGTCATGGTCACCAGAGATGCCCAGAAGACAAAGCGGGCTTCCGTTACCACAGATCCTTCCCGGATGAAGCAACAGCTTGTTAAAAACGGATCCACCCCTGAGAGCGCATCTGAAGCCCTTCAGAGCCTTTTAAATCAGGCAATCCATAAAGTATGCCTTACCTGTCTTCTTGCGCCTTCTGAAGCCATCTACGAGGCATTGGAACAGTTGGCAGATCCATCGGAATACAGTGAAGTCCTTACGGATGACCCTGAGATCTTCCACAAGCTTTCTGAAAGCAGTCATCCGCTTTTACAGCAGAAGAACCTCCGGTTGTATGATGATCCGGCCATTTCCCTGCGGCTTTTATATTCTCTCGAACGTGGAATGGATGAGGCACTGGATACAAGAGTCTGGCTGAAATGCGGCGGATATCTGGTCATTGAGCCCACGGAAGCCATGACAGTCATCGATGTCAATTCCGGCAAAAATGAATCTAAGAAGATGGGAGAAGAGACCTATTATCAGGTCAATGCCGAAGCGGCAGAAGAGGTTGCAAGACAGTTACGTCTTCGGAATCTGTCCGGTATCATTATTGTAGATTTTATTAATATGTCAGAAAAGGAAAATCGTCAAAAACTTTTGGAATACCTGAAAATGCTGACCACACAGGATCCTCAGCATCCCCGGATCGTGGATATGACACCACTTGGTCTAGTGGAGATCACCCGTAAAAAGTCCCATCCCACCCTGGCAGAACAATGGAAAAAAATATGAGACCTTCTTAAACCAGTCAACACTCGTTTGGCTGGTTTTTGTTATATTTCACAATTTCAGGAAACTCTTTTTAGTAAAAACGTTTCTTGAATATTCCCCTGCAAAATGCTACTCTTGTATCAAAGGAAACTAATTTTTGCATTTGCGTTTCCAAGGAAATATATGATAATTCTCATCTAAAGACGGAGGAACACCTATGGATACCACAGATGCTCTGCAAAAAAACATTTTGGATGCCACCCTTCGTGTCTTCGACCGGAAAGGGCTGAAGTTCACGATGGATGACCTGGCAAAGGAACTTTCCATCAGCAAAAAGACCATCTACACCGTCTATGACGATAAGGAAGCATTGTTTCTTGCCATGGTAGATTATATTTTTGATTCGATCAAGGAAAGCGAGCAGATGATCCTGACGGATCCTGCGCTGGGAACCATCGAAAAGCTACAGCGCATCTTAGGCGTCCTGCCGGAAGGCTATCAGAATATTGACCTCAGAAAGCTCTATTCCCTACGGGACAAATATCCTAAGATCTACCATAAAGTGGAGCTGCGCTTAGAGACCGGCTGGGAGCCTACGATCCAGCTGATCGAGACAGGCATGGCAGAGGGCAGTATCCGCCCGGTTCCCATCTGTCTGGTGAAAATGATGCTGGAAGCCTCCATTGAGCAGTTTTTCCAAAGAGATATCCTCGCACAGAATCATCTGACTTACGTGGACGCCTTAAACGAGGTCGTAAATATTCTCATGTACGGAATCACACAGAGGCAGTAAATACGCAGACAAAAAGGGAGAAGAACTTATGACACATAGACTTTACTTAAACGACGACTGGCTGTTCACTGAACAGTTTGAGGACAGTTTAGTGGCCCCGGAATATCCGGAAAACACGCTGCAGCCGGTACGTCTGCCGCATACCTGTAATGAAACCCCGTTTCATTATTTTGACGAATCCCTCTACCAGATGGTCAGCGGATACAGGCGCCATCTCCTGATTCCTGCGGACTGGCAGGGAAAACGGATCCTGCTTACTTTTGAGGGAGCTGCCCATGACAGTACTGTATTTTGTAACGGAAAAAAGGTGGGAGAGCATCACTGCGGTTACACTGCATTTACCGTAGATTTAACAGACAATGTACTCTATGGGCAGGATAACCTGCTCTGTGTCCGCTTAGACAGCAGAGAGAATTTAAACGTTCCGCCTTTTGGCTATGTGATCGATTATATGACCTATGGCGGTATCTACCGGGATGTCCGGTTGGAAGTAAAGGAAAAAGTCTCTCTTTCGGATATCTTCGTCCATACAGCGATAGATTTCAGATCGTCTCCCGTGACAGCTCAGATCACCTCAGAGATCACGCTTACTGAAAGTAATGGGAACGTGACCATCCGACAGTACTATATGCCGAAAAATACCGCAGCCGCGCAGGAATCCTGGAGGCTTTTGTGCGAGCAGACTGTTTCTACGGATGTTTCCTGCGACAAGGAGTTCTCCCTCACGGCAACCATTACCGCTCCTCTGTTATGGGACACCGAAGAAGCTAATCTCTATATTTTAAAGACACAGCTATATCAGGATAATACGCTCCTGGATGAGACAGAGACCACGTTTGGTATCCGGGAAGCAGTATTTAAAAAGGACGGCTTTTATCTTAATGGCAGGAAGTTGCGGATCCGCGGCTTAAACCGCCACCAGAGCTTCCCTTATGTGGGATATGCCATGCCTAAGAGCATGCAACGGCTGGATGCGGATCTTCTGAAAAAGGAGTTGGGTTTAAATGCCGTAAGGACTTCCCATTATCCCCAGAGCCATTATTTTTTAGAGCGCTGTGATGAGCTTGGACTTTTAGTATTTACAGAATTCCCCGGCTGGCAGCATATCGGCGATGATTCCTGGAAAGCACAGGCGGTGGCAAATGCCGAAGACATGATCCGACAGTACCGTAATCATCCCTCCATCATTTTATGGGGAATACGCATCAATGAGTCACCGGATGACGATGCTTTTTACGAAAAGACCAATGCCGTGGCACATAAGCTGGATCCATCAAGACCTACCGGTGGTGTCCGTGCCATGAAAAAAAGTCATCTGTTAGAAGATGTCTATACGTATAATGATTTTCTGCACGATGGTGAGATGCCCGGCTGTGATCCGAAGAAAAAAGTCACATCTGATATGGAGAAGCCTTATCTGATCAGTGAGTACAACGGGCATATGTATCCCACAAAGGCCTTCGACAACGAAGAGCGCCGCAGTGAGCATGCCATCCGCCACGCCAATGTACTGGATGCCGTGGCAGGTCAGCCCGATATTGCCGGAAGCTTCGGCTGGTGCATGTTCGACTACAACACTCACAAAGACTTCGGAAGCGGTGACAGGATCTGTTATCATGGTGTCATGGATATGTTCCGGAATCCGAAGCTGGCAGCAAATATCTATGCCTGTGAGCAGGAACAGACTCCTGTATTGGAGATCACTTCCTCCATGGATATCGGAGAGCATCCCGGCTGTAACCGCGGCAACATCTACATTCTGTCCAATGCAGACAGCGTGAAGATGTACAAAAATGACCGTTTTATCAAGGAATATCTGCCGGAAATGTCACCTTATAAGCACTTAAAGCATGGTCCCATCCTGATCGATGATTTTATCGGAGATTCTTTTGCACAGAACGAAAGATTCCGTCCGAAACATGCAAAGGAGATCACGGATGCCATGAATCTCGTAGCGCGAGGAAGCCTGAACCACATTCCAAAGAGATTATATCTTACAGCTTTAAAACTGCTTCTGATCTATCATATCGATTTTGCGGAAGTGACCAGGCTGTATACAAAGTACATCGGTGACTGGGGCGGTACGGCTACCATATACCGGTTTGACGCTATCAAAGACGGCAAAGTCGTAAAATCCGTCACCAAAGAACCGGTTCGCGAAATCCGGCTGGACGCAGAAGCGGATCATACCATTCTGACGGAACAGCACAGCTATGATGTGGCACTGGTGCGGATCCGTGCAGTGGATGACCATGGAAATGTGCTTCCCTTTTATCAGGAGCCGGTTCGTCTGATTACGGAAGGTGACATCTCCATCATCGGACCTGACACCATTGCCCTACAGGGAGGCATGGGTGGAACTTATGTTAAGAGTCTGGGAAGATCCGGTCGGGGAGCTTTGCTGTTGCAGTCACAGACGGCAGGGGAAATACGGATACCTTTTCAGATTATGATTTAATGGTTTCATTTGAGAGTTAGATTTCAATGGATTTCAACAGAAAGGATCAGGGTTACATTATGGGTTTAAGCGGAAAAGAAAAATTTTCTTATGGACTGGGTGCGGTAGGCAAGGATATGGTATACATGCTGTCTGCCAGCTATATTTTGTATTATTATCAGGATATTTTAGGCGTGAACGCCGTAGCCATGGGTATCATTCTGCTGGTTGCAAGAGTATTCGATGCATTTAACGATCCCTTCATGGGTGTCATCGTGGCAAAGACCAGGACCAGATGGGGGAAGTTCCGCCCCTGGCTGATGATCGGCACAGTGACCAATGCCGTTGTTCTGTATCTGATGTTCTCGGCACCACCTGCACTGGATGGCAATGGACTGGTAGCTTATGCGGCAGTCACTTACATTCTCTGGGGCGTGACCTATACCATGATGGATATTCCCTTCTGGTCCATGATACCTGCATTTACTCACAGCGGAAAAGAACGTGAAGGATTGTCTACGCTGGGACGTTCCTGCGCCGGTGTCGGCTCTGCCATCATCACCGTGATCACCATGCTTTGTGTCAATGCCCTGGGCGGAGGAGAAGAGCGTGTCGGATTTTCCCGGTTCACCCTGATCATTGCTGTGCTGTTCGTGATATTTATTGCCATTACCTGTATTAATATCAAGGAAAAATCTACGGTAGATGTGGACGCACCTTCCATCGGCCAGATGTTCAAGGCGTTAATTCAGAACGATCAGGCGATGGCAGTGGTCATTACCATTGTACTGATCAACTGCGCGGTCTATACCACCTCCAACCTGGTAATTTATTTCTTCAAATACGATTTTGGCGGAGATACCTGGTATAATTCCTATACACTATTCAACACCTTCGGTGGAGCGGTACAGATTCTCGCCATGATGCTTCTGTTCCCGTTATTTCGTAAGTTTATGAGTACCATCCGGATCTTCTATGTCAGCTTCCTGATGGCAATTGCCGGATATGCTGTATTACTTCTTTTATGTTTTACGAATATGAGTACTGTTTTTTTACTGTTCATTCCCGGCTTTCTGATCTTTGCCGCCAATGGTATGCTGACCGTACTGACCACCGTATTTTTAGCCAATACCGTAGATTACGGTCAATGGAAAAATCATCGCAGAGACGAGAGTGTCATTTTCTCCATGCAGACCTTCGTGGTAAAACTGGCTTCCGGTGTTGCTGCGTTAGTGGCTTCTCTGTGCCTGAACCTCTGCAACTTAAGCTCTGATACCAGCGATGCTGTGGCAGCTGCAGGAGCTTCCGGAAGTTCCGTGGTGGGACTTCGTATGACGATGACACTGTTCCCCATTCTGCTCCTTGTCATCGGTGTCATTTTCTTTCATAAGAAGTATCAGCTGACCGAGGAACGATTAAAAGAGATTCAGGAGGCTTAAAGCATGATTCAGATTTTAAAAGATTCCGATACAAGACCATGGTTCTTTTTACAGACAGCCCACACAACTTACGGAATGTGGGTCATGGAGACCGGACATTTAGAACATCTGTATTACGGGGAGCGGATCACTGTGGATTCACAGGATCCTTCCTCCTGTGCGCCCCTTGTCATACAGAGAGCTTTCGCTCCGGGAAACACCTGTACCTACGACAGGGAACATCCGCAGATCTCCATGGAAGATGTCTGTTTGGAGGTTGGTACGTTGGGAAAGGGAGATATCCGGGAACCCTTTTTAGAAGTCAGGTTTACTGACGGAAGTGTCACCTCTGACTTTACTTTTGATTCTTATGAAGTTATTACTTTAAAGGAAAGAGAACAGTACCTGCAGGATTCCGGACTCCCTCACAGTTATTCAGAAGCGGAAACTGATTCCGCGGAATGCCTTCAAATTATTTTGCAGGATGTTACGAATCATTTGGAGTTGCAACTGTTTTATACCGTATTCGAAGAAAGTGATGTCATTACCAGGAGTGCACGGCTGATCAACCATAGTGACGCAACTGTCACCTTGAATCGATGCCTCAGCGCACAGTTGGATCTGACAGAGGATTATTCCATGATCACTCATTTCAGTGGTGCCTGGGCAAGAGAAATGCACAGAGAACAGATTTCCTTACGTTCCGGCAAATTTGTAAATGCTTCTTATACAGGAACCTCTTCGAACCGTTCGAATCCTTTTATGATCCTGGGACATAAGAACACCTGTGAGACTTTTGGCTCCTGTATCGGCTGCAATCTGATCTACAGTGGAAATCATTATGAAGCCCTTGAGAAAGACTCTTATGGGAAACTGCGCTTTGTAAGTGGGATCAATCCACAAAGTTTTTCCTGGGAGCTGACTCCGGAAGCGCACTTTGATACACCGGAGGCTGTTTTAAGTTATTCTTCGAAGGGGTATGGCAGACTCAGCCGACAGTTACATTCCTTTAT
>QWCH01005145.1_pt1 | contig 10997 bp, 10 predicted proteins | sample 1972671 | NCBI WGS metagenome assembly QWCH01 (sample SAMN09866713, study PRJNA288562) | Human gut metagenome isolate term3_stool, whole genome shotgun sequencing... | isolation source: gut | host: Homo sapiens | place: USA: California | reverse complement strand
TCATCTTGATCTGGTCATCACAAAGGAAGGCTTATGCCCGGAATTTACAATCGATGGAAAAGAATACCATGCGTATCGTATTTGTGGGCGATTAGGAATGGTCATTCGGGCAGAATTGATGCATCCTGAAAGCTGTGTTCCGGATGGGATGTCCTCAAAACGTTACAGGATATTGCGAAAAATTTCTCAGATACTGATTCCTCTATGTCTGCTCTTGCTGATCATGCTTCCGACGATACTGCAAATAAGAGGAGACAACCACCTGGAAGTTATTGCTTCTGTCTTGGGCATACTGGGAATGCTTGCATATATTATTTATTATACAATCTTATATAAAAATTATAGAGACACTTTTATCACATTCATATGGTTATGCTGTCATTTTCCCACAGTCTGAAACAGAATATGCGTTTTTTACGGGCATATCAGAGCTTGTAAATTATGTTGAACCGTTATCTTTTATTCCAGTTGCAATATTTTTATGTGCTTATGTAGTATATTGGATAGAAGTGACTTGTAACAAAAAAACAGGAGAATAATATTGCTTTACAATTTATCAAAAAGTATGAAGCAATATGTCACTAAGCAATTATCAAAATAAGTAAAGAAGGTTTGGCAAATGGTAAATAGTAAAAATTTAACAATCGTAACCATATCAACCATTTTATTTGGACTGCTTTCAAAGTGGTTGGTAGGTGTGCCTTATATGGCGTGGGGGTATTTTGATAAATTATTTATAGCATCTTTTATTTTGTGGATGCTTTATAGCACTATGTTGTATTTAGCTATTAAAATAGAAAATGAAAATTATTTAAAACTTGGATTTACTGGAGTTGTGTTCGGTTTAATTTCAGCATGTTTAAAAATGGGGCTGGACGCTATTATAGAACACTTTACGAAATTTTCAGGAAATTTGATTGTTACAGCATTTATGATGGAAATGGGAATCCTTATTTTTGGAAGTGCTATTATTTTTGTTTTATATGTCTGTGTTGCGAAGAAAAAAATTTTGTGGAATAAATCTATGAAAAATTGTACTTTGGGATTAGGAGGAATTGCGGGTATATATTTTGCTGTAATCATTTATTACCTATGGCAGTTAAGACATTGGATGGAGAAGTTTGCAGATTTTGATATTATAAAAGAGATTGGAGAAGAACAAGGACTGCTAAATTTGTCAACAAAATATGCTCAGGAATCAACTGTGGTGGGAATGATTGTATATGTCCTCTTTTTTATAGTTTTATGGATCGCTTTAAAAAAGAATACAGAAAACAAAGAGTTTGATGATAACTTTTAAAAGTTGTAAATTCTATATCATATAATAAAATGCTATTTTGTTAGTATATGAGTAGGCGTTCTTTGATTTGGGATGATGAAGTATAATGTTAGCAAAAAATTCCAGTTTGACAACTTCATATCCATTATACAAAGCAGTTGGTCTTAGGATTGACTGCTTTTTTAAAAGACACCATTTAGGTATAATGATGTCTTTTGAGTGTTATTTTATAGGTCATATCAAGGCTTATTCAATCGTGGTAAATTCGTGGTAAAATGAATGTTTTCCTATACGTCAAAATGCTTGAAAGTATTGTATTTATGCGGATAATCAAAAATCAGATATAAAATTTAGTTTAATAATATATTCTTCTTTTTTCAGTTTTATTTTATCATGAAAAAAACACGTTAAAATATAGGCCGTTAACAAATATAATGTATTTGTAAGTACGATTCCTAATACTCTTGCCAGACTCTCCGATTCCTGAATACTAATCTCATTGATTGATTTCCCTGACAAGAAAAAGGTTATTCTCCCTCTCAACATACTTACCAGAATCATAAAAACATTGCAGGCAATGATAACTAACATCTTTTGTTCTGTCTTTCCCTCAAGCATGATACACGACATCAATAGCATCACACCCAGCCAAGCAGCGACTGCCATATATTCGGCAACAACACAAAATGCGCGATGCAGAAATTTAATAAAATCCATCCCACTATATACACTTTTTTTACAGACTGTTTTCTTGGAAATAACTCTGAAAGAATCCAGATCTGTGCAATTGCTCCCGCTGCACTTGCATATATCTCTGCAGCCATACTTACAACTTCCATTTATTTTTCTCCCGGACATATTCCATATATGCGTGCCGCACTTTATCGTGTCTATTGTTTCCGATGTTTATTTCCATGCCATTACATAAAATTATTTTCTTGGTCTTTAAGATTTTAATGTATTTACAATTAATAATGAATCCAATATTAACACGTACAAAACCATATTTTTCCAGCATTGTTTCATAATCAGAAATCCTGCCTCTTAATTCGTAATTTTCGTTTTCACAACAAATCTTCAAGTAATGCTGTCTGCTCTCTAAAAATATAATATCATCAACTGCTATACAGCATTTCCCCTCTCTTGTTGTAATCTCTAATATTCTGCTTTCCTTTTCTTTTTTGTCCAGAAATGCCGAAATGGCTTCCTGTAATTCCTGATCAACTCCTATACAACCGGATTACAGCCGGCGGTATTGAGCTATATGATGAACACAGTGTTGAAAAAATATCACGGAACGGTAGCAGCCGATGAGATTGGGCTTCCGGTGTCATCCAATGGACTTGTGCTTCCTTGTGGGGCAAGTGGACGATTTGAACGGTAAACCCACCCCATTCTCCCAACAACAACGTTCCCAACTTATGTTCAAATTGCGTAAAATAACACAACCCACATGGAATTTCAAACAGAATATGTTCTGATTCCATGCGGGTTATTTTTATAAATTTATTTCGCAATTCCCATGTCCAGCAGTACCGCTGATGCTGCCCACCAGAGATGAAGAATGTACTGGTTCGCGCCGCCCTGTTTACCGAACATGAATACCCAGGCATCCGTACTCATAAGGGACGGTTTGCCCGGGATGAATACAGTTGGTATCGTTATGTATGCAAGTGGAAGAAATACTACTAAGAATGCTGCCATGCAAATGATTCTTGCAGTTTTATTTCTAAGAAACATTCCTCCTTCATGCTTTCCACGGATCAGCTGCATGATGACCAGCACTGCTGTAAAAAGAATCAAATCCATGGCAATCCATTGTCTGAAAGCAAACACTCTTGCTATTTGCGACAACGACAACAATGAAAATGGGAATACCGCTTCCTCCGGCATAGGCATTGTAGCATTCTGTGGAATCATCAGATACAGGATTGCTGCTGCCAGCAGGAAAATAATTCTTTTGGTTAATGGTTTGCTTGTGTTTGTTGCCATAGAAAATCCCCCTTTAAAGTTTATTTTGCCAGGGTGTGCGTAAATGCACAACCAACTGTGCCATCTTTATAAATCAAATTAAAACTATATTGTACAAGTCCTCTATACTGATCTGAATAGCTGCCGCACATTACAGGTACCCACGATGATGGTGTATTCACACCTGTTGTTCCCCATGGGACACTCTGGGAATCAACTACCTGATTGTATTTTCCGCTATTTTTTCCAATACCAACGCACACAATTCTGGCATTCGGTGTTCCGATACCATATAAATATTCGCCAGAGGAAGATGATTCCGGATTTCTGTTTTTCGTAATTGCAACATTGTTAATCAAAACATACTCATCATTTGAAGACATTGTGTATCGGATAATGCTTGTTGCTGTCAGATATTTTCTCGGATCTAAGTAAGTATCTGTCGCTGTCCCTCTTGCTCTCGCACCGCTTACATATTCTTCATTATATACTTTTCCTTCTTCAGTTACTGGAATATAGTAAGTTGCACTCTCTATTGTATCTTCATATTGTACACCACTTCGTGCTGTTTTGCCAGCAATTTCAGACTCGATCACAACCGGAACTGTAATCAATTCGTCTCCGATATAAATATCTGCAAATTCAACCTGTTCGCTTGGAACTTGATTTGTTTTTCAGCATATCGATTTTTTAATAAATCTGTTAACATTCCTTGTCTGTATAATCTGCTTAAATAATATGCATCTTTTAGATACCGCATTTCCAATTCAATTTCTTTTCGTTTTTCATAAACGCAGGTTAAATTGGCTAGAATTTTACATGCGGTATCTCCTCTCATACATTCGATTGTAAACTTCATACCTTCCTTTGCAATCTGTTCTGACAGCTCTAATTCATTATTATCTTCGAGAATTGCCGCGTAACAGACATATAGTAATATCCCCTGTACTACATGTCCGCGCAATGTACTTTCATTTTTATGATATTGTTTTAATACTTCTGCATATATTTCACATGCACTGTCATATTTTCCCATTGCCGCAAATGTTCTGGCAATCTGGTTCATTATTGCAAATTCTGTTCGAAACGGTATTCTGTATATTCTTTTTCCAGATGGAAGAGGCGGCATCGTTATTGCAAGTATTTTTCGCCATTCTTCAATTGCTTCTTCGTTGGAAATTCGCCCGTTCCGCAACTTTTCCGTAATTCTGGCTCTTTCCAAATATTGCTTATTAACCGGTATTTTTTTATCAAGTTCTGACTCGATTCTTTCAAATAGCATCTCTGCTTCCTGACGTTTTTCATTCCCAATCAGGCGATTATAATCTCTCACCCATCCATACACTTCATAATGCTCTGACTCTATGAATCCGTAGTATCTCTCACGCTCAATCCCAAGTTTTTTCCACAACCGATACAGCTTCTTCTGATTTGGTGTTCTCCCGGATTCAATTCTGGATACAGTCTCCCATGCACAGATGTCTTCGCTCATCTCATACTGTGTAACTCCTTTTTCTTCCCGCAGATTTTTCAGAAAATAATTGCTGATAATGCACTCTCTCTGCGTACTGCTCTGCATAAATAAAGCCAATGAGATTTCCTTGGTCTGACGTTCACCGGCAACCTCATAAAGTGTCCGTATCGCATCCAGATAACGGTCACATTCTTCTGCCTCCGCTTTCTCTCCGAGACGCTCCTCACACTCTTTCTTTAGTTCTAGCAATTGTGTCAGCCAATGCAATGCCCCATTTTCTGTCAGGCAGTCGATCCCTTTATTTATCGTGTATTTGGCGGTTTTATCATATTGTATATCCAGAAGGATTCTTCCGAGCAGCCAGATACACTGTGGATAAATCTTCACTTTTTCTTCTTCATCCGTGTATTGTTCACAGATATACTGTTCCATCTTCCGGGCATTATCCAGCAGCCGTTCTGTATCACCGCATTGATATTGCATCCAGAATATCATATAGATCAGATAAATTTCCTGATGAAAAAGATGGATATTCTGTCCTTTTATCTCTGCTGTTGTAAGATGAAGAGACGTCTTAAGCTGCTGCAATACAGCTGTCAGTTTTCCTGCTTTGTTATAATTGCTTATTGCCTCTGCCATCTGTATATACTGCCGATGTATCAGCTTCTCTTCATCGGTTATGTCTTTGTACTGCCGGATCAGTTCTTCTGTATCGGCTGACCTTTTCTGCAAAAGAGCCTCGTATATTCTGTCCCGCAGTTCCAGAATCCTATATTCGTCACTGCTTACAACAATTTCTAATTTATCTAAAGATTTGCCATAAGTCTCAAAAAGTGCTTCCATTATAAGATATTCAATCTCTTTCGTACCATTCTCAACTCTCGAAAGTTCTGCCGCACTCAACAGCCCCCTCGCTGCCTCTTCAATCGTCCGTCCCTGTTTTTCCCGAAATTCACGGATCATATGCCCGAGTCTTTTCCCCATAATTGTTTCTATCCTTCTTGCGATTACCTCTCGCACAATTTCTTCCGTTTGATATACAGATTTATCTTTGGATTTTCTACTATAATTATACTCGAATTTTAACGTTTTTCATATGACGTTTTCTGAAACCTGTAATACATTTTAACAGCGATTATGTACTTTCTCCGCAAAGCATAAAACTGCTGTCATATGCCCTCTGCATATGACAACAGTTTTACTTATGATTTATAACATTTTTTTCTTTCGCAGGAAAAGCATCGTAATTACACAGATCAGCAATGTAATAATACAAATGATCAGAAATCCATGCGGCGTATTTGCAAACGGCATCCAGTTCTCGTTCACGTTCATTCCGTAGATACCGGAAATGACGGTTGGAATTGCCATTACAATTGTAATAGAGGTCAGATATTTCATAACATTATTCAGCCGGTTATCTAACAGCGAAGACATCAGCTCTCTGGTTCCGTTGATGATATCTCGGTAGATGGTTGTCATTTCGATCGCCTGACGGTTCTCCACTATCACATCATCCAGAAGTTCCTTATCTTCCGGGTACTGCTCCAGCCGTTTATAGCGCGTCAGCCGGTCAAGCACAACCCCATTTGCCCGGAGCGACGTCGCAAAGTAGACTAATGTAGATTCCAGTTCATGCAGGTTGATCAGATCGGAATCGTCTGTATCGCTTCCAACACGTTCTTCTATCTCAGTACGTCTTTTATCGATGATCCGGAGATTTGCCTGATAAATCGCTGCCGTCCGGTACAGGATCTGATATACAAAACGCAGCTTCTTCTTTGTGCTGAATTCTTTCACACGGCTCCGCACAAAGTTCTGCAATACCGGTGTATCCTCCGTGCAGATTGTGACAATGATATCCTGTGTCAGGATGATACCAAGCGGAATTGTCGTGTATGTTCTCTGATCATGACGTATCTCGATGGCCGGGATATCCACCAATATCAGCGTATATCCATCCTGCAGTTCAATACGGGAACTTTCTTCAACGTCGAGTGCAGCCTTCACGTCATCAATGTCTACCATTAATTTCTCAGCAATTTCCTCACACTCATCATGTGTTGGGTTGATCATCTGCACCCATACACCATCACTTAATTTTTCTTCTTCATGTATGACCTGATCGTCCGTCCTATAATAAGTCATCATAATTGTCACCTGTTCCTGTATTTCATCGCGTTTTCTCTAATAAATATCATAACACAGTTTTTTTGATGTTACTACGATATTTTTGTAAAATACCTTTTCATTTTTTGCGGTCAGGAAGCTGTACCAGAATGATGGCCGCAAACATTAATACACAGCCGATCAGTTCCCTGAGAGAAAGCGTCTGATGCAGGATAAGGAATCCTGCAATTACTGAAACCACTGATTCCAGGCTCAAAATTAACGATGCAACCGTCGGATTCATTCCTTTCTGCCCGATGATCTGCAGGGTATATGCGACGCCGCAGGACATGACACCTGCGTATAGGATCGGCATCCATGCAGCAAGAATACTCGTCAGCTGTGGTTTTTCCGTGAGAACCATCCCTACACCAGACAGGATTCCACAGGTGAAAAATTGGATACAGGATAATTTCACTCCATCCGCTTTTGGGGAAAAATAATCAATGACTAAAATGTGTAAGGAAAATGCCAGTGCGCAAAGCATCAACAGAAAATCACCTTTCTGAACAGAAAATCCACTCTCTGTCATGCATAAAAGATATAATCCGGCTACTGCGATCCCAACGCCACACCAGACTTTACCGCTCACTTTTTTTCTCAAAAAAATCCCAAGTACCGGAACAACCACAATGTACATTGCTGTGATAAATCCTGCTTTTCCGACAGATGTATACATGATTCCAAACTGCTGCAGGTTACTTGCAATACAGAGAAGCACACCGCAGGCAATACCGCCAATGAAAAGTGTCTTCCGCTCTTTGCCATCCATTTTTTTTGCAACTTCCGTGTTGCCTTTTCCATTTATCTTTCCCAAAAGGGCAATGCATGGAAGCAGTACCACACCTCCAATGATGCTTCGCATCACATTAAACGTAAACGGACCAACATAATCCATGCCGACACTCTGTGCAACAAATGCCACGCCCCAGATGGTCGCAGTTAAAAGTAATAATAATGATTGACGTAAGATAAATTTATTCATACTCCTCCTTGTTTGCGGAGCAAATGCGACTGTCCTTACAGGAGCAGAGGATTTTGTCTCCCTGTTTTCTATAACAGAATAGGGCGGCTTATAAAGCCACCCTGCTTAATCTTCAAAAATAAGTTACCATTTTCGGGCAATTTGTGCAAGCATTTCCACAGATTTGTTATGAAAAAACGGATGCCCAGTTTATAAATATCTTAGAACTGCTTAAGAGATTCTTCACTTTCCAGTCAAATTTCTGTCACAAATTTCCTTTAATATAAAATCATCAAAAGGAGCTGCCGGTTTCAAAGCAGTTTGGGGTTGGAACAGTTCCGTCTAAATACAATTCCTGTGGACATTATTTTTTCCAATGTCCACAGGGTGAAAATATATATGGGCAGCATTTCAGAGATTGAAATGCTGCCCTCCTTTTTAATGTCCGTCGCCGGATTTAAATCCGGTATCTGACACGATTTTTTCACTGTTCTGTTTCACGGTATCGGAAGCGGTGTAAGCACTGTCCTCATACAAAAAGATATGCAGTTCTTTTACATTGTCGCTCAGATCACACGGTATCACGACATCACCTGTTTTTTTGCTCAAAACCTTAGTTGTCTTGGTAAATGGAAATCCTGTGGTGTCTCCAATGGAATATTGGAAAACCTGTGACGCAAGCGCTAACAGTTCTGCATTTGAAAAACTGGTCTGGATATCACCACATACCTCATTGATGAGCTTATTTACGGTTGTAAGATCGGACTGCTGTGCTTTTTTCACCATCGCGGTCAAAACCGTACGCTGACGCTCTGTTCTGCGGTAATCATCACCGCCTCCATATCGGATTCTCGCATATGCACATGCCTGCACACCATTTAAAGTATATGTGCCTCCCTGCGTAAGATTCTCGGCCTTATTTCCGGTCAATTCGTTTAACTCCCGGATATATCCGGTCATGAGAGACGCCTCATCATCTGTGATCTCCATGTCCACACCGCCAAGTAAATCGACGCATTCGATGATCGAGTTGAAGTCGACTGTCACATAATCTGTAATGTTTAAATCAAGGTTTACATTTAGCATGGATATCGCCTGCTCCGGTCCACCCTTAGCGTAGGCGGCATTGCATTTCTGGAAAATTCCATCTCCAGTATCCAAATAAGTGTCGCGGTAGACAGAAACCAATTTTACCTCTTTTGTATCATTATTAATATTGGCAAGCATAATGACATCGCTCCGCCCCTGCGACAAATTTCCATTGGAGCGATTGTCCAGACCAAACATCGCAATGGTCTGGTAACCCTTCATAATTTTCTGGGATTCCTGCGAAATATCCTCATTGACCTCAATTTTGTCCATATCCAGCTTTGTTTTCTCAATTTTGCTTAATTTTGACATAAAAAAAAGAACTACCGCAAGAATAAGCAATAACACGATCTCCACGATAAAAATTGTGTTGCGCCGCCTTCTCGCTGCCGCTCTTTTCTGATATCTTCTGCTGTTTTTTCTGTGATTCTGTTCCCTTATCGGATTTACGTTTTCTCTCTGACTCATTTTTCATCCCCGGCTTTCTTTTTGTAATCATTCAGTACTTTAAATTTATGTTACAAAAAGAGAGCCAGTGATTCAATCAAGCTTTTCTTAATCATTCTTAATATCTGTCGTATAATTTCTTATGAAACTTTTAAGGACTGCACCTTTTAAACCGCTGAATAACCGTTGATTCTCATGAAATAGCAAAGCAGATATAAGAGCAGTAAATGCGCCAGATAGAAAACATAGAAGAAATATTTCATTTTCCAGCCGTGGGTTCCGTTTTCTCCCGTATCCACAGGGTTAAAATATATGGGCAGCATTTCGGAAGTGGAAATGCTGCCCTCCTTTTTACTCTCAATTCATCCACAAAATTACACCTATTGCCTGTACCAAACCATTTCCTGCAGATTACACCAGAAATAATCATCTGTACAGCCTGCTACATAGCATGTAAACATATCTCCAGCCTTGCTGTCATCATAATAAAAGCTGAGTCTTGGGCATAGCCCCTGTTGGGAGCGGTCCGTCAGTTCCCATACATATGGTTCCTGATTACAAAATCCTGTATTTCCAGATTCTAACGTATAAATATAAGCACCGTCTTCCTGAATACGGAACGCCATACCCCAGCTCGGACAATACCATGTGCCAATGAAATTCTTTTCCATTGTCTCAGCATAATCATCAAACACATCAAAGCCTTCCACAGAAGATGCATCTGCTGTGATCTGGAAAGACGCATACTCACTGTCTGTGATCGGTCCAGATTTCACTATATTGCTCTGATCCGGTTTAAGTTCCGTATCTTCTATTATTTCTGATACTGTCTCTGTATTTTCAGTGCTCTGATTTTTTATGTCAGTTTCTGTGGAAATCTCTGTGCCATTATGATATATTTCATTCTGGCTTTCCTGCTGCTTCTCCGTCTTCATTGCTTCCCATTGTGTATGTATATCACTCCCTGCACCCACAAAAATCACAAGACTCAATACTACAACAAAGCACCATGCCAGCACGAGGATAAAAATAGTTAAAAATCTTATTCCCTTCTTTTTTCCTAGTCCCTTCCCCTTATTTTGGGAACGTCTCAGAAGATAAACAATCCTTACACTAACCAAAATCCACAAGCCCACTAAAAGCAGCGTTGCCCCAATAAGCATAAAATTATAATAACTATCTGAACTTCCCACAACAAATGTCCAGATTCCATAACCTACGGCAGTTGCAGCCATCAATATTCCAAACCAAAGATTCAGATATGGCTCTGTTTTTGTGTCCTGTTCTGCCATGATCTCCCACGTTTTTACAGTGTCCATCAGCCTGGTCTGATCCCCGCTTCTGAAAATCTCCTGTAATTCATCATCCGACAGCTTAACGGTCTTAGAAGGCACCGCAGCGCAATGCTCCAGTTCGATCTGCCAGCTATCCTCCCTGGCACGAAATGATGCTGATGCAAGCAGAAAATAATAGGTCTTCAATACATTTTTTCCCAGACTTTCTACTGCAATCTGGGAAAGTGCCTGTTTTGCAGCCAACGGTTTTTCCATCAGGATGTCCTGCTTGGCCATTGTCAGCAGGGTTATACTCTTTAAGAAAAATTT
>QWCH01005144.1_pt1 | contig 11001 bp, 10 predicted proteins | sample 1972671 | NCBI WGS metagenome assembly QWCH01 (sample SAMN09866713, study PRJNA288562) | Human gut metagenome isolate term3_stool, whole genome shotgun sequencing... | isolation source: gut | host: Homo sapiens | place: USA: California | reverse complement strand
CGGCAGAGAGACCATTCAGATTTGAATAGACAAAACACAGCACGATCATTCCAATGATCGATACCGCCATACCGATTCCGGATAAAATCATACCCGCCAGTGCCATTCCGTTTTTCTCCGGCTGCACCTTTCTTGAAAGTCTGCCACCGATCAGCCCAGCGATCCCAATACCAAGACCATATCCCATAAAGCCTGTCAGAATGGATATCATTCCAAGTGCGAGCGACAGAGCAGCATTCCGGTCTGCCTCCTCGAATGTTTCAAACACCACGATATGATTTGCCTCCTGCTCCATCTCCAGAAGTTTTTTCGGGCGAAGCAGCACAATACACGGAATCAGCAAAACAGGAACGGCAATCAAATTAGCGGCAGACATCTGGTTGATCTGTTCCACAGTTGTTCCAGTTCCAAAAATTCCGCTGCCCATCAGACTTGCGAAATCGACCAGTGCATGAAAAGTCATTACAAGCCAGATATTTCCTGACCGGGCATAAACAGCGCCAAAGATCACACCCAGAAAGGCAGCGTTGATCGCCTGGATCATCGCACTTGTCACCGTCACTCCCTGTGAAATATTTGTCAAATGTACCGCCCCGAACAATACACCACTGAGAATGATCGCCCAGAGAATCCCTCTTTTCGTTTTGGAAAAACGTTCCAGAAACAGATTCAGGATCACACCGCGGAAAATAAGTTCCTCCGTCCATCCGATCAGAAACATGGTTGCAGCAAAAAACAGGATTTCCAATGCAGATACGACTTTTGCATCCGGTGTCATCATCTGTACATAAAGCTGTGCCGCCAGTTCCAGACAACAGTATCCTGTCAGGAATCCGCCGATATAAAGGCCATGGATAAATCCCTTTCCTTTTTCTCCCAGCACTCCAAGATAACCAAACAGGCACAAAAGCAGAAATGCAACCACTCCTGCCATAAACTCTGCGATCATACTGCTTCCATAACCCGGAAGCGAAACTGTATCTGCAAGAAAAAACGCTGCCACATCCATACTTCCAAGAAAAATCGCTACAATCAGTACCGCAACGAGTATCGTAACCACCTTCGGCATTCTCATAAGTTTCTTTTTCATGTTCTTCTCCCCTTTAATTGATTTTTCCATCCGCACCGATCGTAACGCCATCTGAAATCTGTGTCATATACTGATACAGCGCAGATGCACTGTTTGTATCCATCAGTTTTGTTGTGCCCCCCGCCGCATAAACCGGAAGTAATCCATAAGATACGGTTCCATCGGACGAAACCTGTACTTTCACTGCAGCCGTCTTATCAATGTTCTGTCCAAACACAAAGTTTCCAAGGCTGTAAAAGACCGGTTTCCCACTGATATAGGAAATTCCCTGTAAACAGTGTGTATGTGCTCCAAGGATCAGATCTGCCCCTGCATTAAAACAATCTGTGGCAATCTTTGTCTGATAGTCCTGCGGATACGCATCGTATTCCACGCCCCAGTGGATATAGACCGACAGAAAATCACATCCGCTTCGGGCTTCTTTGATCAACTGTACCAATTTTGTATCATCATAAGCGGTCAGCATTCCCGGTGTCCGTTCTTCCACTTTCCAGTTTGATTCCGGCACCACGCGGGATGCCGCAAGAAATCCGAATTTTTTTCCATTTTTCTCGATAATCTGCAATTCATATGCGCGTTCTTTAGTCTCTCCGGCTCCTGCATACAAAATACTGGCTCCGTCCAGTGTCGTAAACGTATCAGACAACGCATCTCTTCCATAATCTAAGGTGTGATTGTTGGCGAGTGATACAATATCCACGCCCATCTCATTTAAAGCTTTCACATATTTCGGATCACAGCAAAACGTAAACTGTTTGTCCTCCATCGGCTCTCCACGGTTACTGAATGGGAACTCATTATTCACCATGAAAATATCTGCATCCTGCAGCTCCTGCAGCAGCTGCGGCTCGATCACTTTTTCAATTCCGCCCGCATCATAGTTGCTTTTAAAGGCGTTTGCAAACAGTACATCCCCTGCAAAAATCAGTGTCGTGCTGCCGTCTCCTTCGGTATTCCCTGCTTCTGCCTGCTTGTCCGTTTCTCCACCTGCTATGTCCGCTTCTTCCTGTTCTGTGTCGTTTTGGATCCTGTTCTGCCCGTCTGCTGCTTCCGTCTCTTCTGATTCTTCCGCTTCCGGTATCTGAACCGGTTCCTCCGTGCTGCTGATATCCGTCTCGGACAGCACATCTTTCGCCGGCTCACCGCTCTGTCTTCCATGTGAAAAAATAATCAGTGTCACCATTGCAAGCATTGTCACAAGTGACAGTGCATATAAAACAATCCGTGTTCTTTTTCCCATTCCCCTGCTCCTGTTCTTCTTATTAAAATATACGAATTCTTGTATGTTTTTTCTTTCGTGTTCATCATATCATATTGTGATTAAAAAGACAAAGATTAGGAATTTTTTACCTGAAATGGAGGGGATACTAATGATAACAACAAGTGAACTTTTACAGTTAATGAGTTTGTTAATTAGTGTTGCCGGATTATTTTACCTCATCGGGAAAGATAATCACGGCAGAAAAAATAACCGCCCCGGCCAAGGTTGCGGTTATTTTTACATAACACATATAATCTAGGCTAACCGTCTATCGGCAGCACCTTTTTATTTTTATATTATACCATAAAGACAAAAAATGTAAACCATCTATTTTTTATCTCTTTTACTGCTGTGTCAAAACAGAAATATCTCCCACTCCTGCAGTCAGTTCCACTTCTGCTCCGCCGTTGCTGCCGGTCTCATACTCCGCATCAAAAGCCCCTTTCGATTGCCCGTTCAACCTGATTTCTCCAAGTCCGGCAGACAGATCAAATGCATAGCTTTTCTCTGTTCCGGTAAGAGAGACATTGACATCGCCGGTTCCTGCCTCCACTTCTAGTTTATTTGAAACGCTTCCGCTGAACACGGCATCTCCAACTCCTGCTTCGATAGACACTTTCGGGAACTGTCCATTCAGAATCGACACATCTCCTGTACCAACTTCAAACACGGCTTTCTCGCTGGCTGAAATCTGATTCACAGAGAGTTCTCCCACTCCAACAGACACATTTACTTTTCTTGCCGTAAACGCTTCGCTTTCCATGGAAATATCCCCGGCTCCCACTACAATGTCCAGTGTCAGATTTTCGCACTGTCTTGGCAGAACTACCGTAAAGGTCGGTCCTTTCTCAAAATGGTGGTGTCCGCTGTGATAGGATACCTTCAGATTGGAATCCTTCTGTTTTGTAGAAAGATAATCCTGATACCCATTTTCCATTTTAATACTGATCTCATCCGCAGAATCCGACACTTCAAAAATAAGTTCATTTACCACATCCAGTTCCAGTTTCAGGGAAGCAGCTTCTGATGCCGAATAAGGTATAATGCAGCTTTCCGTTCCTGCCGGTTCACTCTTCAAATCCGTAAGATTCAGGATCCAGGAACCAAAACTCTCCACCGCCCTATTATCATCCATGAGCTCGTCATCCTCATCATCCCAGTCGTCATTATCCCAGTCGTCGTCGTCCCAATCATCATCGTCATCATAATCATCATCCCAATCATCATAATCATCATCCCAAAAATGATCCAAGATGCCATGTCCCTGATCATAAGCATAATAAACTCCATTGCCAATATGCCAGTTGCCAAAATCAAGTTCACCGGCAAGTGCTTTCCGGTGGATGGTTGACCATCCGGCTCCCATCACTGCGGCGATACCGCTGAAAACAATTCCGAGTGCGGCTAAGCTTCCTGCAATGATCAATATAATCTTTGTAAATTTTTTCATTTCATCTCACACTCCTCTCTTTGTCTTGCCAAATGCCTTTTTGCAAAGCCCTGCAATGCCTTTCACTGCCCATGGGACAAACCAGCCAAAGCACCATACCACAAGCCACACTGCAAGTACTCCAAGCGCAAGAACCAAAAGTCCACCGCCTAACAGTCCAAGACCTACTGCCACGCCTTTTGTGAAAAGATATCCGACACCAATGCCTGCCAATACAAATCCGGTGATCACTAACGCCGCCATCACTGCAACAATGCTGACTGCCACTGCAAACACACACGCTAAAATTGCTACAAGAATCGCCGCCAGAACCGCTGCAACCGTGATCCAGACCGGGCTTGTCAAAACTGCGAGGATCACCCATAAAACTGTTTTTTCTGTTTTATTCTTCTGATTTTCCTTTTTCAGATTCTCTATATCGATCTGGCCGGACGTATTCTGACTGCCATAAGTTCCGCCGGTATAAGCAGTATTCTTCTGCTCATAATTACCTGACCCGTAAGTACTGCTTCCATATAAACTGTTCATATATGGATCATCCATTCGTGTTTTGGCATTTTGACCATCCCCAGATGTCCCTTCTGTATGAGTCTCATTTTTTTCGCTGCGCACATCTTCCTCGGGTGTTTCCGCATCAGCCGTTTCACTCACCCCAAGATCTTTCTTGATCACTTCCGCCACCTTCTCCGGCGACTCCAGTTCCTCTAAAATTGATGCCTCATTTCCAATTCCGGCATCCTCAAAATAACTTCTGTAAAAGGCAAGTGCATCCGCTCTCTCTTCCTCTGAAATATCCGAAAGCAGCTGCTCCAGACGTTTTAAAAATTCTTCTTTATTCATTCTTCTGACTCCTCTCCTGAAAATAGTTCTGATATTTTCGAAGAATACGATTCCCTCTCGCTGCGGTATTCTGCCAGCTTTTCTTCGCCGGTCTCCGTAATCTGGTAATATCTCCGGTTTCTTCCTCCGCACTCCCTGTCATACACGATCAGGTATCCATCCTTTTGCAGTCTTCGCAAAACCGGATACAGTGTGGATTCTGAAACCTCAATCGCTTTCCGCACATCCTGCGTGATCTTATATCCGTAGGTTCCTTCTTCCTCCTTTGACACGACAGCAAGAACAATCGCATCCAAAAGGGCTGCGCCTGTATTAAATACCATGTACTCACTCCTTGTTATTTTATTTGTAATATTATTTCTTATTTAATACTATACATCATATAGTATTGTTTTGTCAATATTATTATATATTTAAAACTGGCATGGTCAATTTGTTTTAAACTGGATTTTTAATTCATGACAGTTTTTGTATATAGTAATCCCAACAACAATCCTGGGAATTGACACAAATACAAACCATAAAAAGGAGAATTTTATTTATGAAAACATCAACTACCTCTACAGCACAGACTGCTGATTCAAAATCTTTATCAAATATCCGTTTTATCACGATCACGGCTCTTTTTATTGCCCTGACCTACGTATTCACTGCATTTATTAATATAAGACTTCCAATCACTGCAAACGGCGGATTGATCCATCTCGGAAACGTACCTCTTTTTATCTGCGCCATTATTTTTGGTAAGAAAAGTGGTGCGATCGCCGGCGGAGTCGGCATGGGACTCTTCGATCTGCTCTCCGGTTGGACTGCATGGGCTCCATTCACACTGATCATTGTCGGTCTGATGGGATATGCCGTAGGTGCCATCACAGAAAAACATCACGGCTTTGGCTGGAACACACTTGCGATCGCAGTTGCATGCGTGATCAAAGTCGCTGGTTACTACATTGCAGAGGGTATCATTTACGGAAACTGGATTGCACCGGTTACTTCCATTCCTGGAAACCTTGTCCAGATCGGTGTTGCTGCTGTCATCGTTCTTTTGATCGTCGGACAGCTTCAGAAAATCGTAAATAAAATGTTATAAGCTGTGTAACATCAATCTCATTTACAAAACAATCTATGATAAAGAAGGAAGTAATTATGTATAAAGTCATGGCTCCTGGGCCAACCCAGGTAAAAGAAAATGTGCGTATGGCAAGAAGCCTCGTATGTACCAATCCTGATCTGGATGAAGATTTCGTAGAATTTTATAAAGATACCTGCGAACTGATCAGCTCCCTGCTCGGCACGAAAAACGAAACTCTCATTTTGGATGGAGAGGGAATTTTAGGTCTGGAAGCTGCCTGCGCCTCCCTCACTGAGCCGGGAGATAAGGTGCTCATCATTGAGAACGGCGTGTACGGCGAAGGCTTTGCGGACTTTGTATCCATGTACGGTGGTGTGCCGGAATTTTATCATGCCGACCGCCTGAATGCCATCGACCCGGATGCTCTTTCTTCTTATTTAAAGGAGCATCATGATTATAAATATGCGACCGTTGTTCACTGTGACACCCCAAGCGGCATGCTCAATCCGGTAGAGAAAATCTGTCCGCTTTTAAAAGAATACGGCATTCTGACCGTTGTAGATTCCGTTTCCGGAATGTTTGGAAATCACATGGATGTCGATAAGTTCCAGATCGATCTTCTGTGCGGCGGTTCCCAGAAAGCTGTTTCCGCACCTCCGGGACTTACTTTTGTCACAATAAGCGATGCTGTAAAAAATGCCATGCACGCACGCAAGACGCCGATCCGTTCCTTCTATGCAAGCCTTCTGGCTTTTGAGGAATATTATGAGAAAAAATGGTTTCCTTATACCATGCCGATCAGCGATATTTACGGCTTACGCGCTGCTTTTGACAATATCGCTTCCGATCCAGAGTTAGAAGAACGCACACACCGTATCGCCGAAGCAGCCAGACGCGCTTTGACAGAAGCCGGTTTAAAGCTTCACTTGGAAAGCGGTTTCTCCGATACCGTCACTGTGTTTGACATTCCGGCAGAGACCACTTGCGATGCAATTCTTTCCCGCATGAAAAAAGAGCACAATATCATGCTTGCCGGATCTTTTGATGATCTTTCCGGCAAAGTGATCCGCATTGGTCACATGGGAAATAACGCAAACTTTGAAGATATGGCCGCAACCATGTACGCTCTTTCCGAAACGCTTACTTTCCTCGGTGTGAACTTAAAAGGAGATCTTACGGGATTATTCTTAAAATATTATCATTAGTTCCGGAAACAGGAACTAAAAATCGCCCTGATATGATATGTACCCCTTTCACTGGATGTCCAGTAAAAGGGGTACATATCAGTTACTCTGTCAATGCATGCTTTATAATTCCGATCCCGATCGGATATGGTCCTGTGTGCACTCCAATGGTTGCACCGATCTGGTAAATACCGATCTCATCAATTCCAAGACGTTCTTTGATCAGATCCTTTAACATCTCTCGAAATTCCAGAGCTTCATTATGATCATATCCATAACCGATGCAGAAACTGTACTCTCCCGGTTTCGCATTGACTTCGTCTAAATATTCCCTTGTCATATCCACGACTTTTTTCATGGATTTGAGACGATTTCTTGTAATGCCGGAATTAAAGATCTCACCTTCTTTTAACGTGATCAGAGGTTTGATTTTTAATGCACTGGCTGCAATCCCGGCTAATTTTCCAATCCTTCCGCCATGTTTTAAATAGTCAATACTTCCGATCGTGAAAAAAATTCTTCCTGTCTCACGGATCGGCAGTAACGCATCTACAATCTGCTGATATTCTAAGCCCATATCGCGCAGTCTGCATGCCTCTAATACATATAACCCCTGCAGCACAGTATTGACCGTAGAGTCAATGACCGTGATCTGTGCATCCGGGTATTCCTCTAATATCATATCTTTTGCAGTTGTCGCAGACTGCAGGGAGCCACTGAATTTTCTGGTGATACAGATACAGATGACCGGTAGCTGCTCCTTCGCATGTTTTTCAAATACCTCATAATAGTCATGCACGGATGGCATGGATGTCTTAGGAAAAACGGTCGGGTGATCCACCATTTCCTGATAGAATTCCCTGACACCGACTTCTACCATTTCCTTTTGATACGTTTCACTGTCAAAGGACACATAAAATGGAACAACCTCAATATCTTTTTCCTTCGTGAGTTCCTGTGAAAGATCCAGGGAACCATCACTGATGATCTGTACTTTTTTCTGCATCATAAATACCTCGTTTATTTACTACTGTCATCTGCAAAATAGCTTTATGACTTCTTATTCTTAAATATACGTTTTCCAACGTAGTTTTTAATACTACATTTCAAAACATTTTTATTATATCACAGGGTATTTAAGTTGTACATTACTTTTGCTATAATTTTCGAAAAATTTTATTATCTACAGCTTGTACTGATGGATTCAATTGCTACTGCTCCGCCGCGCACTACCTCAATAATCTTAAATTTCGATTTCAACAGTGCGATCAGCTCGTTATTTCTGCGGGCAGTCAGTTTACATTCCAACAGGACACTGTCATTTCCGATATCGACCACCTGCACATTAAACACCTGTGCAATCTGGAATACTTCTTCTTTTTCCGCGGCATTCACGCGGAGAACTTTTGCGAACAGAATCTCTTTCATATGAATCGGCACATCTGTCAGATCAATGACTTTGATTACTTCCACCATACGGTTTAGCTGCTTTTTAATCTGTTCAAACGTGATGTCATCACTGGTAACGCAGATGGTCATACGGGAAACCGTCTCGTCCTCTGTCGTGCCAACGGTCAGACTCTGCAAATTGTATGATTTCCCGGAAAAAAGACCGGAAACCTTTGCCAGAACACCAACCTGATTTTCTACATATAGTGCAATCCATCTGTCTTTCATGATATTTTCCTCTCTCACCATATCTGTATCCGCCTATTTCAAAATCATCTCGCTCATCGGATTTCCGCCCTTTACCATCGGAAGCACGATCTCATCCGAAGAGATCAGAAATTCAATGACTGTCGGTGCATCTTTGTAAGTTCTCGCTTTATCCAAAGCTGCCTGAATGTCTTCTTCCCGCTCTACACGGATGCCATGCGCACCATAGCTTTCTGCAAGTGCAACAAAATCCGGTGTATATGGAGGGCATGCTTCATTTGGTCCCTTGCAGTTTGCCGGACAGCTTCTTCTCTTTCTTAAGCATACTGCGGAATAGCGTTTGCCATAAAAAAGCTGCTGCATCTGGCGGACCATGCCAAGATACTGGTTATTGAGCAGGCAGATGATAACCGGTGTCCCCTGCACGATCGCTGTTGCCATCTCCTGAATGTTCATCTGGAAACCGCCATCACCGGTGACACAGACTACCTCCGTATCCCTGTTTCCAATCTTTGCACCGATCGCCGCAGGAAAACCGAATCCCATTGTTCCAAGCCCGCCGGAAGTGATCATCTGGCGTTTTTCGTCAATATCCAGATACTGCGTTGCCCACATCTGGTTCTGTCCTACATCCGTGACAAAAACCGCCTCGTCAAACGTATGGTTGATGTGTTCCATGATCATCTGTGGTGTCATGCCGCGGTCTCTGCGCATCTCAAGTGGATTCTTTTCATCCCATGCCTTAATTCTCTCCTGCCATGCAGCCGTATCCTTTGGTTCTGCCCATTCCAGCAATTTTTCCAGGGCAAGTTTTGCATCCGATACGATTGGAACGTCTACCACAACATTTCTGGAAATGGAAGCAGTGTCCACGTCAATATGTACAATTTTTGCTTTTGGTGCAAATTCATTCAGATCTCCGGTAATACGGTCGTTAAATCTTGTTCCGATGGAAAATAAAACATCACACTCGCTGACTGCTTTATTGCTTGCATATTTTCCATGCATTCCCGTATTTCCGATATAAAGCGGATGCGTTGTGACAATCGCACCCTTTCCCATAATGGTCGTCACAACCGGAACATTCATTTTCTCTGCAAATTCTTTCAACAGCTCATTTGCTTTTGCAATATTGACACCGCCGCCAGCGAGGATCAATGGTTTCTTTGCTGACTTTAACAGTTTGTATGCTTTTTTCAACTGCCCGATATGCACGCTCTCATTCGGTTTATATCCACGGATCTGCACGCTGTCCGGATATTCCGCCGGTCCGCTCGCCGTCTGGATATCCTTTGGAAGATCAATTAAGACCGGTCCAGGTTTTCCTGTGCTTGCAATGTGAAAGGCCATCTTAATGATCTTTCCTAAATCCTTGCGGTCTCTGACCGTCACACCATACTTTGTGATACTTCTTGTCATTCCGACAATGTCAACTTCCTGAAAAGCATCGTTTCCGATCAGGCTTAACGGCACCTGTCCGGTAAAACAGACAAGCGGAATATTGTCATAATGTGCATCTGCAAGTCCTGTCATGATGTTCGTTGCACCGGGACCGCTGGTCACCAGGCAGACACCCACTTTTCCTGTCGATTTTGCATATCCCTCTGCCTCATGTAAAAGTCCCTGCTCATGTCTTGGTAAGACAATTTCAATCTCATCCTGTTTATATAATTCATCAAAAAGATCCGTCACCGTTCCACCCGGATAACCGAAAATCGTATCGACACCCTCTTCCTGTAATGCCTTGACAAATAATTTTCTACCTGTAATATCCATCTTTCTGTCTTACCCTTTCCATTTATACTTCAAAATAATCTGTGCTTTCATAAAATGATACTTTCTGCTGACTGTGTATCTTTTTTCCTCTGACTAACCGATATAACCTAATGTTTTGAGCAAAAAAATCCATCCGGTCAACGTAAACGCCGCCATCAATGTCGTTGTTACAATAACGCTCGCCGTCAGCACTTCATCATTGTTCATGCTCTTTGCCATAATATAACAGCTCGGCGTGGTCGGGGATGCCAGCATGATCAGAATTGCGATCATCTTTTCCCCTGAAAATCCCATCCAGGCAGCAACCGGCAGAAAAACAAGTGGCTGAAGCACCAGTTTGATCATGGACGCCGCCATGGTCGGTGCGATCTTCGCCAGCGCTTTTCTTCCCTCAAATCCTGCTCCGATGGTGATCAGTGCCAAAGGGGTTGCCATCTGCGCCACGTTGCTGACCGTCTTATTTACCAGCGTCGGGAACTGGATCTCAAGCAGTCCCACGATCAGTCCTGCCAGGATACTTAAAATGATCGGATTCTTACATATATTGATCCCCGCCTGCCGGATCTTTGCTTTCTTGTCGATTCCTGTGCTGTCATTTGCCTCAAATGTCAGCACGATCACAGAAAAAATATTATAGAGCGGCACTGCGCTGACGATCATCAGCGGTCCCAT
>QWCH01005139.1_pt1 | contig 11008 bp, 5 predicted proteins | sample 1972671 | NCBI WGS metagenome assembly QWCH01 (sample SAMN09866713, study PRJNA288562) | Human gut metagenome isolate term3_stool, whole genome shotgun sequencing... | isolation source: gut | host: Homo sapiens | place: USA: California | reverse complement strand
TTCTGCCAGCTGTCATCCTTCAGATATGCTGCCTGCAGTGTCTTCTCATTTCCTGACGTCCAGAAGACATATGGTATCCTGTCCTTTACCACAAGTCTTACAACATCCTTGCTCTGAATATCCGTCAGTATATTTTCATTCCATTGCTGTCCATCATATGTAAGCATTGCTGTCGCGGCATTGCTATTGTTCGCTGCTGCCAGATATAATTTGCCACCTGCTACACATGCATCGACAGAGCTGGCTTTTCCGAGTCGGTCCATCGTATAAAGCTTCTGCCAGTATCCATCTTGCAACACTGCAATACAACCATTACCATCTGTTCCCTGTGCAAAATAATCACAATAAACCGCATACCACTTATTGTCATAAAAGAAATGTTTAGTTCCGGAGATGTAGTTCCCCGACACTGTCAATGGCGGAAGTGAACCATCATCCGGCTGCCATACATTTATCAGCTCTAACGTATTTCCTACTGCATAGCTTATCCACAGGATGTCCTGCTCATACAGCAATTCCATTCTCGGAGGATCGATTGCTGTCTGAGAGCGGTATATCGGCTGCACATTTTCTGCAGAGACCTGCAGCACACACAGATAACCCGAAGCATCCGTATAAGCCACATAGACCTTGCCAGCCACACTCAGAATATCCACCTGGGATCCCCTGCCAACATCTGCTGCAGCCTGCATTACTTTCCAGCTGCTGTCGGAAGCCCCCAAAGAATATATTTTCAACTGATTTTTTCCATTTTCATTCACAATGCCAGCCAGATACAGGCTGTTTCCTGTCGTATCCCCGGTAATAGCCGGAGAAGAGAGCCCATTGATGCTCTCCCCCTTCGGCAGCCAGTAACTGTCGGCCGAAAGTACCGGAAACTCTACATCAAAGGATACGCTGCCGTCTTCCTTAGTAACAACATTGTCAATCACAATTCCACTGTTGCTGCCATCAGAATAAAAAATAGTATCCGATGTATAATGAGCATTCAGATCACTACTTCCCAGCGATTTACGATACTGTCCGCCCACTGTAGCCTTAGATTCATCCTCTTGTGCCTTAGCCGGATCCTTTGTGTCCTTACGGAACACATAAATATAGTTGTTTCCTTCTTTATTTGTATGATAATCGACCGCATTGTTCACCCGATAGACGATCAATCCGCTCTCTGGAATGTAGTAATCATAGTCCTGCCTGTTTTCCGGCTTTTTGCGGTATTCCACTACAAAAAACTCTGAATCGCTGCGGGATGTCTTCAAAATATACGCACGGGAACCGGATGCTCCTTCCGCCGGCCACAAGGTATAGGTTCCACTGTCTTTCAACGTTTCGATCTGCATCCAACCAAGCTTACTGCGTGTATACACCAATGGATAACTTGCAGTAAAGTTGGATCCTGCCATCAGATCCCACCAGCGTCCTACCGGGTATCCCTTCTCTCCCGCAGTACGATACAGATCCGGTGCTCCCAGCGTATGCAAAAATTCGTGCGAAGCCAAGGCATATCCCTGATCAAAATCAGATCCCAAGCGAAGCATATTGGTCGGAAGAACATTATAAGCGCCCACACGCCAGCCATGCAACAGTGTCTGGTTATTTCCCCAGTCTGCTTTGCGGGAACCAAACGCACCACCGGCGTTGTTCCCGTCTACCTGGACAATAATCGTTAGATTATCGATATAACCGTTACCACGCATGCTGTCCAGCTTCGATGGGAAAGACAGTTCACTCATATTTTGTGCCGCTGTAATCACCTGCTGGACAAATTGCTCACCATAGGATGCATCCGGATAGTCCGATGCCGACCCTTGAATGGTGACCGGCAGGAATACATTATTCACCACCTGTGGGAAATAGGTATTTACCGTCACCTGTCCATCCGATATGGTTGAAATATATTGTCTCAAGGACCGGTTCGGTTCTGATTCCGGACCGGTGTACATTTCCTGATATCTGCTAAAATTAGTCTGGAAGGTATTATCACCGTCCTCGCTGAAATTCACCATAAGTACCAGATTATCAACCTGTGTTGCTGCCTCCGCCTGAACAGGCTTCCACAGTAGCAGGCCGCATACAAAGAATGCTATACTCAATAAACTTTTTTTCATATGTGTCATAAATAACTCCTGTTGAAAAACATATCCCTGTGCCTATTCCCAGATATTGCAGATTCCCATCCGGACCGGTGCAAATGCATCATTGCCATCTTCTGCAGTCATAGCCAGGTAATAGATATTTTTCCCTTCCTGTCTGGAAGCATATGCCATCTGTCCTTCTTTACTCAGATATTCCGGGGTTGCTGTCTCGGGCCTTCCTTCCGCAGTAAAATCTCCGTCGTAGCTGACTGCCTGAGCGCTACGGTTACGGAAAGCATCTGCTGCTCCGCTACTCAGGTCTGCGGTGCCCATATGTACCGTAAATGCTCCCTCCGGACGGTTATTCGAAGACAAAGTTCCCTCGTACCCTACATAGGTACCATCTGTCAGGCTCAGGCTTTCACTGATAAAAGAGCCTGTCCTTTCCGCTGCACATACATAATAACGGATTTCCGAATCTGTTGTCTGCACATAGAATTGTCTGCCATCTGCCAGCGGATATTCAATTGCTGTGCAATGCTGTCCCAGTTCATCCGACAGGATCGTCATTCTCCACTCACTATTATCTACTGCCCCTGTATAATTTCTCTGGCCGATCAGTAGATCAGACAGCATTACCGTATACCAATCTTCCGTCAGGATACTCTCTACCGCTGCCTCAACGTTGCCTCCGGCCATGGCTTCCAATAGTCCCTGTGCCTTACTCTGTACTTCATCTGTATCCTGTGTCAGATCCACCGTGATCTCTGCCAGCTGCGCCTGTCTCTCAGAACTGTAGTCCAGACGCTGCTCCCACTCCAGGGCATCCCGCTGTGCCAGGGGACTTTCAGTGTCTGTTGTAGTCTCAGTATTTGCTTCTGTTTCCTGTGTAACAGTCTCCTGCATAGATTCCTCTGTTGCTGTCAATAGCTGAGTGTCCTGCGTTCCGCAGGCAGTTAATGACAGAGATAGTAACAGGGCTATTGCAGAAGTTGTCTTTATTATTCTTTTGTTATTCATTTTGTTTTCTCTTTCTGTATTTTTGTAGTAATATATGTATCGGTAAGAACAGGGGAATGCATGATGCCACAGATAAAAATAGAAATTTATTTTTTTCTTTAAGTACCATATTAATGTATTGAGAAAAGGATCTGTCATCATTTTCAGCAAGATCTTTTATCTTTGCAATGATGTCTTGTGTTACTTGAAAGCAGTGAATATCCCGCTGCTCATAAAAGTGCCGTTAATTCCAACGTTTACGTCATATATAAAAGAAGGCGAAAAGCGAGCTTATTCGTAAGCCTTCCACCTCCCAAGAAAGAATACCAGCGGTGCATTGTCCATCAGGTAAGAAACACTCTGAAATACGTTCCTGACAAAGACAGGAAAGCTTTTGCCACAGACCGGAAAACCATCTATCATGCTTCAGATGAATCGAAAGCCAGAGAGGCACTGGAGAAGGTTCTATTTGTCCGTTCTATATATTATGTTATATCCAACGTCTTTAGATGAATAACAGCTCAAAAAGGGACTCAAAAATCTGCCAAAGCATGTTTCCCATTCTCTTACACAGTGCATTGCAACAACGGTTATTATAAAAAACAAATTGATCCATTTTATTTTATTTGAAAAATTTTTGAACGCATCAAAATCCATAGTCTCTCTTGTTTCCATTTCCTCATACTCTATTCTGTTAATTTCAATCTGCATCGTCATACTCTCTATAACGTATCGTTGATTGTAGCACTGTCAATTCTCTCTTGCAATATTTCCCTCTAAACTTTATATATTCTTAAAAATTGCAGAAAACATACAATGCACCGCTGCTTATATACAGCGGTGCATTCTGTTCGGTCAGTTCAGCCCTGTTTAAATGTTAGATTTATTCAAGATACCGATCAATCCTCCCAATATCCTTGCTTCCTCCAGCCAACTATTTTTCATCCCTTCAATAGCCTGACACATAATAGGCTTCGGAACCATATTCAAATACTTTTTAATCTTCTGAAACTTTACAGGCTCATTTTCTTCATCCCATAAGTTTTTATCGTACTTTGCGCGAATCAATTGTACTATGCCTCTTTCAAAAACCGGCTGGGCCAGATTACTATATTCCTTCTTTGCTTTCCAGTACATACATGAAATCGCAATTTGTCCATAGGCTTCATTATACCAAAACGACCTGTCCTCCTCACACGCTCCGATAATTCTATGAATCCCCATTTCCAGGACTTCTGCCATCTTAGCCTGATCTATTTCATTCGAATTCATACACTCCGCCAGCATGTTCCAAATCGAAATTGCATATTTTGAATAATGCATTTCCTTCATGACAATATCAAGATATTTCAAAATTTTGTCATCAGTTATTTTATCTTTCATATAATATAGATATTCACTGATATAGAAGCATTTATCTAAGCGTACCTCATCCAGGTGAGCTTCTGATTCCTCAAGATACCTTTTATATTCCTCCAATTTAGATTTCTCACCCAATTGTGCATCAAATACCGTTCTCGTAAGACGTAATAACTTCAGAAATGTCTTGGACTCTATCTTGCTCTTAAAGAAATATATCTGATGTGCAACGATTCCACTCTCCGCACGAACAGGCTCTCCATAACAGAAGCATAATGCTCCCGCAATCAATGCTCCATTTTCACCTAACCCGATTAGTTGATCTATATATTCCTTGTTTATACTGCTATTTTCCTGGACAAAAGCCTGCAGTGTCTCTTCTAATTGTTTTGAAATTCTTTCAGATTCTTTTGCAAGTTCGAGCAAGTGGTTCTGACAATCATGTAGCGTAACCGTCTCTACTGTCTTACCCTTCTTCTTTTTGATATTAAGCTCTTGCAGATCACCGGAATATATTGCCAGCAGGGCCAGACTGGCTTCCCCAATATACTCTTCTTTTCGTATAAAAGCATCTTTTATTGTTGCGTCTTCTATCCCTTCAAACGTATACCTAAGCAACAGTAACCAATGGTAATTAGAAATCCATCTTTCTTTTTCCAGCCGTTCATCTTCACAAATTCCTTTCACCGCATTCACTATAGCCTTTGCGGCATCCGCATTGCTTTTCCCATATGTAATCACTTCCAGCATAATAACATCCGCTTCATGAAAAAGTGTATTACGACCAATGAACAGGTACCACAGGAATCTATACCAATCCACCACATAATGCTGATTTTCGTAATGAAAGCAATATAAGACCTCCGCATTCGGTTTATTCTTATATTTTTCTCTCATCTGCAGATAGTCTTTGTAATCCACCTCATGGTTCAGAATATTAAGATACCTGCGTAAATATTGTATTCCGTACTCAGCAACACCCTCAATCTCCTTATCTATTTGCTCTTTTTTCGTCATTTGTACCGGTTCTTCTATTTCCTGTACCATATTATTTTTTATTATCCTGTCTGCCAATGCTTTCATTCGTGGAAACATAACCGGCATTTTCCCAGACAGTTTTTTGATACTTTCTTCACGGTACTTCTTTTCCGCAACATAATCCTGCCATTCAAAATTATCCGTTTTCTCCCCGGCACATTCACTTACTACCGCAAGCAGGCACTCACCTTCCAAATCCTGACATGCTATTAACCCGATTTTACTTGCAGCGCACCTGATTTCAGGATCTAGTGAATTCATAGCAGCAATGAGTGCATTCTTATATTCCTGCATTATAAGCAGACGTTGCAATAACAGCCTCGTCTCCTCACATCTTGCCAGCAAAAAAGGTCCCATATATTTAAGATTTCCTATAAAATCCTGTGTGAAGTCATCTTTTGCCTTTAACAGGAATCTTAAAAAGATTCTCCAGCTTCCCTCACTGGCTCCGTACACATGGTGCTCCCCGGCAAACAAAATTCTGATCCATTGTTTGTTCAATCCACCATCCGCCACAATTAACTCCATTATCTTTTTTTCATAACGATTATTTTTACCTGCATTAGTCATTCCCCCAACTAATGCAACTCTTACTTCCGGCAATTTATCCTGCCCATAATTACACAATTGCAGTGCTGATGCCGCAGCAATACTATAGCTGGATTCTGCCACTAACCATCTAAGATAACGAATATAGGTTTCCTCTCCCAGACGATGACGACACATCTCAATTAGTTCCTCATCTCCATGCTCTATAATTTTAGCTGTGAGATTAATATCCGGCGCATCATCAAACACTTTCATCCACAGAACTGCAGCTCCGAATGTCTTTTCATTTTTTAAAACCTTTTGACAAAGTTCCTTATGTTCTTTGCTGAGAGCCTCATATTCTTTTTGAGCCCACTCCTGATACTCATCATAAAATGAAATTCTTGCTATCAGCTGCAATCGTTTTTCTATCGGATACCTATCCGGCATGAGAAAGCATAAAATTTCCGGCAGACTGCTATATGCGATCGGGCAAATATATTCCAAAGGTTCTATATATTTTTTCAATTTTTCTTTCTGTGTACTTGTCAAAGCGTCTTTGATTAATGGCGGCAGGACCACAAGCAATGCTCTAAAAAAGGCACTGCCTGCATTTATAACCGGATAAGTCAATGTCAAATAGGAATCAATGAACCAGTCCACTCCGTATTCCCCTGCCAAAGCAATCACCTGAGCCACGATGCTCACTGACACATTTTTTTCCGGTTCATAATACCATAATGGGCGAATATCCTTTTCTTTAAAGTTCTCTATCATTTTTTTCGCCAGCACTGTATCTTTCGCTTCGTAGCAGATATAGCAAGCCTTTATCAATCCTGCTGCCTCTTTTTTCAGATTATCTATGTATGTCTCAAGCCATCCTCTATACTTTCCGACCAAATCAGCCCTTCGAAGCTCACCTGCAGCAAATGAAATTTCTCTCCATAACTCAGGAGAACAATTATTCGCCTGTAACTCTCCCTTAATTATTTCATCAGCCATATAGATTCCCATTGCAATTTGTGCTAATGGGCGATACGTAAACACTATCCCTCCATCTACCTCTGTTGTCATACCGTTTCTTTGCAACTTTGAAATTGTCTGCCCAGCTACCAGTCCCAAGTCGTTTTTAATATGCATCCCTTGTTCGAGCATTAGTTCAAGCTTTTTTCTTGTAATCTTTTCTTTTTCAGCGCAATATGCCAAATATCCAATATAATTTTTCTTTGCATCTACTGTAGGAAAATTTCTTTCAAATTCTTCGCCTGTGACCTCGCTGATATTCTTTGCATCCCAATATGAAATTCTTTCCTCCAACAGAGTATTCAGTAAGTCTCCTATTGTATATTCATCGATTTCGATGTTTTTTCTCATAATATAATACAACAGCCTTACTGCCAACGGCGTAGTTGCCACTAACTGCACCATTGGATTGTTATTAATCTTATTAAAATATTGTTTTGCCCGGGTAGTTGCCCCTTCACCGTCTTCCTCTGTCTTAGCCTCGTTTTCCAGGATTCTTAGTATTTCCTGCTGATGTAATCTGCCCAGACTGCATTGTGTCCAATTATCCCTATGATACTCTATGGTTTCTGTTGATCTGGTGGAAAGTATGATTGATATCCGGTTTTCCATCAAAGAGATCTGTTCCAATACCCGCATGAGAGGCTCCTGCTGTCTCTTATCCACTTCATCCAGTCCATCCACAAATAAATAGCACTGATCCACGCAATCCAACATTTCACCTACGGAAGAAACTGTTACCAGCAATTGCTGTTGCATGAAATTACAAACTTGCTGCAGCACAGAACTTGTCTTCCCGTCATTTCCTTCTGCTAATTCTTTTGCAGAGATCAATATAGGAAGGCTCGTCGTATTATTATCCAGCATTTCTAAAACTGCCTGTGATAAAATAGTACTTTTACCGGCACCAAGCTCCCCGCATATCACAACTCTTCTTTCTGCCAATACTACATCTAACAGGCGAACTTCTCTGTTCTTCTCGCTGTTTTCCTTGCCCCTCTCCTGCTCATGCCTTTTTTGATCACTGTCTATTACAACATCCCTTAAAATAGTCTCCGGCAACTTCGCCCCTGTTTTTACCTGTCGTAACTTACCATTTAATACCTCCCGGGCATATAGTCTTTCCTTTTGGCGCAAAAGATCCATGTCACATGACATAGGTCCGGATATATTTTTATCATCCTTCACGTTTTCCCATGTATAAGTTGAAAAGTCATCAGATACTTTCCACAGCTGTTCTACCCTTTGCTGATCATAACTGATATGCTTTAATTCAATGGCATTCTCTACTATTTTGATGATATTTATATTATTGGGATATTCTCTGTTTATACTGGTGGCCCCTGCCCTGATGGTAAAACAATGGTTTTCCATCTTGTTCGGCTCGCCCCCAACCTGCTCATGACTATGACCATATAATGTCATATCACAGATTCTCCATAAATAATGTAATGCCGGGCAAACACCATTATGGTATTGGACTTCATTTTCGTGAAATCCAACCTCACCCCCATGATGCATGATAGCGACTTTCTTAAAATCTCCCAGTTCATCGCTTGCCCGTTGCAGTTCCGCAACAATCATTTTTCCTAGTCTTAGTTTCGATTCATCGCTATACGCAAACCATTCTGTGTTGCATCCTAAATAGATCACATCATTCATTACTCTATATCCAACCAGGTAATTATCACCATTTTGCCATGTATACGGCGTGATTTTGAGATCTTCACAAAATTTTTCATATGCCTCAAAACGCCCACTTAAGTAGGCTGGTATATCGCAATTTAAAACCTCATCTACAAGCCCGTCATCGTTTGAATCCAATCTGGGATACTTTTTAATGTCACGACTACAATCATGGTTTCCCGGTGTTAAAATAAAATTATCCATGGAAATATTCAATATTTCCGCAAGTTTTCTAAACCATTCACCGGCTATGGAATATGCCGCCACGTCATACCGATCCACTATATCACCCGAAACACATATAATATTAGGTTTCCACTCTTCTTCCAAATCCTTTAATGCGTCTACAAGAGAATTCATAATTACATCTTTCTCTCTTTTCTTCTCTTCGTTTGAAGAAAAATGTAAATCACTCATATGTAAAATTATCGTATCAGACATTTGACTCCTCCCACTTGTACACCATTATCGCTTATTATTTTCAAAATCAGGCTTTTCCTAAAGTTTATCAGTAAGCGCCAAATAATCCGGCGGTACCTATAAATTTACCCCAACCCATTTCAGGTTGGAGTATTTTACTACAAATTTATTCTCATATTTTTAGAGTTTGGAGTTTTTCACTCCAGGGTGCCAGCTCTGCAAGCTGTTCATCACTCCAGTTTTCATTCGGCCTTTGTTCCAGAACGTAGCTGAGGTATTGATAAATGTTCAGGTTGTGTGCCTTCGCCATCTCTACCATCGTGTAGGCAATAGCACTGGCTTCTGCACTTTCTACGGAATCACTGAACAGCCAGTTCTTACGTCCTACTGTGAAAGGCCGGATGGCATTCTCACTAAGGTTATTGGTGAAGCTGCAGCGCCCGTCCTCCAGATAGGTCATGGATGTTTCCCTGCGGTTCTTCACATAGGTCAGTGCTTTATCCAGGCGGGTGTTGCGGACTGGATTCTGGCTGTCAACCCACGCCCAAAAGGCCTCGAGAACCGGTTTTTCTTTCTCGAGACGCATTTGTTTCCTTTTTTCATAATCCGTTCCGCACTTACCGGAAATGCTGCTTTCCAGTCTTGCCAGGCGGTCGCAGTAATGCACTCCCTGTACTGCCGGCTGGTTGTAATCCAGCTACTTTCCTTTCGGGATCGCATCTACAAAGTATCGGCGGATATGTGCCCAGCACGAGCACCGTTTGATGCCGGATACCTTGTTATACCCCTGGTAACCATCGGTTTCCAGATATCCCTGAAAGCCGTCCAGAAAGTCTGCTGCATTGTCTCCGCTCCTTGTCGGGGTATATCCGTACAGCAGGATGACCGGAAGGCCATCTTCCCCGGTGCGGTACAGCCACATGAAGGACTGGCTTTCTGCACTGCGTCCGGGTTCTTTCAGTACCTGTACCCGGGTCTCATCCGCCATGAGAAATTTCCTCTGCAGAAGCTGGCGGTGAAAGTAATCATACAGTGGCCGGAAATAATGCTCAGCACTGTAGATGATCCAGTTCGCCAGGGTCGTCCGGCTGACAGCAGCGCCATATTCCTTCCAGTCCTTTTCCTGACGATAGAGGGGCATGCCGTTTGCCTACTTCTGATAGATCGTCCATGCAACCGTGGAAGAAGAAGCCGGCCCCTTGCCAATAAGTGCGGGAGGTACTTTGGATTTGACGATCACAGACTTTTCCGTATCGCCCTTTCCTTCCTTGCAGTCAGGGCAGCCATAGCTTTCCGTATAGTATTCATAAACTTCACATTTGGCAGGAGTAAAAACGAGTTCCCTGCGGACGTATTCTTCTCCGATACGTTCCATCGGGGTACCGCATACCGGACAGACCTTATCTTCTTCGTTCAGCGGTATTACTTCCTTATGAACCTTGAGACCTTTAAAAAGTTCCGCATGGGTAGCTTTTTTCTTCCTTGGACGCAGCTCCCGGCTGCAGTCTTCTTCCGGAAGTTCCGGATCCTGTTCAGCTTCAGCTTCATTAAACAGATTCAGCTGTCCAGGAATGTCCGCCGGTGTCTTTTCGCTGGAAGTGCCGAAAAGTTTTTTCGTCAGAAAGTCCACCTGTTCCTGAAGCACCATCTCATGGGCAGTCTTTTCCTCAATGATCGTTCTGAGGGAACGGATCAGTTCTGTCTGTTCAGACATCATCATGTTCAGTTGTGAAATGGTATCCTTCAGCTCTCGCAGCTGAATGTCCTTTGCACTGGAAGCCACGCTTTTTCTCCTTGGTTTTGATACCTTTATTATACCAGAAAAAGCAGGTTTCCTAAAGGAAAATCACTCCTGAAAAATGCTGAAAATATGCGGTTTG
>QWCH01005133.1_pt1 | contig 11020 bp, 21 predicted proteins | sample 1972671 | NCBI WGS metagenome assembly QWCH01 (sample SAMN09866713, study PRJNA288562) | Human gut metagenome isolate term3_stool, whole genome shotgun sequencing... | isolation source: gut | host: Homo sapiens | place: USA: California | reverse complement strand
AAGCTTAAAAGGGTCAAGCGCAAAGTCAGCTTGTCCCCGGCAGTTGTGCAGCTTGTAACACTTGTCGCCGTTTGCGTTTTCCTCACCGTTTATCATAGTGCCGTACGGGGTCACGTAAATTCTCGCTTTGTCGGGCGAGGAAAAATAAGAAACATAAACGGGCCGCGCATCGCAAATGTTCGGAATAAAACCGCCGAACGCACCGCCCTTGCGCTTGCCTATAAATAAAACTTTTGCACCGCAGTATTTGCACTTCGCCATTTTTATGCCACCTCTTTTGTATTTTTTTGCTAAACCAATATAATCTCGCGCCTAAGCAAATCGCTTGTATACGCGCAGGATTTGTACTTTCTAAATCCAAGAAGAACAAAATTTCCGTATATTCCCAAAACACTCGCCCTTTCTTCTTTTATCCGTCCTCCGCTCGAGTTCGCATTGACGTGCCTAACACGTACTTTTATCTTTGCTCCGATTTTTATTTTGTTTTGCATATTTTTTCAACCGCCTTAAAGTATTTTTCGTGAATAGAGATATTTGCCCGTCTTAATTCGTTTCGTATTTCATCAAGCGAAAAAACATTTTTTTCAACGAGAGTAATCATACCCGGAACAATAAATTCAACCAAGCTGTATTTCACACCGTTACATTCTTCCGGCGGAAGTGTTACGAAATAGGAAATCCAATCAATGAATTTTTTTGCACCCATTAAATCAAAGTCTATTTTCATTCGCCGTCACCGCCAATCATAAGCGAATTATCACAATAAGCCTGATAAAGTGTTTTTCCGCTATTGTCAACCATATACGGTAAGAATATTTCGTCCATAGATACCATTTGACTCTCCAAGATTGCCATTTGCGCCTCAACCCAGTCTTTTATTATACGCCACGCCACACGCTCGGCTTGTTCGTAATCAGCCTTAACCTTTTGTTTGTGAAGAACGTTTAAAACTGCACCGACATTTGCAGGGAGTTTTATTCCTCTGACTCCCGAAGGTGTATCAATCATAAATGATAATGCAAAAATTTTCCCGTCGTCGCTATATTCCTGCATAATCTTTTTCGCGCCGTGTTTTACAAGCTGACCTTGTATAGCGCCTATTGTTGTGAATATATCAACTTTTGTTGTATAATTTAATAATGGCATTGTACCGCTCCTTTCATCATTTTGCCGGCGTTGGCAAATTGGTTATTCTTTATCCATTTTTGCACCGCAGTTAGGGCAGTAGTTTTTTGGTTCTTGCGTTATATTTTCGCCCGACACAATCGGTTTATTATAGCCACATACTGAACAACGATATTTGGGCGTAAAATCATCTGTGTTATATACCCATTTACCGTGTACAACTTCCGCAACATCGGTGTCATTCGCTATTTTAACAGTTATTGGCTCCAATTTATTATAAATCGGAATTAACCCTTTCATTTCGCCTCTGTTTTTTAGCAAGATATACAGCTGATAAAGCACATTATCATCAAATATCAGCATTGCTTTGTTTTCCCCGTTCTCTATGGCTAATTGGTTTTTGTCACCGTCATAACCAAGCGTTTTTATTTTTATATCATCAATATATACATCTATCATTCCTGCACCTCCGTCATTTCTTTTACAAGGTCTTCGATATTGAAAACAAAAACAGTGCCATATTCATCGTCACCATCTGCTGTTCTTATCAACCGCTCCGCAAACTCTTTTATTGCTTCGGATTTACAAATTTCAATTTCTCCTGACAAAGCTGTATTTGCGTCTAACAGATTCTTGTTATAACCTGTTAACCAATCCATTTGAGTTTGCAATGCTTCAATCTCCTTATCCCTGCCATCTCTTTGACTTGCAATTAAGCGATTAGCTTTTCGGTACATCTTATTGTCTGATTTAAGTTTTTCAATCTCTGCTTTTTTGCGATAGATGACGTTGAGTGCTTCTTCGGGAAGTTCAACTTCGCAATCTTCTTTTACGTCGTAAAAGGGACAGTCGTCACATTCGCCTATTTTGCAATACTCCAAAGCCTTTATAATCTGTTCATCTGTCATTTTGTATCACTCCAATCAAGTTTTTGCCCGCACCACTTACAACGTGGTATATCAATATTTCCGTGTGATTTTTCCCGTCTGTTGATAAATTTGCCACAAGTCGGGCAGATGTCAAACGTTCTGCTTTCAGACTTTTGTGGTTTTTTCGGTATCTGCTTTTCAAGTGCTTTTTGTGCAATGGCTAACGCCTTATCTTGTTCAGCAGTCATACCGTCCGACTGTATCGCATTTGTAATTATTTCTAATGCTTCTTGTACGTTCATCTCTCCACCTCCAACAAATCGGGATTGTATTTCCGCTTTGCTTTGCATATGTATCTGTTATTCATTTGTTGCACCGCCTTTCGTAGCTTCCAATAGTTGTGCTCCAATTTCCGCAATAATCTCATATAAACACTTTTTCGCTTCTTCAAATGCCACATCTTTATTTGCATAGTCCCATTCGGCAAAAAGCTCGTGGAAAATATGATATTTTCTGTCTCCTTTTTTTATTGCAACACCAACACGAAACATATCTTGCTTTTTATCGTAAACGGCGTGCCAAGCTGGATATACATCAAAATAAAATAGTTCGGTTTCAATACTCAAATGATATTTGCGCTCTTCAATTAACGGATACACTTTCATTACTCCGCACCCCCTTATTTTAAATTTTATTTATACTTGTTACTCCACACTTTGAATTTGAACGAGTGTATTGGTGATATGCCATATCACTAATTCGATATGCTTCAAGTTCGGCATCCATTTTTTTAATCAATTTATGATATTCTTCTTCTCCGACCGTTTCTCTAACAAGATTTTTTAATACTTGAAAAGCATATTTATTTTTTTGCTGGTCACAAATTTTTCGCATTGCTTTGAGTTCTGCAATTTGCTTTTGTTTTATACTTAAAGCTTTTTTTGTATTCATACACCAACTTGTCTTTGCGTACTTTTCGGATTTAGGTAATGTTTTGTAATTTCTTAATTGTATAATCAAATCTTGAATTTCAATTCCAAGCCTTGTGATGTTGTCATCTAAATAGCCATTATCATAACTAAATTCGTATTTGCATTTGGGGCAAGTTAATTGATATTTCATCATTACGCACCGCCTTTCATTGCTTTTGTCTCGCTCATTCCTCTACATCAACTTTCTTCAAAAATCCAACATTATATCCACCACCGAAATATTTGCCTGTTTCATTGCATTTCATTTTAACAACTGTTGAGCCACAAATATTATACGGTTCCGATAAAACCTCGAAAATACAGCCTTTGTATTTTTCTTCCTCAGCACTGCCTATAATTATTACTTTATCGCCTTTATTTATCATTTTCCTCTACCTCCCTATTTTCAAGTAAATTTTGCACCACAAGTTTATTGAGCAAATGTGTAAAATCAATAATATCAATCTCTTGACCCGTTACTTCATCGAAAAACATATTTAATGCATATACCATTGCTGTGAAGTCCTCCGTCAGATTATCATTGGTCAGTTGCATTTTTTGTACAGGCTCTTGATTTTCCTCAGCGCGATATGCATTTATAATTGTAGCTATAAAATTCATTATTTTTCATTTAGTGTCATTTTTCGTCTACCTCCTTAACCCCATTGTTCAGCCATAGCCTTTGCTATACCGGGGAATGTTTTGCTACGTTCTTTTGCTCTGTTCTTAGTAAATAAGCCTTTGTGTTTCTCACCGTGTTTATTGCTGTACGAACCACTTGGACAAAATGTGCCAATAACTTCAACGATATTTGTAGGTTTCAATTTTTCTAAACCCTTAAGCCATAGGCACGTTCTTTTCGTATAGGGGTGCCCATATTCATAAGGCTGGACTATCTGCGTGTATTGTGGCAATCCGTAGATTTTTGACGGGATTGGATTTTCAACACAAACTCGGTCACAGTCAGCATTGATAAAGTCTAAGAAAAATTCTTTTGCTTTTAACCCTTTTTCGTACCGTTCTATGTTTAGTTTGTGCCCTTTCCATAAATGTCGCGCCCCTGCATTACTTAAATATGTACACGGTGGGTGTGCAATAATTAAATCCCATTTACCGTCAATTTTATGCTTTGCGCCATCCGTTGTTTTAAATTCACAGTTGCCGTTAAGCAAAGGTAACACATCTTGCATTATGTGCCATTCGGGGTGTCCTCCGCTTTGGTCTATTATGTCGCAGCTGTATGCCTCGTGTCCTCTTTCACGGAACACTGTGCATACTCGCTGACTTTCCTCGCAAGCTACTAATACTTTCATTCCTCTACCTCCGCAAGCCAATATTCTTTGCGACATAGTGCACAAGTAGTATATTTGTATGACATTGTACAAGAATGAGCAGTCATATGATATCTGTCTTTTTCCACGGTACAAGGCGCAATATCAATGGCACCGTCACTATCTATTTTCGCATTCGGAAACATTTTCAAAAATCTATCCTGCCTTGTTTCAACGGGGTGTTCTTCGCACCATTTGAGGATTATTTCGTTGGCTTTGCCGGGGTGTTTGCCCATAAAAATGTTACAGGTTCCGCAATGTGTTTTTTCATAATTAAATGGACAATTATTACATTCACCATAAAATTTACATATTCTCGCATAATCATATATCGTTGCTTTTTTGTTTATCTTATCCATTATTATCGCTCCTTTTCTTACGGTCTTGCTTCAACGGCGGGCAAAACTTCTGTATGCCAGTAAAGTTTGTAGTGATACGGGTCCGTATGTGTGCCGGTTATGTCCTCAACCGCATACATCGTATAGCTATTGAGATACACATAATTCTTTTTATATTCGTTCGGACCGGTCTTAACCGTAATAACAAGTTCATTTGTGCTGTTGTTCGATATACTCATATAACCTTCAGCTTCAAGAATAATGTTATCCGTTCGGGCGTTATAAACCGTAATTTTACGTTCACATTCAAAATAGTCAGCCTGTTTCGATATGTTGTAATTAACCTTGTCAGCCTCACTGCACCCCACTAAAGAAACCATAGTAACAATTAAAATCATTAACGATATAAATTTTTTATTCATTTTTCAACGCTCCTTTAATCTTTAATATCAATTCGTATAATATTTTTGACTCTGTAAATCGTGATGTTATCTTTTATCAATTTATCAGCAATTCCGCCCTTGATTGTTTCGACTGCTTTCAAAATCCATTCTACATTCATCTTTCTTCCTCCGTTTTTTAATAATTATTCAAATCCGTAACACTTTGTACCACCTGTGTAACCTCATTTGTAACACCCAAAAACCCTTTTGTAATGCGGTTGTAACACCCGTACCACCTATTTTTGAATTTTCTCTATATATAGCAAACATATACTCAATTTTTACATTCGGGGTATATATAGTGTTTTTTATATATATGTATATCATTTTGCGTGTTACAGGTGTTACAAAGGGTACACCCTTATTAGTACGGAATGTCAATATTTCCCGTAATATCGGGGTTTTCATCCATTTTCGCGTTCTTTAAAAAAACGCACCTTGTAACACGTCCCAAAATTCTTTTAAGCTTCGTGGTCTTGTTTTTCTCGCAGGTTATGATGTCGTTTTGCTTCGCCCAAGATAAAAATGCAGTCGCGTTATATCCCTCATTCTGCATAATTTTATCAAACTGGCTCTTTATTATGTAAGTGTATTCGCCGTCCATCACACCCCAAATTTCGGGCATTTTTTCGTTATGTACGGCAGCGTAAAGCGTTTCGCTGGTTATGAATTTCGAGGTGTTTATCGCCACAAAATCATACAGAAACGCCAGAGCCCTCTCATTTGCCGAAACATCCTTTTTGGTAGATAAAAACGGCTCAATATCGGTAAGTTTAAGCTTTTGCCCGTCTTTAAAAATCCACTCGTCAATAAGTTGGTCGGCGGTTAATATAATGCTTGCCGCCAAAGCCTGCTTTTCCGTTGTTTCGCCGTTCGCCACAAGCTCAAAAATACACTTTTGCAAATCCTTTGCATATTTCATATTGTCGGGTTCGGACAGTGTTTCAATAAACTCACGCCCTGCAAACCCGTAGTTTAACTTGATTGTTTCCGCAACACGTACCGGGTCGTCAAACAGTTTTATATCCTTGCAATCAAGCTGAATAATTCTGTTTACAGCACCTCCGCCGGAGTTGTCGTTGCTTATCGGCATTTCACCCGTTGTTAATATACAGTTGTGCCATTCACCGCTTTTTTGCACGCCACCCGTTTTTTGCCCTCTCGATTTTCCGCTTCCTTCCGAAAGCATATAGATGATGTTGTCAAAATTTTTCTTGTCCTTGACAATCTGTAATTCGTCCATAATAAGGGGTAGACTGTTTACAAACGACGCCTGAAGTTCCTGCGCCACCGATGTAGCATTAAATGTATGCGCAAAACGTCCTATTTTCGGATTTCCCCAAACAGATGCGGCAAGCATAAGTCCGACGGTTTTACCCGTTTCCGTACCGCCCCAAAGGTGAACGAAAAACGGCATACCTCCGCAGGGATGCACCAAAACCGACGAGAACGAAGCCGCCAAAAGAAGTCTTGCATACACACTGCCTTTTCGTATTTTGAGTGCAAGTTCAAGCCACTTATCATAACTTCCGCACTCGGTGACGCTTTCAAAAAAGTGTCTGAACGTGTTTTCACCATCAAAAACGAGGTTGTCCACATACGGCGAAAATCCGTAGTCATCTATCCACCCAAGACGGGAAACCGCGTTTACTTCTTCAATTTCGCGGTAATTAAGCGCCTCAATATCGGTAAGATACTGCACAAGATATTTTGCATTTTCGCTGTTTACCGCAACGCCGAAACCTGCAAGGTTTGTAATGGAATTTTTGCTCGCAAGCGTGGTTTTGTCAACGATAATTTCGCGCCACCGTCCGCCCTTTGAAAACGCAAGTTTCAGTTTTTCAAGTCCCGTGTCTATGTTAACAAGTCTTTGCACCGGCATAATAGGGTGCGAGCAGGCAACAACCTCAAATCCGAATTTGTCGGTCGTGGTAACTCCGAAATCGTCTGCCGTCCAGCGTCCGCATCTAAGCTCCGCAGGCTGATTTGTAAACTCCGTCACGCTTTCGCCCTCAACACCGCTTTCAAGATTTGCCATTTCCATATACGCCTTTAACAAGGCTACAAAGTTAAGCACCTTTACCGACTTTGCTTTTTCCTGCATAACGCTTGTAAGCTGTTTGAATTTCAGTTTGTTGTCTTTAAACTGCCATAGCCATTCAAACGGCTTTGTGCCGGTCAGAAAATCCTCTTTTGTATAATTCGGCACTTTCTCGTTCAAGCTTTTTCACCTCGCTTTCGTAATATGAAATTTCAAATTCGTATAAATCGATTTCGTGCAGGCTTAGCACATATATTTCGTTTATGTCCGCTTCGCTTTTGGGTATGTTTTCGCGCCTTTTTCTTTCAGCCTCGCATAAAAGCGAATATGCAATGTCAATAACCTCTCTAAGACAGGCAATGCGGTTTTTTAATTCATTTCTCTTTGCAATTTCTTTTTTGCGTTTGACATTTTCTCTCAAGGTAAGATTCTTACCACCCTGTAAATTAAGGTTAAATTCATAATTTATCCTTGCAATCGCCTGTTTAAAATCAATTCCGCAATATTTCATAACAAAGGTTACCACGTCACCGCTTTCACCGCATCCGAAGCAGTGATAACGGGTTCCGTTTTTGTAAATCTTAAACGACGGTGTTTTCTCGTTGTGAAAAGGGCAGCATATCGCACCGCCCTTTTCGATTTTAAACCCGTACATCGCTAAAAGATTGTCCATCTTCACGTTTTCTTTTATTCTGTCTAATATATCGGTCATATCAAACACCCAAAATCTCAACAATTTTCGCGCCTGTTTCGCGTTTTTCGCAAAACACGTAATCAATACCGTATTTGTCCTTAATCGTGCTTAAAACTTTGAATAAACGCTCGCCGTCCCACGCGTAGGGAGTTTTGTCAAGGCGCGGATTATACCAGTTTTTCACGTCGTCAAGGCTCTTTATACCAAAACCGTGCTCGCACAGAATAATGATTTTAATTCCCATATCCTGCGCACGTTTTAACTCGGCGCAAAATCTTTTGTGTCCTTGGCATACGTTTGTGTAAATTTCAGATAAATTCTGTTTCCTGTCGATAATAACCCTCGGATTGTCAAGGTTCATATAGTCGCCTACATAAAGCTTTGACGGGTAGTGCTTAATACCGTGCTTATCAAAATGCGAAATTATCTGTTTAACGGCTCTTTGTTTCTCGCGCGTATCAATTTGTATCGTCATCTATGCGCACCCCCCTAAAACGGCAAATCGTCAGCATTTTCGGGAAAGCCTATATCACCCGACGGTGCAAATGATGTGTTGTCCGATGCAGACGAACCGCCCTTTTTCTCGCTTGTAAAAAATACACTGTCGGCAATAACCTCCATACCGTAGCGCGTGGTGCCGTCCTCGTCCCACTTTTTCGACTGAAGCTTTCCCGTTATGCCTATCCATTGACCTTTTGAAAAATATTTCTCCAAAAATTCCGCGGTCTTGCCGAATGAAACACAGTTTATGAAGTCAGCCTCATAATCGCCCGACTTGTTTTTAAACTGCCTCTGCACCGCAACCGAAAAGCGCGCAAAAGAATTGCCCCCGTCGTATTGTTTAAGCTCAACATCCTTTGTGAGCCGTCCTACCAAATTAACAGTATTCATCGCCAAAGTCCTCCGATTTCTTCGCTTCCGTAAGAATTTTTGTCGCCTTGCACGCGTTGCACTTTTCGCATCGGCGAGGCTCGATAAATCCATTTTTTACCGCGTCGTAATATGTAATTTTTTCTTTAAAACGGTTTAATTCAAAGTCCAGCGCACTCTGCGATATTTCTATAATGTCAATGTCGGGAACGCCCTCTTTTGTCGCGGCCGCAAGATAAAACGGCAATGTTTTTCCCGTGTTCTGTCTTACAATTTCCTGATACACCGCGCCCTGCAAATCGTAGCGCCACGCCTCAAACCATAAGAGTTTTCCCTGTCCCTCTTTGTATACGGGCGCAAAGTCTTTCATAATTTTTAAGTCCACAATCTTGTCGGGCAGGTAAGAATCAATCTTTATCTTAACCGGAATACCCTCAATTTCGCCCGTCATAATAACCTGCTTTTTGCCTGACATAAATTTCATAAAAAGGCTGTCGCGCTCAATGCGTGAAATAATCTCGTCCGCGTGCGCATACTGCGATAACAGTTCACCGTTTTTCTTAAATATCTGCGGATTTTTCGCCTTGAATATGTCAAGCGTCCCCTCAAAATGTGCGTCAACGTACGAACCCACAAGCATTGACACTGTTTGTTCGCGCTCATATTCGCCTTTAATTTCAGCGAGCGCGCCGAACTCGCACTCCTCAAATGCCTTGAACTGCGACACGCCCATATATTTTAACTGATTTTCGGTTGAGAAATAATTTTCATTCGTTAACATAAATATTTAATCTCCATTTCGTTATCGTTTGTGGTTCGCGCCGCTATAAACTGCAAGCCCTTGCCGGCACATTTTTCATACAGTCTTTTCCTGTTTTCGTCAGATAGTTTTTCCGCTCCGTCAATGAGTATAATCTGCAATGAATTGGGTTTTGAAAGGGCAACGTCAACGCAGAGGTCAAGCTGCTCTCCCTCGGACAAATTCGACACCGGAAGTCCGTTTATAAGGGGAATACCGTCCTTTACCGTCAGCCCCTCAACAGGAATTGTAGCCGTCTGCAAAATTTCGCCCGGAAGCGTTCTCGCAAGCTCAATTTTCGCCGTAAGACTGTCGGACTGTTTTTTAAGCTCGTCCGTTTCGCTACGGAGCTGAACAATTCTCCTGTAATCGCTTATGTGGCTTTTCATCGCGTCAGCCTCGTTTATTTCATCTTCAAGTTCGGTTGTGTCGGCAACGGTTTTTGACGCATATTCATTTGCGATGCGCGTGTCGGCGTCAAGCTTTGCAACACTCTCGGAAAACCTGCTTTCTATGAGCGCTTTTTTGTCGGCAAGCTTTGTTTCAAGACCGCCGAGTTTTTCCTCCGAGGCTCTGATTTCAACTTTCATTCGCTCAATGCCCGATAAAAGGCTTGTGCGCTCGTCGTTTATAGCTTTTTCCTCCCGCGATATCGCAATTTCCTTTTCTGCCTCAATACCGCGCATTTTTCCGTTGTAACCGTCGAGAAAAGTCTTTGCACGTGTGATTTTGCCGTTTTCCGCATTTATTTCCGCAAGCTTTTTATAAGCACCGCTCAAATCGTAATTTTCCCAGTAATCAGCGTCATAGTTTTCGGGGATGTCTTTTGCAAGGTCATCAATAAACGCAAGCTTGTTGCGAATATCCCGATTGATGTTCTGCCGTCTTTGGAAGTAATCGCCCTTTTCCGACTGAATGTCGCTCAAAACCTGCAAAATGTTCTGTTCGTAGTTTATATTTTCGGGAATTTCGCCGAATTTTTCTTTTATCCAGTTTAAATCCCAGTCAAATTCTATAAGGTCGAGTATAACCCTGTTTTGTTCGTTTTTCGTCATCTGCGTAAATGCCACAGGGTCAATCTGAAGCGGTGTAAAAAGTTTTTGTAAAAAGCTTTCGGGCGAGTTTATCTCTTTTCCGTTTTCCTTTACAGACTTGTAATCGGCTTGTCCGCTTCTCTTTTTGCGGTTTATGTAAAGCCCGGTGTCGGTTTCAATAAGTATTTCGCCCTCGTTTTCGCCTTTTTTCAGAATGTAATCTCTGTTCGACGAATTTGTAAGCGCATATCTTACCGCGTCGATTACCGAGGTTTTGCCCACACCGTTTGTACCTGTAATTTCAATGCTTTTTCCGTCCAGTTCCGTTTCGGATATCCCGAATAAGTTCCTAATCTTGATTTTCGTTGTTTTCATTGTTTACCTCACCTTTATTTTTATTTTGATTTTCTTTTACAGCGCACGCCTCACAAAGTGCGCGCCCGTATTTTTTACTTGTGTATGCGCTCATCTGTTCGGCGGTCATTGAGTGCGCCGGAGCAATTTC
>QWCH01009914.1_pt1 | contig 11025 bp, 3 predicted proteins | sample 1972671 | NCBI WGS metagenome assembly QWCH01 (sample SAMN09866713, study PRJNA288562) | Human gut metagenome isolate term3_stool, whole genome shotgun sequencing... | isolation source: gut | host: Homo sapiens | place: USA: California | reverse complement strand
CAGTTCAACAGCGCCATCGGCCCCTACAAGGGCGGCCTGCGCTTCCATCCCTCTGTCAACCAGGGCATCCTGAAGTTCCTGGGCTTTGAGCAGACCTTCAAGAACAGCCTGACCACCCTGCCCATGGGCGGCGGCAAGGGCGGCTCTGACTTTGACCCCCACGGCAAGAGCGACATGGAAGTCATGCGTTTCTGCCAGAGCTTTATGACCGAGCTGTACCGCCACATCGGCCAGTTCGTGGACTGCCCCGCCGGTGATATCGGTGTCGGCGGCCGCGAGGTCGGCTACATGTTCGGCCAGTACAAGCGCCTGACCAACAGCTTCCAGGGCGGTATGCTCACCGGCAAGGGCCTGACCTTCGGCGGCTCTCTGGCCCGTACCGAGGCCACCGGCTACGGCCTGTGCTACTTCACCGCCGAGGCTCTGAAGTGTATGCGCAACGACAGCTTTGAGGGCAAGACCGTGGTCATCTCCGGCTCCGGCAATGTTGCCATCTATGCCTGCCAGAAGGCCCAGTCTCTGGGCGCAAAGGTCGTTACCATGTCCGATTCCAACGGCTACGTCTACGACCCCAACGGCATTGATCTGGCTTACGTCAAGGAGCTGAAGGAAGTCCGCCGCGGCCGCATCAAGGAGTATGCCGAGACCCACGCCGGTGTAACCTACGTTGCCGACTGCTCCAAGGTCTGGACTGTCCCCTGCGACATCGCCCTGCCCTGCGCGACCCAGAACGAGATCAACAAGGAGTCCGCTGAGGCTCTGGTCAAGAACGGCTGCACCGTTGTCTGCGAGGGCGCAAACATGCCCAGCACGCCCGAGGCCATCGAGGTCTACCTGTCCAACGGTGTCCTGTACGGACCCGCAAAGGCAGCCAACGCCGGCGGTGTGGCCACCTCCGGTCTGGAGATGAGCCAGAACTCCGAGCGTCTGAGCTGGAGCTTTGAGGAAGTGGATGCCAAGCTGAAGGGCATCATGGAGGGCATCTTCCACGCTTCCTACGATGCTTCCGTTGCTGCCGGTTCCGAGGGTAACCTGATGGTCGGTGCAAACTGCGCCGGTTTCCTGAAGGTGGCCACCGCCATGATGGCACAGGGCATCACCTACTGATCCCACTGCATCGTTCCAGGGGCCGCATCCGAAGGGGTGCGGCCCCTTTTTTTTCCTGCATATTTCCTCTGTCCGTTGTCCATACTCCCTTTGCCAGAAAGCGAAGGGAGTATTTTTATGGATGAGCAGATGTTTTGTTTCCAATGTGAGCAGGCGGCCAACGGGACTGCCTGTACCGGTCGGGCAGGTGTGTGCGGAAAATCGGCTCCGACCGCAGCGGCGCAGGACCGGCTGACCGGTGCCCTGATCCGGTATGCGGAGCAGCTCATTGGCGAAGGCCGTGCTCCGGCTCCGGAGCAGGCTTTGCTGCTGATGCAGGGGCTGTTCACCACCATCACCAATGTAAATTTTGACGAGCACACCGTCGGGCAGCTGATCGAGAAGATCCACGCCGCCTGTCCGGGCATTGCCGAGGACTATGATATGCAGCAGCTCTGGCAGGAGCCTGACCCGGATGTGCGAAGCCTGAAATGCTTTGTGCTGTTCAGCCTGCGGGGAATGGCCGCTTATAACTATCATGCTCGGGTGCTGGGCCGCATCGACCCGGAGCTGGACAAATTTTACTGTACCGCCTTGAAGGCAGTGGGCACCTCGGGGCTATCCATGGAGGAGCTTTGGCTCCTGGTGCAAAGGACCGGAGAAGCCAGCTTCCACACCATGGAACTGCTGGATCATGCCAACACCGGTGCCTTTGGCGAACCGGAACCGACAGAAGTCCCTCTGACCATCGAGAAAGGGCCTTTCATCGTCATTTCCGGCCACGACCTTTACGACACCCAGCAGCTTTTGGCCCAGACCGAGGGCAAGGGCATCAACGTTTATACCCACTCGGAACTCCTGCCCGCCCACGGTTATCCGGAGCTGAAAAAGCGCTATTCGCACCTCAAGGGAAATTTCGGCACCGCCTGGCAGAACCAGCAGTCGGAGTTTGAGGACATCCCCGCCCCCATCCTCTTCACCACAAACTGTATCATGCCGCTGCGCCCCAGCTACGCCGACCGGGTCTTTACCACCTCGGTGGTCTCCTATCCCGGGGTGCCGCACATCGGGGAGGACCGGGACTTCACCCCTGTCATCCAGAAAGCGCTGGAACTGGGCGGCTACCCGGAGGATACCATCATCCCGGGCATGAACGGCGGCAAAACGGTCACCACCGGCTTTGCGCGGAGCGCTGTGCTCTCCCACGCCAATGAGATCGTTGCGGCCGTGAAAAGCGGGCAGATCCGCCATTTCTTCCTGGTGGGCGGCTGCGACGGTACCCGGCCCACCCGCCGTTATTACACCGAGTTTGCCCGGCTGACACCGCCGGATACGGTCATTCTGACCCTTGCCTGCGGAAAATTCCGGCTGAACGATCTGCCTCTGGGCACAGTGCCCGGCACTGGCCTGCCCCGCATCCTCGATGTGGGCCAGTGCAACGACGCATACAGCGCCATCCGGATCGCACTGGCTCTGGCCGATGCCTTCGGCTGCACCGTCAACGACCTGCCGCTCTCGCTGGTGCTCTGCTGGTTCGAGCAGAAGGCAGTCTGCATCCTGATCGCCCTGCTGGCTTTGGGCATCCGGAACATCCGCCTCGGCCCCACCCTCCCGGCCTTTCTCTCTCCGGGGGTCGTGCAGGAATTGCAGCGCCGCTATGACCTGAAAGCCATTACGACCCCGGAAGAGGACCTGCGGGCCATTCTGGGACACTGACTGCCGCCGCAGGGAATTTCTTCCTTTGTTTTTGCTACGCTCCCGGGATTTCCCGGGAGTTTTTCTTGTGTCGAAACTTTTTCATAATTTCTGGGAATTTCCGGCGCATGGATAAGCTTTCACTCCTGTGCAGGAATCATTTTCCGGAGAAACTCCGGCGCGGTTCCCCACCGTTTCAAAAATTTGGATCTTTCGGTTTCAAATTCGTTTGAACCTCTTGTATTTCCGAACATCCGATGCCACTATATTAGCAGTACACAAAATGTACTATATTTCAGAAAGAGGAGGAGAAAAAATTATGAAAAAGAGATGGTTCGTAGTGATACTTACCATCGGATTGCTGCTTCATGTTCTGCCGCTGAGTGTACTTGCACTGAGCCCCGACCCCACCATCACGGATCCGGACGGCACCATTCTGGACTGGAGTGACCTTTCCACCGTTCCCTACTCCCTTGATGATTTGCAGGAACAGGAACCCCCTGTTCCCGACCTTTTGGAGACGGGCTCGGAGAAAAGCCTTGCCAGCAATGAAGCAACAGCGGATGACCGGTCCGCAGGGAATCTCACCCCCAAAACTCCTGACGAGGAATCGGGTGACGAGGAATCGGATGACAAGGAATCGGATGACGAGGAATCGGATGACAAGGAATCGGATGACAAGGAATCGGATGACGAGGAATCGGATGACAAGGAATCGGATGACGAGGAATCGGATGACGATGACCCTGCGGACGACGACGACAGCACCACAAGCCCCACAACCCAAGATGTGTGCAAGATCGGCGATACGCCCTACTCTACACTGGACGAGGCGATCAGCATGGCGATACCTGGCGACCAGATCGACCTGCTGACGAACATTGAGCTGTATGAAGGTCTTACGTTCGATAACAAGACCCTGACCATTTCCGGCGGCGACACCTATACGCTGACGCTGAAGGAGTACGGGATCTATGCGTATGAAAGCAAGCTCACATTTCAGGATCTCAGACTGAATCTTTATGCAAAGGAGCATACATACGAACACAGCGCAGGTGCTACGGCCAATCTGATCAGCAACTCTGATCTGCACTTGAAACGTGTTACCTGCACCATAAGCCCCGAGGGCAACTGCGGAAGCGGTATGTACCTGTACCAACAGACCAACCTGTATCTGGATGATTCCGAGGTTACGGTCGATGCTGCCAACGGCAGCATGGTTGACGGCATCATGGCCGACCCTTCAGAGTATGATAACAAGCCCAATCGTGAGGTCATTCTCAACAACTCTCGTCTGATAGCCACCGGCTGCAGCCATGCGGGCCTGATGCTGGACCCCATTAACATAACGCTGAATTCTTCTGAAGTTGAGGTGACCGATAACGCCAAAAACGAATATGGTTTCGGTCTTGCCTGCTATGACGGCAAGGTGACTCTGAAATCTTCCACGATCACCGCAACCGGAAATGGCGGAGATTCCAGCAGCTTTGGCGTTTTCGCCGGAAAGCTTGATGTTGATGGCAGTTCTACTCTGAACGCTTCTGATAATGGTGGTTCCGGCCTTGGTGTCGGTGGCAAAAGCTGGATCCGCAGCGGTGCAAATGTCATTTGCGATCGAAACGGCTATCATGATGCAGGTGCCGGCGGCGGTCTCCACGTGTTTTCGTGGTTTAGCGAAGATGCAGATGGCAATTACACCATTCCCGAGTATGTGGGTGATTTGACCATTGAAAGCGGCGCAACGGTTTCCGTGTGTGACAATGTTGGCTTGTCTGGCATTCAGAACAGTTGGATCCTTACGATCGAAGACGGCGCTCATGTAACCGTTGATAGAAACACGAAGTTCGGCATCTTCAACAGCCTTGATGCCCAGCTCACGATTGAGGGCGGTGCGTATGTTTCCGCAAGTGAAAATGGCATACATGGTATTTTTAACCGGGAGCAGGGATCCAAGGATCTCGGCAAGTTTGTGATCGAGCGCGGCGCAACCGTCCTGGTGAACGACAACCAGGGATCCGGTATTAGGAACCTGGATACCTTTACCGTCGAAAAGGGTGTCGATCTCGAAGTAGAAGGAAACCAGGACTGCGGCATTTTCAACAACCATGATGCCACCCTGAATCTGGGTTCCGGTACGGTTCGGTACAACCACGCCGCATATGGCGGCGGTCTTTTGAACTGGGGCACTGCAGTCCTTTCGGATGACGTGCAGTTGTACAACAACCACGCAGCCAACTTTGGTGACGACATCTACAATATTCGCAATTGTTCCCTCACCTTTGGCCCCACCGGCCGCGGCTGGGAGCTGGATGGCGACCCGGACTGCTATGATTTCATTACCGGCTGGTACGACGACTCTGAAGCCACCCGCTGGAACGCCCACGGGGACGAAGCGGATCTGCACATGGTTCTCGTCGCACCCGTCAATTCTTACACCGGCCCCCTGTCCCTCAAGGCCGCACACGGCAGCACCGGCAGCCTGACCGTCTGCAAAGAGACGGTCGGTGAACTGCTGCCGAGCGACTATGCCATCACCACGATCGACGACAAATGGTGCGGTGTCCCGTTCAAAAACGGCAAGACATCCTTCACCCTGAAAAGCGGCGAGAGCATCACGCTCTCGAACCTGCCCGCAGGCATCGGCTATACCATCACCGAAACCGCTCAGGACGGCTGGACCCTGCTGAATCTCAACCCTGCAGAGACCGGCGTTGTGCCCCAGAACGACACTGCCAAGGTCGTCTTTACCAACCTGAAGAACAGCCCGGACGACCCCTATGTTCCGGTCGTTCCCGTAGACCCGGAGACCCCCGAGATCCCCGAGGAGCCTGAGGGGCCGGAGACCCCCGAGAAGCCTGAGGAACCCGAGATCCCCGAGGAAACCGAGGAAACCGAGGAAACCGAGGAAACCGAGGAAACCGAGGAAACCGAGGAAACCGAGGAAACAGAGGCCCCCGGCGAGCTGCCTGCGGAGGAACCGGCTCAGACTGACACGTCCGCGTCGTTGGCCCAGCCGGAGGAAACGCCCACGCAGAACACCACGACCGTAACCCTGATCCAGACCGGTACCACCGATTGGCTGGCTGCCGTGCTTCTGATCTTTGGCATCGGTCTGTTGGTATGCGGGTGGTTCTTCGACCGCAAACAGCGCGCCGCAAAGCACTAAGGACAGAAACGCCCCGCAATCATACGCAAACCGCCGCATCCCCTGCCCCAGACCGGCAGCCGGATGCGGCGGTTTTTTCAAGGTTTTGATGAAATGCGTTCATCATTCCATCAAACCGCACAAGATGACCGGACTTCAGGGCATCAAGTTTGGCGCAGCTGTCACTTGAACATCTCTCACCATCCGCTATAATAGAATCATCGGAACAAAGGCGTTCCAGAGGGGTATTCTATACCCTTCTGGGGCGCTTTTTTGTTTTCTGTGCAAGATCGGCTGCGGAATGTGCCGCGGCCCAGAGGATATTTTGAGAGATAAGGATGGGAAAGGCAATGGATCAATTTACGGAAAACGCCACGCCTCTTGGCCTGTATGACCCTCAGTTCGAGCACGATGCCTGCGGCATCGGCGCTGTGGTGGACATCAAGGGCCGCAAGAGCCACCAGACGGTCAGCGATGCCCTGAGCATCGTGGAGCGTCTGGAGCACCGCGCCGGCAAGGATGCCGAGGGCAAGACCGGCGACGGCGTAGGCATCATGCTGCAGATCAGCCACAAGTTCTTCTCCAAGGTGGCCGATGAGCTGAACATCAGCCTGGGCAACGAGCGGGAATACGGTGTCGGCATGTTCTTCTTCCCCCAGAACGAGCACCTGCGGGCACAGGCCATGAAGCTGTTTGAGCTGGTCACCCGCAAGGAGGGGCTTGAGTTTCTGGCATGGCGCAGGGTGCCGGTAGACCCCGATGCCGTGGGCCAGAAGGCCCGGGACTGCATGCCCTCCATCTGGCAGTGCTTCATCAAAAAGCCTGCCCGTGTGAGCAGGGGCATTGATTTTGACCGCAGGCTCTACATCATCCGCCGGGTGTTCGAGCAGGCCAGCAACGGCACCTATGTGCCCAGCCTGTCCAGCCGCACCATCGTCTACAAGGGCATGTTCCTGGTGCACGATCTGCGCCTGTTCTACCTTGACCTGCAGGACGAGGATTACGAGTCCGCCATCGGCATGGTGCACAGCCGCTTTTCTACCAACACCAACCCCAGCTGGATGCGTGCCCACCCCAACCGGTTCATCCTGCACAACGGCGAGATCAACACCATCAAGGGCAACACCGATGCCATGCTGGCCCGTGAGGAGAGCATCGAGAGCCCCATCCTGCAGGACGACATGAACAAGATCCTGCCCATCATCAACACCTCCGGCTCGGACTCCGCCATGCTGGACAACGCACTGGAATTCATGGTGATGAACGGCATGGACCTGCCCCTGGCGGTGATGATCACCATCCCCGAGCCCTGGGAGAACAACAAGAACATCAGCCAGAAAAAGCGCGATTTCTACCAGTATTACGCCACCATGCTGGAGCCCTGGGACGGCCCCGCCGCCATCCTCTTCTCCGACGGCGACGTGGTGGGCGCGGTGCTGGACCGCAATGGTCTGCGCCCCAGCCGCTACTATATCACCAAGGATGGCCGAATGATCCTGTCCTCTGAGGTGGGCGTGCTGCCCTGCGCCCCCGACAATATCCTGATGAAAGACCGCCTGCGCCCCGGCAAGATGCTGCTGGTGGATACCGTCAAGGGCGAGGTCGTGGATGACGAGAAGCTGAAAGAATACTACGCCAGCCGCGAGCCCTACGGCGAGTGGATCGACCGGAATCTGGTTCGGCTGAAGGACCTGAAGATCCCCAACATCAAAGTCCCCAGCTACACCGGCGAGGAGCTGACCCGCCTGCAGAAGGTCTTTGGCTACAAATACGAGGAGATCAAGGAGCTGATCCTGCCCATGGCCCGGGCCGGTGCCGAGCCTTCCGGAGCCATGGGCACCGACACCCCGCTGGCTGTCCTGAGCGACCAGCACCCCCCGCTGTTCAACTACTTCAAGCAGCGGTTCGCACAGGTCACCAACCCGCCCATCGATGCCATCCGGGAAAAGGTGGTCACCTCCACCAGCGTCTATGTGGGTGCCCACGGCAACCTGCTGGAGGACAAGCCCGAGAACTGCAAGGTGCTCAAGGTGCAGAACCCCATCCTGACCAGCACCGATCTGCTCAAGATCAAGCACATGAACGTGCCTGGCTTCAAGACCGCCACGGTGTCCATCAATTACTATAAGAACACCAGCCTGGAAAAGGCCATCGACCGCGTATTCCTGGAGGTGGACCGCGCCTACAAGGACGGTGCCAACATCATCATCCTCTCTGACCGCGACATCGACGAGTACCATGTCTCCATCCCCAGCCTGCTGGCGGTTTCTGCCGTGTCCCAGTACCTCATCCGTACCAAGAAGAGCACGGCCATGGCCCTCATCCTTGAGAGCGCCGAGCCCCACGAGGTGCACCACTTTGCCACCCTGCTGGGCTACGGTGCCTGCGCCGTCAACCCCTATCTGGCCCACGACACCATTGCCCAGCTCATCGACGAGGGTCTGCTGGACAAGGATTACTACGCCGCCGTGGATGACTACAACAAGGCTGTGCTGAACGGCATCGTGAAGATCGCCTCCAAAATGGGCATCTCCACCATCCAGAGCTACCAGAGCAGCCAGATCTTTGAGGCGGTCGGCATCTCCAAGGATGTCATCGATAAGTACTTCACCGGCACGGTCAGCCGCGTGGGCGGCATCGGTCTGGAGGACATTCAGGCGGATGTGGAAGCTGCCCACAATGCCGCCTTTGACCCGCTGGGTCTGGATATCAACATGGAGCTGGCCGACGGCGGCGCTCACAAGTTCCGCAGCGGCAAGGAAGAGCACCTCTTCACCCCGCAGACCATCCATCTGTTCCAGAAAGCCTGCTTCACGGGCGACTACAAGGCCTTCAAGGACTTCACCCGCACCGTAGACAACATGGGTGCCGAGGGCGTGCACCTGCGCAGCCTGCTGGACTTCAGCTATGACCCCAACGGCGGCATCCCCCTTGAGGAGGTGGAGCCTGTCAGCTCCATCGTCAAGCGGTTCAAGGCCGCTGCCATGAGCTACGGTGCCCTGAGCAGCGAGGCCCACGAGACCATCGCCATCGCCCTGAATCGTCTGGGCGGCCGGAGCAACACCGGCGAGGGCGGCGAGCCCGAGGAGCGCTACCAGAGCGAGAGCAACTCCAAGATCAAGCAGGTAGCCTCGGCCCGCTTCGGCGTGACCAGCAAGTATCTGGTCTCCGCCGAGGAGATCCAGATCAAGCTGGCACAGGGCGCAAAGCCCGGCGAGGGCGGCAATCTGCCCGGTGCCAAGGTCTACCCCTGGATCGCCAAGACCCGCCACAGCACCACCGGCGTGGGCCTGATCTCTCCCCCGCCCCACCACGACATCTACTCCATCGAGGATCTGGCCGAGCTGATCTATGACCTGAAGAACGCCAACCGCCACGCCAACATCAACGTGAAGCTGGTCAGCGAGGCCGGTGTCGGCACCATTGCCGCCGGTGTTGCCAAGGGCGGCGCACAGGTCATCCTCGTCTCCGGTTACGACGGCGGCACCGGTGCAGCCCCCCGCACCTCCATCAAGAATGCGGGCCTGCCCTGGGAGCTGGGCATCGCCGAGACCCACCAGACCCTGATCCTGAACGGCCTGCGCAGCCGTGTCCGCATTGAGAGCGATTCCAAGCTGCTCTCCGGCCGCGATGTTGCCATCAGCTGTATGCTGGGCGCTGAGGAGTTCGGCTTCGGCACCTCCCTGCTGATGTGCGAAGGCTGCGTGATGATGCGTGTCTGCAACCTGGACACCTGCCCCATGGGCATCTGCACCCAGAACCCCGAGCTGCGCAAGCGGTTCAAGGGCAAGCCCGAGTATATCATCAACTACCTGACCTTTGTGGCGCAGGAGCTGCGGGAGTACATGGCCAAGCTGGGCGTGCGCACCATCGACGAGCTGGTGGGCCGCACCGACCTGCTCCATGTCAAGCCCAGCGCTGCCGGCAGCCGTGCCGCCAAGATGAATCTGGACTGCATCCTGCACAACCCGGCCATTGCAAACAGCAACGTCCACTTTGTGCCTGCCGACACCTATGACTTCCACCTTGAGAACACCCTCGACATGAAGGTGCTGATGAAGAAGTTCAAGCTGGGCAGCAAGGCACCCCAGAGCGTCCGGCTGGAGGTCTCCAACACCGACCGTGCCCTGGGTGCCATCTTTGGCAGCGAGATCACCCGCAAGTACGGCAGCTCCCTGCCCGACGATGTCTACACCGCCGAGTGCATCGGCGCAGGCGGCCAGAGCTTTGGCGCGTTCATCCCCAAGGGCCTGACCCTCAGCCTGACCGGCGACTGCAACGACTACATGGGCAAGGGCCTGTCCGGCGGCAAGATCATCGTCCGCCCGCCCGAGGGCATCGGCTACAAGCCCGAGGAAAACATCATCACCGGCAATGTGGCCCTTTACGGTGCCACCAGCGGCAAGGCCTTCGTCTCCGGCGTGGCCGGTGAGCGCTTCTGCGTCCGCAACAGCGGCGCGACCGCCGTTGTCGAGGGCGTGGGCGACCACGGCTGTGAGTATATGACCGGCGGCACTGTCGTGGTCCTGGGCCAGACCGGCAAGAACTTCGCGGCCGGCATGACCGGCGGCGTGGCCTACGTTTTGGACGAGAACTGGGATTTCTACCAGCGGGTCAACAAGGAGACCGTAAGCCTGGAGCCTGTGGAGCACAAGTACGATGTTGCCGCCCTGAAGGAGCTCATCCGCGAGCATGTGGAAGCCACCGGCTCCCCCCGCGGCAAGGAGATCCTGGACAACTTCAGCGAGTACCTGCCCAAGTTCAAGAAAGTCCTCCCCTACGATTACGACCGGATGCTCCGGGTCATCGCTTCCATGGAGGAGCGCGGCCTGGACGGCGAACAGGCACAGATCGAAGCATTCTACGCTGTGCAGAAGAAGAAGTAAGGAGGGCTGGATCATGGGCAAGATCACTGGATTTATGGATTACACGCGCAAGACCAGCACGGATGTCCCGCCGCTGGAGCGCATTGAAAATTTCAACGAGTTTCACGTCTGGCTCTCCCGCGAGGAGCAGCAGACCCAGGCCGCCCGCTGCATGGACTGCGGCGTGCCCTTCTGCCAGGCCGGCATGATGATCGGCGGCATGGCATCGGGCTG
>QWCH01005923.1_pt1 | contig 11025 bp, 10 predicted proteins | sample 1972671 | NCBI WGS metagenome assembly QWCH01 (sample SAMN09866713, study PRJNA288562) | Human gut metagenome isolate term3_stool, whole genome shotgun sequencing... | isolation source: gut | host: Homo sapiens | place: USA: California | reverse complement strand
ACCATTTCCCTCGGATGCAACTTCTGTCGCTTCTCCAAAGGTGACGGTCTGTGTTCCTTCTTTATAGTTGAAGGTTATCAAAACCTTATCATCATACAGGTAAATCGCATTAATGAAGGTATCCACCAGCGCCTGCCGCTGGTCTTTCAGGCTCATGTCCAGCTTGCGGAAACGGAGCAGCCAAAACCGGATGAACTCCTCCGTGACCTTGGGCTTTGCCAGCTTTTCTTCCGCAATGCGGGCTTCAAGCTCACGCTTGGTTTCTTCGAGCTGCTCCAACCTCTCCTTGGTTGAACTGGTCAGGATACCCGCCTGAATCGCATTGAGCATATTCTGGATACCCGATTCCGCATCCCGGAGCTGCTTCTCATAAAGCGGGATGTTGGTGTTTTCTTTATCCTGCAATTCCATGACCTTGGCGATGATGGATTCCATAGCGGCATCGTCCCGGACAAGCTGCATGGTCTGGTTGACCACCAGATCTTCCAACCACTGTTTGCGGACAGTTTTCTTCTTACAGCCCTTCTTCTTTTTGGCAGTCGCACATTTATAATAGCGGTGGACTTCTCCCGTCCGGCTCGTGCCGCTTTCACCAAACATCAGTGCACCGCAGTAGCCACAGTGCAGCTTGGTGGTGAGCAGGTAGTCATCCTCTGCCTTTCTACGGGCAGGGGCTTTCTTGTTTTTCAACATCTTTTCCTGTACATCGTTGAAAAGCTCTGCGGACACAATGGAGGGAATCGCATCGGGAATCAAAACATCACGATATTTCAGCTCCCCGATGTAGCGGCGATTGTTCAGCATATGCTGAATAACATTGAAGCTCATCGGCCCACCGCGCTTGTTTTTGATACCTTTTTCGTTCAGCCAATTTTCAGGGCGTTTTCCGTCATGCCGCGAATGACCTTTTCGGACAGGTCAGCGGAATAATATTCCGCATAGCCTTCAAGCACCGATTCCAGAATGATGCCTTCCGGGCCATCCGAGATGACCTCGGTAGCCGACATGAGCTTGACACCGTTCTTCTTCAGCTGAGTTTTATACCGGGCACTATCGTAGCGGTTCCGGGCAAAGCGGTCAAGCTTCCAGACCAGTACAATGTCAAACAGCTTCTTGTCGCTGTCCTTTATCATCTGCTGGAACTCCGGGCGGTTGTCCGTTTTTGCAGAGATTGCCCGGTCAATATAGTGTTTGACCACCGTAAGGTCGTTCTTCTCCGCATAGGCGGTGCATTCCCGGATCTGGCCCTCGATGGATTCTTCGCGCTGGTTGTCACTGGAATAGCGGGCATAGATCACGGCGGTCATGGCAAGCACCTCACTTTATACATCATTCAAAGCATTGTTTCGTATAATGTATATACCACAGATTTATAGATTTGTAAAGACTTACATTCGAGAGCGGATTCAGCTCAGCACACTTTCTGGGATACAAAAGCCTTCCATAAAACAGGAAAGTCCAAAAATCGTGCAGAAAATGTAAAACAGTTTTATCCCAATATTGAATATCTATCCAAAACAAAAAGTAAAGATAGACAAAATTTTAACGGTGGATTTGGTCAACTATTCTAAAACTCAGGATAACGGTCGGCTTTTTCATACATGCCATTGGATATTGTGTGCAAAAAGAACGTTCCTTCATTGAGCATTGTGAACAATAAAAAATAGAGCAACACAGAGGATACAGTTTTGTGCAAATCCATGTCATAATAATCAGAGAAAAAGAGAAGTCGTTCATGATAAGATTGGTGTGTCAGAACAAAGATTCTGCTATCCGGAGAGCAGAGCCTTTGAAAACAGGATATTCCAATTTATGAAAGGAAAGCACTATGAAGTCGATTGACGTATTTTGCCATCTGATGCCGCCTGAATATGCGAAGATCTGTATGGCAGAAGCTCCCAACAAATCGCATATGTTTGTCCGTGCACTGAAAGTCCCTTCCATGTCCAACATGGAAAGTCGGAATGAGGTGCTGAAAGAATTCCCCGGTTACAAGCAGATTCCCAACATCGTGTCGCCTCCGGTTGAAACTTTTGCTGGACTGGACAAGTCCCCCAGGCTGGCAGCAATCGGCAATGATGAAATCAAAAAAATCGTCGAGGCTAACCCGGAATTCTACGAAGGCTTCATCGCTGGAATCCCGTTCAATAACGTGCAGGCATCGGTTGAAGAAATCAAGCGTGTCAAAGATATGGGTGCAAAGGGCATTCAGATTTACACTCATATGAATGGGGAAGCCATTGACACAGAAAAATATTGGCCGATTTATGAAGCCTGTGAAAAGTACGATTTGCCGATCCTTATTCACCCGGTGGGTGGTCAGATGGTTCCGGAGTTTCCGACGGAAGAACGTTCTAAATATGAGCTGTGGTTCACAATTGGCTGGCCCTATCAGACCACGGTTGCCATGATGCGTCTGGCATTCTCTGGAATTTTTGAGGACTTTCCCAACATTAAAATCGTGACCCATCATGTTGGTGCAATGATTCCCATGCTCGAAGGTCGTATTGAAAATGGTCTGAAGATGTATGGCGGACGCACTGCGCCTGAGCTGAGGGATGAGCTGACCCACACAAAAATGAAGGGTGCGCCCATTGATACGATTCGTAAGTTTTATGCGGACACTGCTTCCTTTGGCTCCACATCTGCCATTCGAGCTGGTATTGATTTCTTTGGTGTGGATCATATCGTGTTCGCTACCGACATGCCTTTTGACCCGGAACAGGGTCCCGGTTACATTGACCGTACCTTGAAGTGCATTGACGAACTGAATCTGAACGATGCAGACAAAGCGGCAATTCTGCATGGTAATGCACAACGGTTATTCCATGTGTGAGGAGGAATAAATATGGCAACGTTGATTTCGGTTCTTACAAATCAATTCTTTCTGATCTTTTTGGCGATTGCGCTCGGTTTGGCACTGGGCAAAATCAAAATCGGAAATTTTTCTCTTGGCGTTTCCGGCGGCATCTTTTCTGGTATCGTGATTGGCTTCATCGCTCAGACTTGGGCAAAGGGTGTACAGGAGGGCGAACTTGGCTACTCCAGTGCAACGAGTGTGCTTAAGACTGGTGTTGTCAGCAATCTGTTCTTTACATTCTTTCTGATGCTGTTCCTTGTCTCCATCGGCATGAAGGTGGGCAGCGGAATTGGTGCAATCTTCAAAAAATATGGCATCAAATTTGTTATCATCGGTGCGATGATCCCTGTTATTTCGATGATCGTCTCGCTGGTTGCGTATCATTTCGTTCTGAAGGGAAGTCCTTCTGTTACTGAATTTGAAACCATCGGTATGTTTGCCGGTGCTATGACTTCCACACCCGCTTACGGCACAGCACTGGATGCAGCTGGCCATGTTGTTTCCGGAGAAGCACTGGAAGCAGCCTCGTCTGCAATCAGTCTTGGGTATACCGTTGCATTCCCAATCGGCGTTCTGGTAATCGTTATTATGATCTCTTTTCTGCCAAAGCTCTTCGGCATTGATGTGGCCGCTGAGAAAGCCGCATACGAGCTGGAGCTGCAGTCAGATGTCTCGAACGAGAAAAAGCTGAAAGACGGTCCTCTGGATTTCATGGTTCTTGCCTTTGTCGCAGCGATCGGTATTCTCATCGGCAACATCAAAATCCCTCTTGGCAGTTTTGGAGAGTTTTCTCTTGGTGCTGCGGGCGGTATTCTGGTCTCTGCGCTTGTGTTCAGCTATATTGGCAAAATCGGTCCTGTCAACTTCCGTATGGATCAGAAAGCACTCGGTACGCTGTATCAGACTGGCCTGACATTCTTTATGGCAGTTGTTGGTCTGCGCTACGGTTACGATGTGGTCAATTCCCTGATGGGTTCGGGTCTGCAGTTGGCAATCGTTGCAATCTTTGTGGAAGCAATCGCGGTGCTCATTGCTTTCATCATTGGTCACAAGGTCTTTAAGATCAACTGGATCATTCTTAGCGGTGCGATTGCTGGCGGCTGTACTTCTGCACCGGGACTGGGTGCTGCAATCAGTGCCACTGGCTCCGAGGAACCCACCGCAGGTTACGGCGCAGCACAGCCTTTTGCGATTCTGGCAAATGTTTTGCTCGCCACATTGTTCTTTAATATTGTATAATAGACTTAACCGCAGACAGAAAGAGAAACTGCAACGTTAAGGAGAAATACTTATGGAAGATGTCCGGATTGAACACAGATATAACGCGTCTCATTTCAAACTCGATAACCATTATGAGAATGTCTACCAGATGCTGCTTATTACAAATGGTCGCATCCGCTATCGGGTAGGGAACAAAACCTACGAGACTGGTCGCGGCGGTGTGATTGTATTGAACACACTGGAAGAGCATGAGCTGGAGGTGTTGGAGTATCCCTATGAGCGCTACCTGATCCGTGTTCAGCCGGACTTTTTCCAGAATGAAGTAAAATATCCGGAAGTGATTGCAGCGTTTATCAAGAGGCCTCCTAATTTCTCTCATCTTCTCACGGTGTCGGAGCCGATCTGGAATTATCTGTACGATATCGTTCTGGAAATGGAACGAGAGTACAACAACAAGAAAAAATACTGGGAACTTTATGTAGGAGCCGATTTGCGCCGGATATTCATAATAATCTACCGTGAATGTGCAGATATCATGGCAATGAAAGTCGGACACAGCGTTACAGTGGCATATAACATTATGAATTACATCAACCATCATTTTACTGAGGAAATCACGGTTGATAAAATTGCCGCAGAGCTATTTCTGAACAAAAACTACATTGCTCATGTGTTCAAGGATGAAACCGGTCACACGCTGATCGGATATGCGATCCTTCTGCGCATCAACCGTGCAAAGATACTTCTGACGAAAACAGACAAAAGTATCACGCAGATTGCCGCAGAATGTGGATACGATGATTTTACTTATTTTTCCCGGCAGTTCAAGAAATCCACCAACATGACACCCAGAGATTACCGCAAAGAGTACGCAGATCATGGTGAAGCTGAAGAATAACAACGTACAGGAACTCTTTCCGCCTGCCCAGATTTATGAGGTAACATACAAATGTCACATGAAAGATTTCACTACAAATCGCTTGCTGAAGTGAAAGAAAAGGCTTCGGAACTGGGTGTTTCGCTTCCATTTGCCGAAGACACCACAATTCTGGCACAGCCGCTGAAGGTGCGTGATATCACATTCCCGAATCGTCTGGGCATCGCACCCATGGAAGGCGCCGATTCCACACCGGCAGGTGCGCCGTCTGATTATACGATTCGCCGTTATGTCAATGAAGCAATTGGCGGAAGTTCGGTGATCTGGTTTGAGGCTATCTCCATTGTGGAAGAAGGCCGCTCATCCAAAACGCAGCTGCTCCTGACCCGCGATACGCTGGATGAGTTCAAAAAAATGACCTCCGCTGTGAAGGAAGCAGGATTAAAAGCCAACGGTTATGCACCCTATCTAATCATGCAGGCAAATCACAGCGGTCGTTACTCTAACCCCGATAACAAGCCTGCCCCGATGATCGCTTACCGTCACCCGATTCTTGAGCAATATCGCGCAGCGGATGATTCCTGCATCGTAACGGATGATTATCTGAAGAGCTTGGAAGAAAAGTTTGGTGAAGCATCTGCCCTTGCAAAAGAAGCAGGATTCGATGCAATCGACATCAAGAGCTGCCATGGCTACCTGCTGGCAGAGCTTTCCTCTGCTTATAATCGCCCCGGCGAATATGGTGGATGCTTTGAAAATCGTTTTCGTCTGCTAAAAAATGGCATTCGCGCGGCAAAGGTTCACGAAGACGAGAGCTTCATGGTCACTGCCCGCGTTGGCATCTATGACGGTTATGCCTACCCGTGGGGCTTTGGTGTCAGTCCGGAAAGCGGTGAAACACCTGACCTGACGGAGCCTGTCCGCCTCGTGCGGGAGTTGCACGATGAACTGGGCCTGGACATGGTCAACTTGACGATGGGAAATCCCTATGCCACCACGCATGTTACCCGCCCTTTTGATTTCGGCAAATATGAGCCGGATGAACACCCCTTTGTGGGTCTTTCCCGGATGATCCATGGCATCGGTGAGGTAAAAAAAGCTGTTCCTGCAATGACCGTCTGGGCATCCGCTCCCAGTTATCTGCGCGCCTATGCAGACTTGTTCACTGCCGGTGCAGTTGAACAGGGATTGTGTGATGGTATGCTGTTTGGTCGCATGGCATTTGCCGATCCGGATTTTGCAAATGAAATCGTCAAAAAAGGCCGCATCGACCCCAACCGTGTTTGCCTGACCTGCGGAAAGTGCGGAGACTTAATCCGCGCCCACAAGCCTACCGGCTGTGTGATCCGCGACAATAAGACGTTTATGCCCTTTTACAAGGAATTTCTCGAAATCAAAAAGACACAGCCTGCAAATTTCCGTGGCTGAGAAAGGATGCTTCTTATGAAAAAGACCGCAGTCGTTACAGGTTCCAGCCGCGGCATTGGTTTTGCGATTGCAAAACAGCTGGGCATGGATGGATATAATATTGTGATGGTCGCTACCGGGTTGCAGGAAAAGAATCAGGCGGCTCTGGATGAGTTGCAAGCCCTCGGCATTGCCTGTGCCTATGTGCAGGCAAATATCGGGAATCAGGAAGATCGTCAGAAGATTCTGGATGGTGCTCTGGCTGCATTTGGCCGCGTGGATGTACTGGTCAACAATGCGGGCGTAGCTCCGAAGGTCCGGGCAGATCTGCTTGACATGAGCGAAGAAAGTTTTGACTATGTTGTGGGAATCAATACCAAGGGCAATATGTTCCTGACACAGTTGATTGCAAAACAAATGATTCAACAGGAACCTTTGGATGGCCGCAAGGGTGTGATCGTCAACGTATCCAGTTGCAGTTCGGTCGTATCTTCTACCAATCGTGGTGAATACTGCGTGTCCAAGGCTGGAATCTCGATGCTGACGACTCTGTATGCAGACCGTCTGGCAGCCGAAGGAATTCTGGTCAACGAGGTACGCCCCGGTGTGATCGCCACAGACATGACCAGCAAAGTACAGGGTAAGTACGACAATCTGATTGAAAAAGGAACCTTCCCCATTGCGCGCTGGGGAACACCGGAGGATGTAGCCGGTGCGGTCAGTCTGCTGTGCAGCGACCGTCTGCGGTATACTACGGGCAACTATATCGACGTAGACGGCGGTTTCCATATTCAACGCCTGTAAAAAGGAGAATCCTATGGAAAACGAAATTTTCCGCGTTGGTAACGATACTGCAAGGGTTTACCGTTGCAATACAGCTGTTGTCGGCAGCGGTGCGGCAGGATTCAATGCAGCTGACCGCCTTTGGAAACTGGGACAGCACGATATTCTGCTGATTACAGAAAACCGGATCGGTGGTACCAGCCGCAACACAGGAAGCGACAAGCAGACCTATTACAAGCTGACACTTTCCGGCGGCGACCCGGACAGTGTGCGTGAAATGGCACAGACGCTTTATGAGGGCCGCTGTGTAGATGGTGACATCGCATTGTGCGAAGCTGCGCTTTCTACACAGTGCTTCCTGAAACTTGTTGAACTTGGTGTGCCGTTTCCTCGGAATCGGTATGGCGAATATATCGGCTATAAAACGGACCATGATCCACGCCGCCGTGCTACCAGTGTTGGACCGTACACCAGCAAACAGATGACCGAATGTCTGGAACGTGCCGTACAAAATGATGGTGTACCTGTACTGGACAAAATGCAGGTCATTCGTGTGCTGAGTGAGAATGATACTGTTTGCGGACTGCTTTGCCTGAATGCTGCGGCGCAGGATGATGCTGAACGCTTTGTGCTGATCCGCTGTAAAAATGTGATCTACGCGACCGGTGGCCCAGCAGGAATGTATGCAGACAGTGTATATCCGTTCAGCCAATACGGTGCAACAGGATTGGCATTAGAGGCGGGGGCAAAAGGAAAAAATCTGACAGAATGGCAGTATGGCCTTGCTTCTGTTGCGCCGCGCTGGAATGTTTCAGGTACTTATATGCAGGTGTTGCCGCGCGTCTATTCCACAGAATCAGACGGCAGTGACGAAAAAGAATTTCTGATGGATTTCTTCAACGATGTCCACGATATGCTCAGCAAACTGTTTTTGAAAGGCTATCAGTGGCCGTTTGATGTTCGCAAAGTGGCAGATGGAAGTTCTATCATTGATATTCTGGTTTACCTTGAAAGCTGCAAGGGCCGCAGGGTTTTTCTGGATTACCGTACAAATCCTGTGAGTGGAGCATTCGATTATAAGTCCCTGCTGCCAGAAGCAAGGGCTTATCTTGAAAAAGCGGGAGCCTGTTTCGGTACACCAATCGAACGTCTGGCACACATGAACCAACCTGCAATCGACTTCTATCGGGATAAAGGCGTGGATCTGTACACTCAGCCGCTTGAAATCGCTCTCTGTGCGCAGCACAACAACGGCGGATTGGGAATCGACTGCTGGTGGCAGACCAATGTAAAAAGTCTGTTTGCCGTAGGCGAAGTGGCAGCCAGCCATGGCGTTTACCGTCCGGGCGGCACTGCATTGAATGCCGGACAGGTTGGCAGCACCCGTGCAGCGCAATATATTGCGGCGCGTTGTCAGGGAGAGGCTCCGGACTGCTTTGATACGGCAGCTGCGTCGGCACTGAAAGAAATGAGTGAACTGGCAAATTCCTGCACGGCAGAAACCGGCAATGTGCGGACATTATGGAAACAGGCTTCTGCCGCTATGAGCCGCTGCGGAGCGGCAATCCGTGATGAAGAACAGATTCGTGAATACTGCAAGGTCGTACAGACGCAACTGAAAAATTTTCACACGATCGTGAGGGTTTCCAATCGCGGAGAACTCGCAATGGCGTATCGGCTGCGCGATATGCTTCTGAGTCAACAAGCCTACCTGACAGCGATGGTGGATTACAGAGCACATGGTGGAAAAAGTCGGGGCAGTGCGCTTTACACCGACAGGAAAAATGGAACAAAGCCATTTGCACAGCTTCCAGATACGTTTACGTTCGCGCTGGATAAAAACGAACAACCGCTGATTCAGGAATTGCGGTACGAAAATGGTATTTGCAAAACCGACTGGAGAGAGCCGCGCCCTATCCCGGAGGATGATGATTTCTTTGAAAATGTATGGCGAAGCTATCGTGAAACAGGAAATATCCAATAATATACTGGATATCGACTGAATCTATGGTGTTGAACTTCGGCATAAAAAATTCAAACGCTCTGAATTGATTTGACGAGAGGTTTATACGATGGGCTTTTTAACTGGAAAAACTGCAATCATTACAGGTGCAGGACGTGCTGTTCTGCAAGATGGAAGCTGCGGCTCCATCGGCTATGGAATCGCCACAGCTTATGCCAAAGAGGGTGCAAACCTTGTTATCACTGGTAGAAATCTGAAAAAGCTGGAAGATGCCAAGCAGGAGCTGGAAGGCAACTACGGAATCAAAGTCCTGCCCGTGCAGGCGGATGTCTGTGCAGGCGGGGACAATGAAGCTGTCGTTGCAAATGTTGTCCGACAGGCTGTGGATGCTTTTGGTGGGATTCAGGTGCTTATCAACAACGCACAGGCATCGGCTTCCGGAGTACCGTTGGCACAGCACACCACGCAACAGTTTGATCTGGCCCTTTACTCTGGCCTTTATGCAGCGTTCTATTATATGAAAGCGTGCTATCCCTACCTGAAAGAATCGCGTGGCAGCGTCATCAACTTTGCGTCCGGTGCAGGCTTATTCGGCAACTTCGGCCAAAGCGCCTATGCCGCCGCCAAGGAAGGCATTCGAGGGCTTTCCCGTGTTGCCGCAACCGAGTGGGGGCCGGATGGCATCAACGTCAACGTGGTATGTCCGTTGGCATGGACGGCCAAACTGGAGCAATTCCAGCAGGCTTACCCGGATGCTTTCAAAGCCAATGTAAAAATGCCGCCCATGGGGCACTACGGTGACGCCGAGCTGGAAATCGGTCGGGTCTGCGTCCAACTGGCAAGCCCTGATTTCAAATTCATGTCCGGTGAGACCCTGACCTTGGAAGGCGGTATGGGACAGCGCCCGTAAGGCCACAACTTCATCTTCTGCCACAGAACCCCGATACTGTACCGTTTTCTCCTTACTGTGCAGCATCGGGGTTCTCTATTGCAGGTCATACTTTTTCCACTTTACTGCCATAAATTTTCCAAAAGCCTCTTGACGAATTCTACATACCGTGGTATTTTTCTTGTAAATCCCACTGATTTTGTGGATTGGTTCAGATCCATCCACAAGATGTGGTCGTGTTCATTTTGAACACAGCCACAGAAAGTGGTTGGTTATCCCGTGAGACCCACCACTTCCGTGAGGAAAAGTCCACGAAAGAATTTACCGCCCCGCAACACACCCGATTCATTTTGCCGCCGTTTCACCCGACAAAATCATCGCTGCGCTGCGTGGGCGGTATTTTTCTTTTTCACAAATAAAATCTTATGTAGTTGTTCAATCTTCTAAAATTCGTTTTTAGTTGTTGACTACACAACTATAAAGTGCTATTCTTGTGCTTGAAAGAAGCAGGTTGTAGTGTCCGCACTGCGTCCGGCTTTCTTCATACTGTACCTTGAATCTTGCATAAGCCGTCTGAACGTGATACTGCGCCATGACCTCACACTTTGTGTGGGCGAGCCGGACAACGCCGCTGCAAAACAGGGGCAGGAACTTCGTTCGGAGCAAACGGTGATCAACATACACGAGCAGTGGAACTCTCTACTTATTTTTGTGCCTTAACAATTCGGAAACATTTGTTGATGAAGCGTTTTGAGCGCAGCGGTAGAGGGCAAGAACCGTCCCGTGGCCACAAATTTTCAATTCTTGAAAATGTTGTGCTCCACCGGGACTTCACTTCTACAATGCGTCTGCATTTCCGAAGTGATCTTGTTGGGGCGTGCCTGCCCCAAACCCTGCTCATCATTCGTGCCTTGCGGCACGAATGGAACGGCGTGTCGTGCTTACATAACTTCACCGAGGAGTTATCGAACAGACAGGAGGTACAATGACCAAAACGAATGTTCAACCGATTCCTAGCAATTCCC
>QWCH01005124.1_pt1 | contig 11038 bp, 8 predicted proteins | sample 1972671 | NCBI WGS metagenome assembly QWCH01 (sample SAMN09866713, study PRJNA288562) | Human gut metagenome isolate term3_stool, whole genome shotgun sequencing... | isolation source: gut | host: Homo sapiens | place: USA: California | reverse complement strand
AAGCCTGCCGCCGGGTGGTGGGCCTGCCCATCCTGATCATCGTGCTGGTGTTCCTGGCCTACGCGGTGTTTGGCAAATATATCCCCGGCTCCTTTGGCCACCGGGGCTACAGCGTCAAGCAGGTGGTCACCCATATGTACTTTACCCTCAACGGGGTGTTCGGTACGCCTCTAGGGGTATCCTCCACCTACATTTTCCTGTTTATCCTCTTTGGCTCCTTCCTGGAAAAAACCGGCGTGGGCAAAAAAATCTTCTGCGATTCGCTCTATGACCGCAAGACCGCTTAACAACATTTTTATTCGATAAATCAAGAACATTCACGAGCTTGCCGTTTTGCGCGCCCTGCCTTGTATCATAAAAAGGCGGGGCGCCTGTTTTATCCGGCAATTCTTTCGCATATACTAAACTGATCTTTCTTGGGAGGTGAGCCTTGTTGCCGCAAAACCAATTGTTTGTCCCCTTCTGCGCGGGGGAGCTGCCCGCCTTAAGCATGCCGCTGCGCTTCTGCCACCGTTTGCAGGGCGGTGCTGGGGAAGGAATCACCTTTGCTACCCTCTCGGCTCAGCGCAACCGGCAGGAGCTGCTCCTTTCCCTCGCCTGCTTTGAGACCTTCCCCAACCCGGAGGACCGCTTTCTGATTGAATTTGGCGAAGCGGAGGGCGGGCTTTCCCTCTCCTTCTCCTGCTCGCAGGCCGAGCTGCCCGAGGGGGTTGTGCTGACAAGGGACGGCGGAGAAAATCTGGAAGGCATCTTCTGGGGTGCTCGGGTAAGCGTGCCGCTTTTACTGCTGGGGCCGCTGGAGGGGCTGCCTATTTCTGTTCGCTACCAGCGGGGAAAGGTTGTTTCCTCCCCGTTTCCCAACGGGGTTGGGGTTATTTTTCCGGGGGAGGCTCCTTGCAGCTGCTGACTGAATGCGAGGAGGACTATGCCCCCTATGAGGAGGGCGCTCCGCCCCTCCACCCCGGGTGACTTTCCCGTCGCGGGGAAAGTCACCAAAGGCGCGCCAAGGGCTGCGCCCTTTGGAATCCCCCCGGGTTCCAGCAAAACTTTGGGAACCTGACGCAGTCAGGTTCGAGGGATGGAGCGCAAGCCCTATTGAACTGGAAGCTACAACCATCCCTTACCGCCCTTTTCGCGCTCGCTGCGCTGCGCTCCGTCTCGCGCCGGGCTACCTTCTGCCACAAAAATAGACCGATTTGCCACTTTGAGCTGGTGGGTAAATCGGTCTTGTTTTTTCCTCTGATTTCATCGAGAGAACACTCTGTGTTTTCAATCCGTGGCGCGGCAGATTCCTTACCCCCCGAGGATGCTTGAGGGTTTAAGCCACCGCAACCAATACCTCTAGGGCACAGGGCCGGGGGATCAAAGGGGGCAGAAGTTAAAGCGGAACGCTTTTACTTCCGCCCCCTTCGCCGGAGGTCAGGAGTTCTCCGAACTCCAAACCAGGAGGTTCCTGGTGAGTCTTTGGTGACTTTCTTCTCATAAGAAAGTCACCCGGGGCATGGGGCGGAGCGCCCATACAAGGGCTGTGGGGGCAAAATCCTCCACAGTAGAGAAAACGTATCGGGGTGGCAGGGGCCTTCGTTCCCTATACCCGAAAAATATCTACCACGTGGTTGCTGACACCCAGCATGTCCTCCCGCTCACAGGTGGCAAAGTGGTACCGCAGATAAAGCTGGAAAGCCTCATCGTCCATCGCGTCGATCTCCTCCCGCAGCAACGGCGCGCAGCCATCTGTAGCCACATAGTGCAACCGGGTCACTGGGAAAGCTTTCATCAGCGCGTCCACATCCTCCTTGCGCACCAGCTCGAACAGATCCTTCGGTTCGGACTTTGCCGCAAAGGTCTCCCCGTCCAGCAGCCCGTCTTTGATATACTGCGCCACATCGATTTTGTGGTGGCGGAAGGCCATCTCCAACAGGCACCCGTCCGAAATGACGTAGGCGGCGAACACCACCCCGCCCTTTTTGGTGACCTGGATAGCCTCGCGCAGTGCTTGCCGCTTGTCCTCGTCGTTGTAGAGGTGGTACAGCGGGCCCAGCAACAGCACGATATCATAGGTGCGCTCTGGAAAGGCCGACAGATCCAGGGCGTTGCCCTGCACAATGCGAACATTTTCTTCCGGCAGCGTGTTTTGCCGAAAGACCTCGATGTTGTGCTCGACCAGTTCCACCGCGTCCACCGCATATCCCTGGCGGGCCAGCGCGTGGGAATAGCGTCCGGTGCCCGCCCCGATTTCCAGCACCCGGTCGCCGGGCCGGATAAATCGCTCGATATACCGCATGGTGGTCAAAAATTCCACCATCCCGTGCCGGGGAGCCAGGCGGCTGTCCTCGTCATAATAATTGTAAAAGTCGATGATGTATCGGTTTGTTTCCATCTTCACACCTCTTTTTGAAAATTGATTCCGGCGTATTTCCCGCCGGTTGCCCTCCATGATACTACAAGACAAGGCGTTTGTAAAGGGCTTGTGCCCTAGCGGTATTGTTCGCGATGAATGAAACCCTCAAACATCTTTGAAAGCACCTCACCTGCCGCGCCACGGATCGAAAGCTGAAAGTGTTTCCCTGACAACACCAAAGGAAAAAAACAAGACCGATTTGCCCACCAGCTCAAAGTGGCAAATCGGTCTTTTGTTGTGGCAGAAAGCAGCCCGGGTGCAAGCGTCAGCGCAGCACCAACGAGGGCAAGTTTCCTGTACTGGTAGGGTCTGGCGCACCTTTGGTGACTTTCCCCGCGACGGGAAAGTCACCCGGGGTGGAGGGGTGGAGCGCCCTCCTTTGGGGGTCGAGGGGGCAGTGCCCCCTCGTATCGGTCACCCGGGGTGGAGGGCGGAGCGCCCTCCTCACTGGGGCTGTAGGGGCTCTTTCCCCTACAGCCCCAGTTTACAAAAAATTTATTTGACCTGGACCCCGCTTCAGGTTGTATCGTATTTTTAGAGAGATGATTCCCCTTCGGTCCTTACCCGAAGGTAATCGGCAGATAACAAATCCAGACTTCTCCACTTCAGCCAAACTCTTTATAATAGAGACAAGCAGATGGTGAGAAAGCATTTATGAGGTGAACCTGATGAACCATAAAAACGCACTTTCCTCCGCCCGACTGATAGCAGCCGCCATCCTGGCGGCGCTCACGCTGGCCGCCTGTTCCCCAGCCTCCACCGATCAAAACACTTCATCTCAGGCTCCGGCCCAGCAGGCCGAAGCGGTAGACGAGACCTCCGCAGGGGATTCTTCGGAGGGAGCTGCTTCCTCCGAAGAATCTGCCGATACAGAAACCACCGCTGAGGAAGCCTCCAGCGCAGAAACTCCTTCCGCTGAAGAAGATTCCTCTGCGGAAAATTCCACCGAGACCGATTCCACCGGCGAGCAAACATCCGCTGAGGCCAGCGAGGAGGAACTCTCCTCCACCGAAACCGCCGCCAGCAACGACTGGCAGACCGACGCCCCGGAAAATCACAACATGGACCCGGCGGTGCTGGCTGACCTGCATGCGGTGCTGCCCAGCAGCTCGGTCTATTCGATGGTCACCGTCAATGACGGGGTCATCATCGACGAGTACTACCGCGAGGGCTACGACGAGCAGAGCCTCTACCGCTTAAACTCCGCCTCCAAATCCTTCACCAGCGCCCTGATCGGCATCGCCATCGAGCAGGGGTACATCGGCGGGGTGGACGACCTGCTCTCCGACTACCTGCCGCAGGTGCTGGAACAGGAGGATACCCGCAAGCACCAGATCACCCTGGAGCACCTGCTGACCCACACCTCCGGCCTGGAGTGGTACGAATGGGGCAGCGGCTACTCCAACTGGGTCGAGTTCCAGACCGCGCCCAACTGGGTGGATTACATCCTTGGCCGCAACCTTGTCTACGATCCAGGCACCCAGTTTGCCTACAGCACCGGCAACACCCACCTGCTCAGCGCGGTGCTGGAAGCGGCAACCGGTATGACCGAGGAAGAATACGCCCGCATCAATCTCTTTGAGCCGCTGGGCATCGAAAACTGGCAGTGGGACACCGACCCGCAGGGCATCACCGACGGCGGCAACGGCCTGCACCTCTCCACCCGGGATGCCGCCCGGTTTGGACAGCTGTTTTTACAAAACGGCCAGTGGAACGGCCAGCAGCTGGTCCCCGCTGACTGGGTGGAGGTTTCCACCACCGCCAAAAACGGCGGCGCAGGGGACGGCACCGGCAGCTACGGCTACCAGTGGTGGACCCGCACCTACCATTCGGGCGGCTATGACACCTACACCCCGCCCTATGGGCGGGTGGGCTACACCGTCTACTACGCGCTGGGACACGGCGGACAGTTCATCTTCGTGGTGCCGGAGCTGGACCTGGTCTGCGCCATCACCGCCGAGGGAGACTCCACCTATGCGCCGCGCCCCTTCTTCACCGACTACATTCTTTCCGCTTATATGGGATAAGGAGACTTTTCTTTGAAACGAGACAGACGCAAACAAATCATCGTCCTGCTGCTGGCAGCCTCGATTGTTTCTTTAAGCGCCACCGGCTGCGCCCAGCAGCGCCCCACCGATTGCGCTTCTGTCCAGCAGGAACAGCAGCAGCCGGAACAGCAGCCGGAGAGCGCAGCCCAGACGCCCGACAGCACCGAAGCGGCTGCCCAGCCGGAGGAGGCGCCGCCGTCCGAGCAGGCGGAACAGCCTGAACAGGCTGAGGAACCGGTGCCCGGCCTCTCCGACCAGGAGACGGCGGGCAGCGGACAGACCGGGGAGCTGACCTACATCCAGCAGCTGGCGCAGGACATCGCCGATGAGCTTGTCACCCCGGAGATGAGCGAGTACGAAAAGGTCAAGACGCTGTTCGACTACATGCTGGACACCACCGCCATCGGCGAGCCGATCGGCATCGAGATCTGGCGGGTGCGCGGCAACTACACCGAGCCGCCGTCCTATCTGGAACAGCGCGCTTTAAGCGTGCTGCTCTACCACGTCGGCATGTGCGAGGACTACGCCGCAGCCCTCACCCTGCTCTACCGCGTGGCGGGGCTGCAGGCCGAGTACGTCCCCGGCATCACCTATTCGGCGGAGGGGCCGCTGGTCGACCACTACTGGACGATGGTGATGGTGGACGGGCAGTGGTACCACGTCGACCCGCAGTTGGAGGACAACATCTCCCGTCACGGCTACGTCCGCTACCGCTACTTCATGCGCGGCCGCTCGATTCACGCCTCCCACTGGTGGGGACAGAACCTGATCGACTCCGGCATGCTCACCCCCGAGCAGGAGGAGGATGTGCGGGAGCACTATCTCTTTCCCGAGGGCGCCGAGGAGGACTATCCTACCCCCGAGCGCCGTCCCATCACCCAGACCCCGCTGCCGGACACCGAGGCCATCCAGGCCGAGATCGACGCCGAGTTTGCCGCCTATGAGGCCGAGCACGGTCCGCTGGAGCCGGTCGAGCTCAACTGGGACCTGCTCATCTTCGGCCCGGCAGGCTACGGTCCACCCGACTAATCTTCAGACAATTGAAACGATCCATTTCTTTTTCACGAGGTGAAATCATATGAAACATTCCCTTTCTATTCTGCTCGCCCTGGCGGCTGCGCTGACCGTCAGCCTGAGCGGCTGCTCTGGCAGCAGCACTTCGGCAGACGCCTCCTTTTCGGACACCGACCTTATCTTAAACATCGGTGGCGATAGCTACACCTGCGCAGTCGGCATCGACACGGTCACCAATGCACTGGGCGAGGACTATGAATACGCCGAGGGGCTCTCCTGTGCCTATGACGGCCTGGACAAGACCTTCACCTATGAGGAAGCCACCTTCTACACCAACCCCATGGAACGCGGCGACACCGTCAGCGAAATCTACACCGAGAGCGCCGACGTCACCACCTCCAAGGGAATCACCGTCGGCGCCACCAAGGACGAGGTGCTTGCAGCCTACGGCGACAGCGCCGAGGACGCCGGCAACATGCTGATCTACCGCGGCGACGGCCAGATGGGCACCGCCGAAGGCGCGGCGCTCTGCTTTGAGATGCAGGGCGACACGGTGGCGGCCATCTTCCTGACCCTCGAAGCAATCTAACCAAAACGGAAAGGAGCGACCTGCCCATGCTCGCGCTGCAAAAACTAAAAGAATATGCCGCCACCGACCGCACCGCCATCATCCACCGCGGCCTGCGGCTCTCCTACCGGGAGCTGGACGAGTGCTCGGACACATTCGCCGCCTTTCTGCTGCGGCAGTTTGGGGACGACCGCTCGCCGGTCGTCATCTGCGGCAACAAGGAGCTGGACTTTCTGTGCTGCGCCCTGGGCGCGCTCAAAAGCGGCCGGGCCTATGTGCCCATCGAGCACTCGATGCCCGCCGAACGCGCCGGCGGCATCCTGCAGGCTGTCCAGCCCAAGGTGATTGTCGACCTGTGCGGCCTGTGCGTCTCGCTGCAGACCGGGGAGGCGCTTGTACTGGACACCGGCAAAACAGCGGAAATCCTTTCGCTGACGCCACAGGCTGCACCCGGCCCGCAGGACTGGGTGAAGGGGCAGGACGCCGCCTACATTCTCTTCACCTCTGGCAGCACCGGCAGCCCCAAGGGAGTAGCCGTCGCCGCAGGCAACCTAGACAACTTCTGCCGCAGCGTCCTTCCCTGGTACCCCAAGGAGGGCGGCGTCATTCTCGACCAGGTCTCCTATTCGTTTGACGTCTCCGGCTGCGCGGTCTATGCCGGGCTGTGCCGCGGGATGACCCTCTTTTCGATCGACAGCCGGATGGTGGAGGAACCCGCTGAGCTGTTCTCCTATTTAAAGGAATCCGGCCTCACCTTCTGGGGCTCCACCCCCTCCTTCGCCGAACTGTGCGTGCAGTCCCGCGACTTTTGCATGGAGACCCTGCCGCAGCTCACGCAGTTTCTGTTCTGCGGCGAGGTGCTCACCCACACTTTGTGCGACGCGCTGGCCGAGCGCTTCCCTCACACCCGGGTCATCAACACCTACGGCCCCACCGAGGCCACCGTCCTGGTGACCGCCGTGGAGGTAACCGCCGGGATACGCGCCGACAGCCGCCCCATCCCCATCGGACGGGCCATCGATGGCGTCACCCTGCGGCTGCAGCCGGTCCCTGGGGAGGATCCCGACGTCGGACAGCTGCTCATCCTGGGTGACAGCGTCAGCCTGGGCTACTGGAAAGCACCTGCCCTGACCGAAGGGGCCTTCTTCACCGACCCGGAAACCGGCCTGCGCGGCTACCGCACCGGCGACCTGTGCCGCTGCGAGGACGGCATATACTACTACTGCGGCCGGATGGACAACCAGCTCAAGCTCAACGGCTTCCGGGTGGAGCTGGAGGACATCGAGCACAACCTGCAAAAGCTCCCCCAGATTCTGCGCGCCGCCGTGGTGCCGGTCTGGCAGGGACAGAAGGTTGAGTACCTCGCCGCCTTTGTGCTGTTGAGCGATTCGGGGCAGCAGGAGCTTTCCTCTTTAAGCCCCCTGCGCCGCTCCATCCTGTTTAAAAAGCTTGCCGCCCAGCTGCTGCCGGGCTACATGATCCCGCGCAAATTCTTTGTGGTGGACTCCTTCCCCTTAAACCTCAACGGCAAGGTGGACAAAAAGGAGCTGCTCCGCCGCCTGCAGGAGGGACTGGCATGATTCCCTTTTCCGGACTTTTCTTTTTTTATCTCTTGTATTGTAAAGCGGCCCTTCAGCTTCGGGCTGCTGATCTTTTCCAGCAGGCTGATTTAAGACAACATTTTTCGGGAGGAAACAACCATGTCTATCGATTCCATTGAGCAAAAGGTCATCGACATCCTAAACGAGATCACCGGCGCGCAGCCGGGGGAGATCGACCCCGACCTTGCCCTGTTTGACGAGGGGCTGCTGGATTCCTTCGCCACCATCCAGATGGTGCTGGCGCTGGAGGAGGGCTTCGGCCTTCACCTGGAAATCAGCGAGCTCTCCCGCGAGCAGATGGCCACCCCGGCCAAGATTGCCCGGACGATTGGGGGCATGCTGTCATGAAGCTAATGCGCTGCGTTCTGCTGCCCGCCGTGTCGATGCTGCTGTGCAGCGCGCTGGTGCTGGGCGGCACAGCAGCTGTTTTGAGCAGCACCATGCCGCCTTTTCGGGACAGCGTGGGCGACCACAACGACACCGAAAAGATCACCGGCGAATATCTGGTAGAACTCTCCGCTGCCCAGGACGACACCCTGCTGATCTTCGGCTCCAGCGAGCTGCGCACCACCTACATCCCCACCCATCCGGCCAACTTCTTCGCCGACAAGCGTGCGGGCTTTCAGGTGGACCTGATCGGGCGCGGCTCCTGCCAGTCGCTGATCCACGCCATCGAGCTTGCCGCCTCGGGCGACAGCCTGCGCGGGGAAAAGATGGTGCTCATCACCTCGCCCCAGTCCTTTGTGCCGGAGGGCATCGCGCCGGATCTGTTCATGGCAAACTTCTCCGCCCAGCAGTACCTGGACCTTTTAAATGACCCGGAGCTTTCCGACGAGGTCAAGCAGTACCTCTCCGGGCGGATTGCCGAGCTGCTGGCGGCCTACCGCGAGCTGCCCGACGCCGCCGAGGTCGACCCGGCCATCCAGGTGCTGGCCGCGCACGAGCAGTCTCCCTCCCTCCTCTCCAGCGCCACCGACTTTATTCTGACTCCCTACTATGCGCTGCGTTCCTTTTTGTATGACCTGCGGGACATGGCCGTCTCCCGACCCATCCTGCAGCGCGGGGTGGACGCTTCCCCCTCCGACATCTCTGCCGAAATCGACTGGGCGCAGGAGGAGCAGCAGGCCACCCAGGATGGCATCGAAATGTCCTCCAACAACGACTTCGGGATGAACAACGACTACTACACCACCTACATCGGCTCCCGCCTGGAGCGCCAGCAGGGCAGCGAGGCGAACCTGAGCTACTCCGAATCGGTGGAGTACGACGACCTGCGCATCCTGTTCCAAATCTGCAACGAAAAAGGCATTGAGCCGCTGTTTGTCCACGTGCCGATGCACGGCCAGTGGAGCGACTACACCGGCTTTACCGCCGACCGCCGCCAGCAATATTATGAGAATGTGCGGCAGATCGCCGGCGAGTACGGCATCCAGATGCTGGACCTCACCGGCTATGAATATGAGCCCTACTTCATGTGTGACGTGATGCACCTGGGCTGGAAGGGGTGGCTGCAAGTTGATCGCGCGCTTATCGACTACTATTACGCGGATTAAGACACTTGTCTTTACAAAGTTCCCTCTGCGCCTGCTCTGGTACACCGCTGTGGTGCTGCTGTTGCTGCTCTACTGGATGTTCGGCCCGCAGCAGCAGATCGACTTTGTATACAACGCCTTTTAAATTTGACATCTCCTTACCGGGCCCTTGGCGGGACGATTCTCCCTCTCTTACTTTCATCTGCCCTCCTCCCGCTTTTCTTGACAGGCCCGGAATCCATAAAAAAGCCGGCGGACGCCCTCTCCAGCGCCCGCCGGCTTTTTTGTTTTTTCCAAAAGAGATCTTCCTTCTTTCCCTATTCCTAGTCAGATTGCTTATCTGATCGCGCAATTTTTATGGATTATAGCACTTGAGTCTAAAGTTACTTTATAGTTTATAATAAACCATGTAAAAAAGTGTCGCTCCGCCCCCTTTTGGTTCGGAGCCGCAATCCCAAACAGGCCGCCCTTCTTCCAAAGTGTGGCCGAAGGAGGTTTATTATGAAGAAGAAACTTTCCCGTCTGCTGGCCCTCGCCTTGGCCGCAGCACTGACACTGAGCGGATGCAGCAGCGGTACCACAGAAGAACCGGAAAGCACCGCAGAAGCGCCCAGCTCTGCAGCGCAGGAGGAGCAGGGCGAAGCGATTGAGGACCTGGTCATCGCGCGCCTTTCCACCGCAGAGATGCAGACCTTCAACATCCTGTACAGCCAGACAATGGAAGATTTTGCTAACCTGTGCAACATGGTGGATTCACTGATGGAGATCGACAACTACAGCCGCATCGTTCCCTGCATCGCAGAATCCTACACCACCAACGAGGACAAATCGGTCTGGACTTTCCAGATTCGTGACGGCGTCAAGTGGGTGGACGTCAACGGTAACGAGAAGGCCGACTGCACCTCTCAGGACTTTGCCACCGCGATGGAGTGGATTTTAAACTTCCACAAGAACGAGTCCTCTCAGACCTCCGATTTTCTCATTATGTTGGAGGGTGCAAACGAATATTATGAGTATACCAAGACCCTCTCCGAGGAGGAAGCCTTTGCGCTGACCGCAGAGGAGGGCTCCGTCTTTAAAGAGATGGTCGGCGTTGAAACCCCTGATGCGAACACCCTGATCTACCGCTGCATCGGCTCTCGCCCTTACTGGGACAGCCTCTCCACCTGCCTGTGGCCGATGTCTCAGGCGATGGTCGATGAACTGGGCGGCCCGGCCGGTGTAAAAGCCATGAACAACGAAAACATGTGGTATAACGGCTGCTACACCATGACCTCCTACGTACAGGGCAACGAGAAAATCTTCACTAAAAACCCTCTCTACTGGGATCAGGACTGTGAGCTTTTCAACACCGTCACAGTCAAGATGGTGGAATCCAACGACACCATGTACCAGCTCTATCAGTCGGGCGAAATCGACACCGTCACCCTCACCGAGAGCAACCTGAAAACTATCTACGACGATCCGGAAAATCCATACCACGACTATCTGGTTGAAAATCCCGCCACCGGCACCTACCAGATTCACTTTAACTATGACAAACATCTGGAGGATGGGACACCGGATGTCAACTGGAACACCGCCATTGCAAACGAGGCCTTCCGCCTGTCCTGGTACTACGGACTTGACCTGACCGAGTACTGGAAACGCACCAACTCGATCAATCCGCTCAGCTGCGAAAATGAGTTCTACAGCATGACCGGTCTCGCCTACACCTCGGACGGTACCGACTACACCGAGCTGGTCCGCCAGGAGCTGGGACTGCCGGAAATCGACGGTCAGACCGTTGCCCGCCTGGATGCGGACAAAGCTGAACAGTACAGGCAGCAGGCCATCGAGGAACTGACCGCTCTGGGCGTCACCTTCCCGGTTGA
>QWCH01007504.1_pt1 | contig 11044 bp, 9 predicted proteins | sample 1972671 | NCBI WGS metagenome assembly QWCH01 (sample SAMN09866713, study PRJNA288562) | Human gut metagenome isolate term3_stool, whole genome shotgun sequencing... | isolation source: gut | host: Homo sapiens | place: USA: California | reverse complement strand
GGACAGCAAGTTGTGTTTTCGTTTAACGAAAACAGGACGGTTTAACGGAGAATACACCGATAAACCGTTACTTATTTCAAGCTCCAGCGTCGCTTTTTACATATCTAACTATAATTCATTTGAAATCACAAAACAGATTGAACCGAATGTGGTTAGTTTGTCTGTTTATTTCATGTCCGAATCATTAGTATGCTATGTTGCAAAGTTCGTATTCATTATGAAAAAATCCGCTTACGAGAACAAGATATTCAGGTAATTTGCCATCCTTTCCCCAAAGAAGTTCGATGTTAAAAAGTTCAGAAAGCGTTTTGGCTATGTCAAATCCGAAGGCTTCGAGTGACGGACGCACTTTTTCCGGGTGTCGGCATGGTGTGCCGCAGTTACGCGTACACTCGTTATCTGAGCAGTGAAGACATTTACCTATATAGGCAAATGAACGCCCTCCATATTTCCGTTCCATATCCAATAATTCGCTCTCGATTCGTATCCGTTCCGGTAAAATGAGTTTTTGTGTATATTCAATCGGAATATCTTTGTCTTCAGGGATTATCTTCGTTGCCATAAGATGTGCATACTTGTATTGTCGGAGAAACGATTCCGTATCAAAATCAAATGGAGGACACCCCCAACTTTTACCGTAATTGGTACATTGTTTGCAAAGTTCAAGAAAATGTGGTTCGTCACGGAATTCGGCGATATATCCTTCAACAGTGATGTCTGAAGTAAAATTTTCTACAGTGTATATACTCATTGTTTCAAAATCATTGTACCGCATAAGGAGTCGAAACGGATGTTTTCATTTTGGAAAAGTCTGTCAATGTATCCGCTTTTCTGCATTTCAGACGCGGTCAAGCAACTTAAATTCGGGGTATCTAACAATGCTATCGAATCGCACATGGACAACGCGATGTCAAGTTCATGTGTCGAGAACATGATACATTTTTTCTCGTCGTGGACAAGCCTACGAAGCAACGCCACAAGTTCGTAGCGATTAGGCATGTCAAGAAAGGAAGTCGGTTCATCAAGGAGAATGATAGGAGTATCCTGTGCCAATGCACGAGCAATCATCACACGCTGGCATTCGCCATCCGACATTTTATCCATCGTGCGGTTTGCATAAGCCTCCATTCCCACCGAAATGAGCGATTGCATGACTATCTCCTTATCTGTTTCTTGCATCCTACCTATCCAGTTGGTATAAGGAGCACGGCCTATGGCTACGACATCCTTGCACCGCAGGTTGGCGATGCGCGTGCGCTCGGTCGTGACGACAGCCAGCGTTTTTGCCATATCTTCGGTTTTCATGCAGGCGATGTCGTGCCCGTCGAGAATGATTTTTCCGGAATAACACCGGTTCAGACCGGCTATGGCGCGGAGCAACGTCGATTTTCCTGTCCCGTTTCTTCCGATAAGGGCTGTCAGTTGACCTTTTTTTATCGTGGCATTTACCTCGTGGAGCAACGAGTTTTCTTTGTAACCTATGGAAAAATGCTGTAATTCTATCATGCGGTGATGGATTTGTTGCGTAAAACCACCCATACGACGATTGGGATTCCCAATAGAGCTGTAATGGCGTTGATCGGCAAGGTGAATATTTTAGAAATGATGTCGCAAAGAAGCAATATCGATGCTCCCGAAAGAATTGTTCCGGGCAGAAGGACATGATGATCGCTATTTTGGAAAAGCATTCTTGTGACATGAGGCATAGCGAGACCTATGAAACCTATCGGACCGCAAAAAGCGGTTATCGTTCCGGCGAGCAGCGTTGTCGAGAGAAACAACAGGCTGCGTGAACGCCGAATATTCAGTCCCATTGTTACGGCATATTCCTCTCCGAACAGCAGGAGGTTAAGCGGTTTGATGGTCAGTACCGCCAACAGCAGTCCGGCAAACACCGATGGAACAAGAATCAGAAGTTGTCCGGAGGTGACGTCACCCAAAGCCCCCATCGTCCAAATGACAAAGGCTTTCAGCGATTCCTCTTTGCTGAGGTACTGCAATATCTGCACGACAGCACCTACGCCCGATGAGAACATCATGCCCAGAATCAGGATTACCATGATGTCTTTTATTCGCTGTCCGACGGCAGTTATCACGAGCAACACGACAGCCGCACCCACCCACGCTGCTCCGGCAATGCCTATTGATGAACCGATCCCGGCAAGTACCACAAGTGCCACACCGAGACTTGCACCGGAACTGATGCCAAGGACATAGGGACCGGCAAGAGGATTACGGAAGAGGGTCTGCATCTGAAGACCGCTGACCGATAAGGCAGCCCCGGCCAACAGTGCCACTATAGCTTTTATGAGGCGTATGTTGAGTACGATTTTTTCCGTGGCACGGGAACAATTTCCCCCGGTCAGTGCTGCCCATACATCGCGGATCGGAATGTTGACAGCTCCCACGGCCAAGTCCAGTAAAAAAAGACCGACCGTGAGCGTAATCAATATGGAGAATAATATAGTCGAACGGGAACGCATCTATTTCAGTTGCTTGTAATACACACACTCTTCCTGCACCAGTTCAGGATGGAATATCTTCACGAGGTCGCGGAGCACGATGTCAGGATTCACGACGGCAGACTCGTAATAGTCGTTACCCCCGGCTGTGTTGGTACGGGCGTTGTTGTTATACACCTCTCCATTTTTGAAACATCGGGTATCGGTGAATTTCGGACATGATGCCTTCAAGTCGTCAAGGGAGTTCGCCATTCCCACGTTCAGCCACATGTCCGCATCCGACGCGAGCAGATATGCTTCTTCTAAGTCAATGGGGATAGAAGCGTTTCCCGTGTTCTTCTGGTAGATATAGCGGCCTCCCGCATCAGTAATCAAGCGGGCTACATAACTTTGGGTTGAAGGCATGAACCACGAGTCGCCATAGGGAACATTAAGCATAACCGAAGGAGTGCCGAGGGTACTGTCGGCCACTTTCTTTTTCAAGGCGTTGTATCTGACCGGGATTGCGGCAAAGGCTTTTTCACCCTTCTCACGTTTTCCTGTGACTTCTGAAAGCACTACCATCCATTCGGCCTTGCCGAGAGGCGACTCTTCAAGATAATCGCCGACATACATGAACGGTATGTCGAGTTCTTCGAGTTTGCTTTCCATTGCGCTTGCGCCGTTCACCCCATAGAGCAGAACGAGGTCGGGATCGAGCGAGAGCAGCAACTCGTAGTTGATGTTCCCTTCATAGCCGACATCGCCAATACTGTCGCGGCGGGCTTGGATGTCTGGGTTGGAAATGTAGTCGATTCCCGAAACGCCGGTTATACACCGGACTTCACCGATTGCGTCAAGCATGGCGATATGAGTGGAAGACATCGCCACGATGCGTTTGGCGTCTCCTTTGAGTACCTGTCCTGCAAACCCTTCGGGAACCTCTTCACCGTTGCGGACGATAAACAGCCATGTGGTTACACTGTCCGCTCCCTGCCAGGGATTCCTGACGGTTATCAGTACGCTTTCCTTCCCGCCCGCCCCTTTGATGTCGAAGCCGGAGGCATATTCGGGAGCATAAAGCAGCAGGTTGAAATCATTGATTTTTGAGCTTTTGTTGTGGCAGCCTGTAAATGCCAGAGAAAGCAACAAAATCAGGCTTAAATTCTTTAATGCGTTCATATTGATGCAGATTATCGTTTACTATTTTTGTTTTTTCCGAACTTGGGTGTTATGCCGATGAATATCTCGAAATTGATGCCCGGCATGGGACGGGACAATACGGAAAGGTATTCTTCATCGAACAGGTTGTTGATGCTGCCCTTTAGCGACAGATCGGCCCATCGGAAAGAGAGCTGTTTTTCCAGTGTCACGTTATTCATGAAGTAAGGGGGCAGATAGCCCGTCAGGGTATAGTCATTACTCGACATGGTATAACGCTGGCTGTAATAACACCATTTGTAAAGCAGGCTCCATGTCCGCCATGACAGACGTCCGGTCACCGTTGCGGAAAACTCCGGCACGTATGGCAACTGTTTGCCGACGGATTGGTCTGCCGGACTCATCGGTTCGCTCTCGTTGATCGAGGGAGTCCACGAGAAAGTTCCGTTCATATCCAGTTTCCAGTCCTTTCCGAGCATTATATCAAGGTGGGCGTTGGTCTCTGCCCCGTAAGCATGTACCTTTTTGAGGTTTCTGGGGGAGAAGAATCCCTTGGTTGTGGGTAGCCAGATGATCCAGTCGTCGATGTGCGAATCGAACCAGTTGATACCACCGCTCAAAGCATATACATTTTCTTTCCCCACCGAGAACGACAACCCCACGTCGTATGTGAAGCCGTGCTCGCTTTTCAGGTCGGGATTACCGCCCGGCAGAAAATAGAGGTCGTTCAGCGTGGGAAAACGGTAGTTCCGGGAGATGGATGCTTTCGCCACGATATTGCCTTTTTTCGACAGTACCCCGTCGATGAAGAAAGCCGGGATAACCGGGGCCCATTCCGTACCGAACATATCCTCGCGAAGGACAAGCGAGGCGGCAAAACGATCGACAGGCCGCCATTTCGCAGAAACGGAACCGGAAAACTCGACACGTCCCTTGTCATACCCGACAACAGCCTTGTTACCTTCCTGCGAGATGATATTTTTGTCCGCGCTTTCCACCAAATGCTGGTGTACGGAAACACCGGCCGTGAACAGCCATTTCTCTGAAGGAGCATAATCCCCGTCCGCACTTCCGTAGAACGTGTTAATCTTACTGCGTGAGCGGGTCATCGAAGCCATTTCGCCGTTTCCCTTGTCCCGCTTGTAATCATAGGCCATCCATGTGTGTATATAGCCGCCTTTTACACCGACCTTCCATTTCTCCCGCACGCGATCCCACGAGAGGACGCCGCGAAACGTCTGCTCCCTTTGGCGGTTCTCGAAGTCCATGTCGTTCCCGTAATCCGTGCTGAGCATCGCCAGTTCCCGGTTGGAATTGATATACCAGGCGTTTAGCCCGAACTTGTCGCCTTCGCCCGTGTTATAATAAATTTCCTGCAAGACGTGCAGATCCTTATAAGCCCCGCTGCGGTTGCGTTCCGTCGGGTAATAGGAACCGATGATGTTCTTGTCCTCGTCATAGATGTTTTCCTTCTTGTCCCGGTTTCGGTATTTGTAGTCGTTGGGGGAAGAGGAATACACCACACGGGTGGAGGACTGCCAGTGTTTGTCACCGTAGGTCAGGCGGAGAAACTCGTCGAACGTGCTGAACGACCCCACTCCCTGCACGTACTGCAACCCGAACCCTTCATGGTTGGCCGGAGAAGTGGAGAGCCTGACCAGACCACCCAAGCCGCCGCCCGTTTCGTTTACCGATGACGTTCCGTGCAGCAGCGAGGCATCATCGATAAAGTAAGAAGGGATGGTGGAAAAATCCGTCATGCCCAGCATCGGGTTGTTAATGCGCATACCATTCCACGTCACTTGGGTATGCGAGGGAGAGGTACCCCGGAAAGCCACGGTGGATAACGTGGCGCGTCCGTAGTTCTTGACAAAAACGGATGAGTTGAATGTCAGCACATCGGCCATAGACAAGGCGATGTTCTCTTTCATGGCGATGGAATCGAAACGGGTTCGTTGCACGCCTATATCCTTCATAGGTCGTTTGCCCACCACCGTAACCTCCGGAATACGTAGTACCCTTTTGGTAATGCTGACGGAATTTTTCTGCTGGGCGGCAAGCAGAAAGGGCAGGCTTACCCCCACGAACAATAGAATAAGATGTCTTTTCATTTTTGTCCTCCTTCCTCGTTATTTCCAGCAGAAAGCTCCCGGAATGATTCCCACGTAAAATTCATCGATCAGCTTGCCTTGCGGCGAATAGCGATACACGATACCTTGTTGCTGGTAATCAATAGCGTCGGCCACATATACCTCCCCGTTGTTGGGATTGACCGTAAGGCCGTAGTATTTGGTGTCCCGAAACTCCAGAAAAGGCCGGACGGGAACACGGTCGGCTTCCACCGGCATTCGCCAAATATCGTTGTTGATCCAGTAAAGTGTATCCCGTGTACCGTTGAGCTGGACTTCCGAAGGCCAGTCGCCCAGCTTAAACTTGAACTGTTTCTCTACGGTGAAAGTCTCGGCGTCTATACGATAGAGAGACGGTGCCTCGTAACCGTATGGGCTGCCCTCGTAACCGCCATCCGTGATGGTCCACATCTTGTTGTATTTGTCCATGACCAGCGAAGTAGGTTGTATGCCGATGGTCAGTTCGTCCACGACCTTGTCCGTCTCCGTGTCGATTTTCAGGATGCGGTTCTGGTACGACCAGCAGTTCACATAGACGTACTTGCCGTATTGTACCATTTGTTCGGTGGAACCCGATTCCATGTCCATGTCTGGACATTCGATATAGCCGGTAATCTCGTATGTCTTGGGGTTGATGATGAAGATACGGTAGTCCCATATCTGCGTCACATAGGCTTTCTCATCCGACAGAAAATGGATATACCGGGGTGAGGTGAAACCTGTGATACGGCCCACTTCCTTGAAAGTATTGATGTCGATGGCGAAAATCACATGCGAGTTGTTCACCACGATCCAGCCTATACCGTCCCGGATAACCATAGACTGGGCCACATCGCCCAACTTGAACCCGTTGGCACGGTAAAACACTTCATTCTCCACTTCGCACGTGGCGGGATCGTAGTAGGAAAGCGTGGCATTGCTGTACTGGAAATTCCCCTCGTTGGTAATGAAAAGACCAGAGGCCGATACAGAGAAATCTTCCATCTCTCCGTAATCCCATTTCATGCAACTGCCGAAAACTGGCAGGCAGAAAAGAAAAAGGCAAATCCGTTGTATTGTTCTGCTCATTGTCATTCGGATAAAAAAGAGTACCCGAATCATTACGGGTACTCTGGTTAAGGTATAAGGTTTAATCCTGCTGCGTATATTGTTTGTCCTTCATATTTTGGAAGGTTGGGTTATACCCACATTTCGTCACGCTCCAACTTTCCCCCGTAATCATTCCGTTTTCTATAAACTTGCCGAAGAAAGTGTAGTCGGTAAATTTCGTCAAACCGTCAAAAACAACCCCATGCAAGGTCTCCAACTTCTCCATGGAAAGTGTTTCCTGAGAAAGAGAAGTCGCACTTTTTATCTGTAGCGTACCATCTATAGTCTGTAATTTATCACAAGTAATGCCTGTTGCTTTATTAACGAACAACCCTTCACCTCCTACGTGAAGCAATTCCGGAATATCCAGCGATTTACTTTGTAAAGATATTGCTAACGAACCCTCTCCCTCTTTATAATATACAGGAGAAGCTGAACAACAAACTTTGGATAGTAAGGGCAAGTTACAACTGGTAAAATTTCCAGATAAATTATCCATATCCATCTATGATTTCCAAGTCGGGAAATTTGGCATTGCTTCGCATTTGGCCTGTCACATTTAGATTTCCATATACATGTTGAATTGTCGATATGGTATAATCGATATTGTTGGTGGTTGGCTTACAAGTGAAGTCTTTGATATTCTTGAACGTGATTTCAGGGAACTTATTATTCGTGAGACTGGTGATGACAAAATTTACATTTGACAAATCTTCGGCTGTTTCAATTTTGGAGAGCTGCACCTTGTTTATAATTTCAATCTGGGGCGCTGTTTCTCCGAAGGTTTCAAATCGGGCGTTCGGCAACAGCAGTGTTCCGCTCACATCTTCAAGATAATCCAGCGTGATGCTTCCAAGTGTGGTGATCTTGCTCCAGTCGGGAAGTTGTTTGAGTGCCGTGAAATTCTTTATCTTTATCTGTCCCTTTATCGTTGTCAGTTTGTCCATTCCACCGAAAGCCTGAAGCACGTCATTTCGTTGGGGAACAAAACTACCGGTAGGAGGAGCTTCCATATTGGCTTCCATAATAATACTTCCGTTTACTGTTTCGATTTCCGGAAGGTTGATGGTTTCCAACATCACGGGGACGGTATGGAAATCAAGGCCACCGGTCTCTTTCAGCTTAAGGAAGCTCATGGAAGTCAGCTTGGCAAGATTGTTTACGGACAAGACCCCTCCGACACTTGTCAGTTCCGGTATTTCCAAAGACGCAATCGAACCGGCTGCTGTGTTCTCTTCATTGAGTCCTTGAAGATTCAGATCCTGACCTACAGTAGTCAGAACCGGAAACTCAAAACTCTGTAACGACGACGCATTGAACATCACGCTTCCTTCAATAGTTGCCAGTTTCTCGAATAGGACATACGTCACTTGGTCGTTATATACCGATATGTCTCCGGAGAGCGTTTCCAATGCTTTCATGGAAATCATGTGAAGTTCCGTAGCTTTCGAGGCGACATCGGTCGAACCTACCTGTAAACCTCCGGCAGAAACGATATTATCCAACCCTGTCAAGTCTGCACCGTTGTAACTGTTACGAATGACAATGTTGCCAGTAACCTCTTTCAAAGATGCCAATGCAGATATGTCAGTGATTTTTTCTGCCTCTTCCGCATCAGAGCCGATAATCAGGTTCCCTTTGACAACGGTTGTTTTGGTTGCGGCAAAAGAAGCTACCTCCTCGGTGGGATGTCACCCGGAAGGTTCGTTCGTTATCCCAGTCCGTTACCGTTTCAGGATCAGGTATGATTGTTGCAGAAGTTGTGTACTTGAATTCCACTTCGGCGTTGTTCAGCGATACCGTATAGGGAACGGTTATTGTTACTGTATTGTCCGTAATGTCGGCCGTGTACGATTTCCCGTCCACGGTCATCACGACCGATGTGATGAAATTTTCATCTGCATCTTCAGGTATAATTTCATCGTTTTTGTCACACGCTCCCAAAAAGAACAAGGATAGGAGCATGGGAAGAAAATAAATTTTCATACTTGTAATTTTTATTATTTGGTTAGATCCTCAAAAGAAAATACCTCCGTAGAAACTTCGCCCAGCCAGCCGCTTTTGGCCAGAACACCGCATTGTATTTTGATAAAGTCAATATATTGCAGATTGGCTTCCGTTCCATCGGCATGGATGGCATTGGAAATTTTGAAACCGTTCCTTTGTCCGCTTCCATCCACCGTACTGCCGCCTTCTATCTGGTCGTTTCCGAAATTATCCACGTACCCCCAGTCATAACTCTGATTATCCCAATAACCGGTTTGAGAATCTTGGGTGTTGCGGGCGGCCAGACAAGTGCCTGTCAGGGTATAACTGTTTTCCGAAATCCAAGCCGGATAATAATAGTCTTGTGTATGATAAGCGGACAGATAGTCTACCCAGCCGTTTCTACCGTCGGAACTGATCCATTGGACATCCATTTTTTTGCCTTCCGGACGGTAATAGGTCACTTCAAAATTCTGTATTGTTTCTTCCTTGCCTGCTTCAGATCCTTTCAGTTCGTACCACTCGTCATCCGGCAATCCGTTTCCGTTTATATCTTGCATGACCCATACGATACCCGGTTCGGAACTGCCGTCAAAGGCGTTCCCCTGAACACAGAAATCATATTGGTTACCCGAATTGGGAATACTGTGGTCGAAGCCGACGATGATATAACCCCCGAAAGAACCTAAAGAGACGTGCAGTTTGTCTTTCAAACGCTGTGTTGCCCATGCGACAGCCGCTTCAGGGGATGTTTCGTTGCCGGTCATACCGCCTATCGTGCTCGTCTCGTTGATAAATTGGCCGGGAGCTGGGGTATATTCATAGACTTTATTCCAGAGCTTGGAACTTCCCGAAGCCCGGAAGCCGTCTTGTTCCTTTTTGTCCACACAAACGACTTTTACGGTGGCAGTGACAGCCGTTTTCCCTTTGTCGATATTCCTGCTTATTTTTTCCGTCGGTGTGTCTTCCGACACAGTACAGGAGACGGTGTATTCTCCGGGTGCGGACGGCGTGAACTTGAACATGCGTTCCACTTCTCCTTCCATGACCTGACCGTCCACACTCCACTCAAAACGGGGATTGTCGAAATACTCCAACAACGGACGCAGGAAAACAGGACGGTCGGCAAAAGTGTACCTGTCCGTGGATGTTTGCAGGTAAGACGGGGTCGGGAATTTGACAACGTAGGGCATCGTTTCCACGACCTCTACGCTTACGTCTTTCGTTGTTGTCCCATCTATATTGGAAGCGTTGATTGTCACCGTATAAACACCGAGTTCTTTTTCATTGAAAGTATAAGTATTCTCGGTGGAAACGATTTTTCCTTCCCGTACCCATTCGATTTTGAACCCTTCGACATCCGAATGCTGAATATCGGGAGTAAATGTGTAATCGGTATTCCGGACGACTTTTAGCCCCTGCGAAGGTAGTGCCAGTGAGATGACCGGAGGGGTGAGTTCTTTCACTTCTACTTTCAGTTCCTCTTCGGCATAGCCTTCCGCATTGTCTACTCTTAGTTTGACATAAAAATCCCCGCATTCATTCCATGTACGTTGAAGAGACGGACCCGAAGAAACCAGCGTACCGTCTATCGTCCAAGCAAAAAGAGCATCTTCAACATTCTGGTATGTCGGGGCGATAGTCAATTCGTGATCGACCTTGACCGTGTAAATACCGGTCTCGCTGTCAAGTTCTATTATAGGTTGTCCTCCTACTTCTTCGGTAATGACTTCATCCTTGTTGCAGGAGGTGAACAGCATACAGGCAGAAATAATAAAATAGTGAAAACGATGCATGATGTGTGGATTTTAGAAAAATAACAGGGATACCCCCGACAGAAGGGATATCCTTGTATTCTTTTTATTGTATGGTGATATCATCAATACAGATATAAGCCGGAGTATTCAAACCGTATGCTCCCGAATCCGAACCCTCGAAGTTGAATTTCACACTTTGCACCCCTTCGGCATTGATTTCCCAATAATCCCATGTCGTGATAGGATCAACCTGTTGTTGGCCGTTACGATAATCGGCTAAAAGACGTTTGTAAGTGCGGATCAGACCGCCATTCGCATCATAACATTCCAGATTCACTTGGAAATACCCTTTCATCTCTTTCAGAGGAGTCGCTACCCCCGTAGAACCGAACTGATTACCATAAGTAATGACACCATAAGTGTATGAGGTGTTGCAGATCCACAGGCCGACCAATTTCCGGGGAACATTGAAATAAAATTC
>QWCH01005117.1_pt1 | contig 11044 bp, 10 predicted proteins | sample 1972671 | NCBI WGS metagenome assembly QWCH01 (sample SAMN09866713, study PRJNA288562) | Human gut metagenome isolate term3_stool, whole genome shotgun sequencing... | isolation source: gut | host: Homo sapiens | place: USA: California | reverse complement strand
TATATCGTTATATCTTTTTTCTTTCATTACATTTGCACAAAAGTATCGGCAAATTTAGCAGTATTTAGGGAATATACAGAAGAATGTTGGTGAAAGATTTCATAACGAAGGAATTTCCGGTGTTAAAAAGTTTTGACACGGGAGAGTATGCGTTGGCTTTAATGGATGATTTTAAATTGAAGCATCTGCCATTGTTGAATGAAAATATGTATAGGTGTTTGGTATCGGAAAAAGACCTGCTGGCAATGCCGAATCCGGCAGCGACTATCGGTGACCCGGTTTTGTTGTCGCCCAGTGTTCAGAAAAACACGCATATCCATGAGGCAATGGCTTTGATTACCCGATATCAGCTGAGTCTTCTTCCCGTTGTAAATCCTGAAGGAGAATATTTAGGCGCTATCACGCGTGACAAACTGATCGATATTCTGTCCGAGCTTTGTAGTGCGGAAGCTGCCGGGAGCGTGTTTGTGTTGGAGTTGATGCCGCAGGATTATTCGCTGACCGATATTGCCCGTCTGATCGAGGCAAACAATGCGCATGTCCTGAATTTGCTTTCTTACACGGATAAGGATACCGGACGGTTGCATCTGATTATCAAGATCGACCTTGAAGACGCTTCTCCTGTAATCCGTAGTTTCGAACGGTTTAACTATACAGTCCTTTATTATTTTATGGAAAAAGGAATGGTGGACGATCTGCTGCAACAGCGGATGGAAGAGTTAGTTCATTATATGAATATATAGGGAGTTGAAAGTTGAAAATTGAAAGTTATGAAGAAGATCGGGGTATTTGGTAGTGAATATCAGTCGGACAAGCAGCTTGTCATTAAGCGCTTGTTTGAAAAGCTGACTGCTTTGGAGGCTGAGGTTTATGTGGATCGTGATTTCTATCTTTTTCTTACGGATGCCTTGAACTATGAGCCTCCCGTATCCGGTATCCTGACCAGTGATGAGTTTAACCTGGATGTAGCTCTGAGTCTGGGAGGTGATGGTACTTTCCTGCGTACGGCTGCCCGTGTGAACAAGCAGGATATCCCGATTCTGGGTATCAATACCGGGCGTCTCGGATTTCTGGCTGATGTCTCAAGCAATGACATTGAAGATACGCTGGACGAACTGTTCAAGAACTACTATAAGATAGAGGAACGCACCTTGTTGCGCCTTCATACCGAAGACCGGGTCTTCCACGGCTATAACTATGCCTTGAATGAGATCGCGATTCTGAAGCGCGACACCTCTTCCATGATAACGATCCATACATCGTTGAACGGCGAATACCTGACTTCTTACCAGGCTGACGGTTTGGTGATTTCTACTCCTACGGGTTCTACTGCCTATTCTATGAGTGTGAACGGGCCGATCATCATCCCGCAGAGCAAGAATCTGGTTTTAAGTCCGGTTGCCCCCCACTCCCTGAATGTCCGCCCGTTGGTTATCCCGGATTCTTTCACGATCACTTTAGGGGTGGAAAGCCGGAACAAATATTTCCTGATTGCCCTTGACGGACGTTCCGAAATATTCCCGACCGGCATACAGCTACGGGTAAGCAAAGCCGATTATACGACAAAAGTGATTAAACGATATAATCATACCTTTTACCAGACGCTCCGCGAAAAACTGATGTGGGGAGCGGATGCACGGATGAAATAGAGATGAAAAACTATGTTTTGCAGCATGTTTTCGTTAAATCAGGTTAAATAAGCGAGATTTCCAAACGATAATATATGCTACATAACATAAAAGCTCTATATTTGCACTGTGTTTTTCATGGTATTAGATTTAAGGTTAACAATGAAGATTGGCTGTCCGTGATGGATAGCCTTTTTTTTGCCCAATATGGAATATTCTCATTCCGCTTCTTTTACCAATGGAAGAGTAAACCAAAAGGTCGATCCTTTTCCTAATGCGGAGTACACACCGATCTTTCCCCCTAATTTCTCAATGATGCTTTTGCTGATAGCCAATCCGAGCCCTGTCCCCTGTTTGTGTGCATTCAACTTGACAAACCGGTCGAATATGTTTTTACATTCTTCTTCACTGATTCCTATTCCCGTATCCGTGACAGAAACGTATATATTGTCTTCTTTTATTTGATAATCCAATTTTATTTCTCCTTCGGAGGTGAACTTAATGGCATTTGTCAGGAAATTAGAGATTACCTGTGTAATCCTCTTCGGATCAGAGTGTATTTGGATAGACGGTAAATTCCTATTGAAAGAAAAAAGCACATGATCCGGTATTTTTAGGGCATGGACGGTGTATATCTCTTCGCAGATTTCCTTAAAGTCAAAATTCTTCTTAGTGATATCGAATGTGCCGGATTCGATTTTCGAGAAATCGAGGATGTCGTTTATCAATTGAAGAAGGAGATCGCTGTTTGTGTTGATAATGTCGACAAAGAAATTCCGTTCGTCCTTATCTTCTTCCTCCATGTTGGCGATGATACTGGAAAAGCCGACGATTGCATTAAGGGGCGTACGTATTTCATGGCTCATATTTGCCAGAAACATGGATTTGAGCTTGTTTGCTTCTTGTGCTTTTGCAAGCTCCGCTTCCTTTTGCTGTTGCTCTCTTTCTATGCTACGCAATTTTTCCTGCATACTAACTTCGTTCGTGATGTCGGTCAGATAATAAAGTATCTTTTCCGGTTTCCCGTCTGCATTGTATTTATAAGGCTGTACATATGCTTTGACCCAGATATATTGGTCTTTAAACATACGCCTGTACTGGACACTGTATCCTTTGATTTCCCCTTCGATCAATCTCTCGAATTTCTGTTTCAGCACCCGCTCCCTGTCGTCGGGATGTACAAGCCGGTAAAAGTCTTTCCGGGAATTAAGTATGCATTCCTTCAATTTGGAGGGTTTATCCGGATCGCGCAGTTCGAGATTTATAGTCATTTTATCCTCTTTGACATCATATTCCCACAAAAGGGAATCCCCAGATCCGATAACGGTTTTCAGTTTGTTGAATAATTCATGGGTCTCCTCTACCTTCTTGTACTTTTCCGTTTCATCACTGAACATAAGGATATAACCATATATCCCCTCTTCAGGATTCCTTAAAGGAATACATTTGATGGAAAGGTGCAATGTCGTATTTTCTTTTTGAGGATCTATATGATAATATTCGTTCGTCTTTATATTATTGAATGCATAATCACAATAAAAAACGACTTCCTCCCCTTCCTTCAGCCGGGATATTTCATGGGCCGGGAAATTGGGGTTGCTAAACAGGTTTATGCCGATGATGTCCGTACGTTTTATCGCAAATAGCTGTTCGTCTGTTTCGTTCAGGTCGATCAGGTTGCCTTCCGCATCATATAATTCGACACCGATTGGTAGTTTCTGGTATAGAGAATTTAAACTCAATTCTTTTTCCATGCGATTTCGTTTGGGTCTTAAAATATTTTGTGTGTGTCTCTTTCTGCATTTTTGATTTTTATGCAAAGTTATAGTTGAAAATCAAAACGGAAAAGGACAAGAAGGGGAAAGTCTTGTTAAACATGGTTAATGTAATGACTTTTCCAAACAAAAACATATGCTGCATAACATAAAACCCTTATATTTGCACTGTGTTTTTCATGGTATTAGATTTAAGGTTAACAATGAAGATTGGCTGTCCGTGACGGATAGCCTTTTTTTTGCTCGTATGTGAAGGATTCGGGTATATTGGAAATAAAGTCTTACCTTTGTGTTGCAATTAATGGTAAAAGTCTGAGATATATGAAAAGAGTTTTCTGTCCCAAGTGTGATAATCAGTTAGCGTTCGATGAAACAAAATATCCGGAAGGCAAGGTATTGGCCTTTGTCTGCCCTCAATGCGGTTCCCAGTTTAAGATCAAGTTGGGACGTAAAGTGGTCCGTACCGAATCGGGCCAGGAGAAAGAGGTGAAGGAACCGGATTTTTCTTGCGGGTATATTACAGTAATCGAAAACACATTCGGGTTTAAACAGGAGTTGCCGCTTGTGATGGGTGATAATGTAATCGGACGCCGTAACAAAGATACGGACGGTGTCGATCTGCCTATCATTACCAGCGATCCCAGTATGGGGCGTAAGCATTGTGTGATAAATGTAAAAGAAGATAAAGAGGGAAAGTTAATTTATACATTACGCGATTTTCCCAGTCTTACCGGAACATTCCTGCGTAGCGTAATCCTGGGTAAGAAAGAACAGGTACGGATTGAAGAAGGGGCAGTCGTGACAATCGGGGCTACTACATTTATTCTTCATGTGCCGGGAGGGGAAGAAGTTTAATCTTAGATACTGACCGGAGCGAAACAAGCCTCTTATACCAGGGGCGATAAGGGAGATAGGGGGAAATTTGGCGTAGGTTTCGGGAGATATCGATATAAGAAACCCATTTCAACTCCGGTCCAGTACACTAAGAATGAAAATCATTATTCATGTTTTTTGTTTTAGACTTCGACAATAAAACAACTCATTTCCGATTTGGCTCACGGCCTTTTACGTAAAGATCCAAAAAGAGTTTAAACAAAAGTTTTATTAACTATGGTTAAATACGGCTTAAATAGTTAGATCTTAGTGTCTAACGTTTGTGTGCTATTAAAATGTTAATGTTAAATCGGATATTTTGATCAATCCTTCTACCGGATCTCTTTTTTATGTGTACTTTTGTAACCGAAAGAGGCAATAAGGTTAATTAATGGAACAGAACAGGGTGCAGTCCACAACCGGAATTACTTTCCGCGTATTGGTGGCATTAAGTATTTGTCATTGCTTTAATGACACGTTACAGTCCGTTATCTCGGCTGTATATCCGCTATTCAAAGAAGATTTAGGATTGAGCTTTGCCCAGATCGGGTTGATCACGCTCGTGTATCAGTCGGCGGCATCCGTTTGCCAGCCGTTGACAGGGTTATTTTTCGACAAATGGCCTTCGGCATGGTCGTTGCCGACGGGGATGAGCTTTACGTTGGTGGGGCTGCTAAGCCTGGCATTTGCCAATACACTCCCGGTCGTGTTATGTTCGGTTGCGCTGGTAGGGATCGGTTCTTCGGTCTTTCATCCGGAGGCATCCCGGTTGACCTCGCTGGCGTCGGGCGGTAAGCGTGGACTGGCGCAGTCGCTGTTTCAGGTCGGGGGTAACCTGGGCGGATCGTTGGGGCCGTTGTTAGCAGCGGTGCTCGTCGCTCCCTACGGGCGGAGGCATATTGCGTTGTTCTCGATCCTGGCATTTATAGCAATTATGGTGATGATACCTATCGGCCATTGGTATAAACGGTTGTTGCTCCGGATGAAGAGAGAGGAAGGAGGAGCGGCCCATACGCATATTCAGATGCCGCTGCCGATGGGGAAGACGGTATTCTCCATTTTAATCCTGCTTGTTCTGATCTTCAGTAAATACATTTATATGGCGAGCCTGAACAGCTATTATACTTTCTACCTGATCCATAAGTTCGGTGTCAGCGTGCAGGCTTCACAACTTTATTTGTTTGTCTTCCTGATTGCTACGGCTATCGGTACGCTGATGGGCGGCCCGATCGGTGACAAGATAGGACGGAAATACGTCATTTGGGCTTCTATTCTCGGTGCGGCACCCTTCTCGCTAATCATGCCTCATGTAGACAACCTCTTCCTGACGGCAGTCCTTAGTTTTTGTGTCGGGCTGACTTTGTCGTCTGCTTTCCCTGCAATATTGGTGTATGCACAGGAGCTGCTTCCTTATAAATTAGGATTGATCTCCGGCCTGTTTTTCGGATTTGCTTTCGGGGTGGCGGGGATTGCATCGGCCGTATTGGGGAATCTGGCTGACCATTATGGAATAGAAGCGGTCTACAATGTCTGTGGCTATATGCCGCTGATCGGACTGGTCACCTGGTTCCTGCCTGACCTGAAGAGGAAACGACAGGTGTAGGGGAACAATAAAGGCGATCGCCTTGTTATAGATCATAATTTCGCACAAACTAAATTTAGACGCATTTATGATTTATAACTTTACGCACTTCGGCATCGTCCTGCTGTCACTTCTTCCTGCCTTTGCCTCTGCACAGACCGAGACGGTGGAACTATCGCTGGAGCAATCCCTTACCCTACTGCAAAGCGGGAACAGGAGCTTAAAAATAGCCGGAAAGGAGGTGGAGATGGCGAAGAACGAACATCAGAAACTAAATGCCTTCTGGTATCCTTCGGTCAGTGCTTCGGGCGCTTATGTGCATATGTCGAACCCTGTCGAGGTACGCCAACCCCTGAACCAGTTCACCGACCCCGCCAAAGAGTATATTCATTCGATCATCCCGGATGACCAGCTGATATCCTCCCTGCTCGACAAGATCGGACAGAGCACACTGACGCTGCCCCTCATCTCGCAGAACATCACATCGATCGATGCCAGCCTGACCTGGCCCATCTTTACAGGCGGGAAACGCATCTATGCCAGTAAAATCGGCAAGACACTCGTCTCAGTAGCCGAGGTCAACCGTGAACAGGTCGGCGCTACCGAACAGGCCAAACTGATCGAATGCTACTTCGGCCTGCGCCTCGGCCAACGTGTCGTGGAGGTGAAAGCAGAAACCTACAATTCCCTGCAAACCCATTACGAACAAGCCCTGAAACTGGAACAGCAAGGCATGATCAACCGCGCCGAACGCCTTGTCGCCCAAGTTAGCATGGAAGAGGCGAAGCGCGAACTCGAATCCGCCCGGAAAGACCTCGATGTGGCCGCCCAGGCACTGAAGAGCCTGATCAACATAGAAGACGGCAAGGATATCCGTACGACAACATCCCTTTTCATCAACGAAAGCGTTCCCTCCGCCGGTTATTTCAAGGAGATGATTCCTTACAACAACTATCTCGTCAACCAACTGAAGCTGCAGGAGAACATCGCCGACAACCAGCTAAAGATCGGCCGGACAGGCTATCTTCCCAACATCGCGTTGATCGGCAAGCAGACTCTTTATGCAGACGGACTGGATAAATACCTGATGCCCCGTACGATGATCGGTGTCGGTTTCACCTGGAATATCTTTGACGGCCTCGATCGCGAGAAGCGCATCCGGCAGGCACGCCTCACCAGCCAGTCTCTGGCGATTGGCAAAGACAAAGCCGTAACCGACCTGCAGGTAGGCGTGGATAAGTTCTATACCCAGATGCAGAACGCAATGGACAATGTCAAAGCGCTGAACACGACGCTCGAGATGAGCACCGAACTGGTCCGCATCCGTGAGAAATCGTTCAAGGAAGGTATGGCTACCTCTTCCGATGTGGTGGACGCCGAAGTGATGCTTTCGAAAGTCAAGACCGCCTTCCTGCTCGCCTACTACCAGTACGACGTGGCGCTTGCCAACCTGCTCTCCCTTTGTGGCATTCCCGAAGCTTTCCACCAATACCGGATGGATGGCAAAACAGAGATATTATAACAATAAAACCGTATAGTCATGGATAAAACGAAGAAATACCTGACGGTCGCCTTTCTTGTGGTGCTGGTCGCCGTCATCCTTATATCCTTTGCAGGTATGATACTGCTTAGGAACAAACCTGTGATCCTGCAAGGAGAAATTGAAGCAACCGAGATACGCATCTCAGGAAAGCTGCCCGGCCGTATCGACACATTCCTGGTGGAAGAAGGCCAGTGGGTCAAGGCGGGCGACACCCTTGTCGTCATCAACAGCCCCGAAGCACTCGCCAAATACCAACAGGTGAACGCCCTCGAGAATATCGCCCGTTTCCAACACCAGAAGGTGGATGAGGGAACACGCAAACAGATCATTGCCACCGCCCAGCAGCTTTGGAACAAATCCAAATCGGACCTGGAACTGGCAAAGACAACCTACACCCGTATCGAAGCCCTGTACCGGGACAGTGTTGTCACCTCCCAACGGCGCGATGAGGTGAAGGCCCTGTACGATGCCGCCCTTGCCGGAGAGCGGGCTGCCTGGAACCAATACCAACTGGCTCTCGACGGTGCGCAGATACAGGATAAGGAGAGTGCCCGTTCCTTAGTGAACGCAGCTAAAGGCTCTGTCGAAGAGGTAGCCGCCCTCCTTCAGGATGCCCGCTTGACAGCTCCCGAATCCGGCCAGATCTCGACAATCTTCCCCAAACGGGGAGAACTTGTCGGAGCAGGGATGCCTATTATGAACCTGATCGTGCTCGACGATGTGCATGTCGTCCTGAATGTCCGCGAAGACCGCCTGCCTTTCTTCCGGATGGGCGGGACGTTTACGGCCGATGTCCCGGCAATCGATAAGAAAGGTATCGAATTCCGGATTAACTATATCAGTCCCTTGGGCAGCTTCGCCACCTGGAAATCAACCAAGCAGACAGGAAGCTATGACTTGAAGACGTTCGAGGTTCATGCCCTGCCTGTTAACAAGGTAGAAGGCCTGCGGCCCGGAATGTCGGTACTGGTTGATTTAAAAGATATAGATAAAACAGGTAAAAGATGATTTCAAACAAACATAACGCCTTTCAATCCGTCCTCCGCCGGGAACTCGACCGGATGGTGTCGCGCCGTCTTTACTTCGGGGTGTGCATTGTGCTGCCGTTGTTTTGTATCTTCTTTATGTCCACAATCTTTGGAAACGGGCAGATGGAGAATATCCCTGTAGGCATTGTCGACCAGGATGAGACAGTCCTCTCTCGCGAAATCGTCCGGCAAGTGGAGGCAGTCCCGACTTTTAAGGTCACAAAACATTATGCCGATCAAGAGGCAGCCCGCCGCGCAACCCAGATGAAAGAGATATACGGCTATCTCGTCATCCCCAACAATTTTGAAGCGGATGCCACCGCCGGGCGCGAGGCGACCTTGGCCTATTACTACCATTACGCCCTTCTTAGTGTCGGCGGCGAGGTGCACGGCGCTTTCGAAACCGTGCTCCGTCAGATATCCACCGGACCGATCGTGATGCAGGCCACAGCCTTAGGGATCGATGAAGAGCAGATTACGACCTTTCTCGTCCCCGTCCGTGCCAGCAACCATCCCCTGTTCAATCCTGACCTGGACTACTCGATCTACTTGAGCAACCCCTTTTTCTTTATCTTCTTCCAGGTCATTATCCTGCTGACCACAGTCTATGCTGTCGGCAGCGAGATCAAGTTCGGAACCGGGCGCGAGTGGCTCTCGGCGGCAGGCGGCAATATAGTGGTGGCGGTAGGCGGAAAGCTACTGCCTTATACCGTCATTTTTAGCCTGATGAGTATCTTGGCAAATTACGTGATGTTCGGTGTCATGCACATCCCTTTCAGCTGTGGCTTCTGGCCGCTTAACGGAACGGCGATTCTGTTTGTCATCTCCACGCAAGCCCTCGGCCTGTTTATCTTTTCCCTCTTTCCCGCGCTTAGTCTGATTATCAGTATTGTGTCGATGGTAGGATCGCTCGGGGCAACGCTTTCCGGAGTAACCTTTCCTGCGCCTTCGATGTATGCGCCGGTCTATTACACCTCATACCTGTTCCCCGTCCGCCACTTTACCGAAATCTATCAGAACCTCCTTTATGGAGATTATGGCTTTGCCTATACATGGGTCAACTTCGCAGCACTCGCGGCCTTTCTGCTTCCGGCGCTGTTATTATTGCCTCGGCTGAAGAAAGCGGTTCTTTCACCCAAGTGGGCGTTGCCGGTCGAAAGCTGGTCCTGGAATACCGATAACACGAATAAATAGAGATGAATATGAAATTACTATCTATCATACGCGAAGAGTTCAAGACGATTGCCGGCAGTTTTGCCATCCTGCTCGTACTGATGGGCGGCATATTCATGTACGGATTATTGTATAATTATATGTATGCCCCGGACCTGGTGCGCAAAGTCCCGGTTGCCGTTGTCGACCGTTCCCATAGCGAACTGAGCCGCAAATATGTCCGCCTGCTGAATGCCACCCCACAGGTCAATATCGTGACAACAAGCGTCGAATACCCCGAAGCCCGCGATATGATGAAACAAGACCTCGTGGCTGGCATCCTGTATCTCCCGGAAGACTTCGAGGATCGTGTCGGCAGGGGTGAGCAGTCCATCTTTATTGTCTACGAATCGACGAGTGCCTTCCTCTATTACCTTGCCCTCCAGGAAGCCAGTGCCTCGTCCATGCTGGCTTTGAATGATGATTACCGGCCGGAGATGCTTGTCTTTCTCCCCAGCCAGTCAGCCGCGAAACTGTCGGCAGCTCAGGCGGTCAGCGTCGTGGGTACAGCCCTCTACAATCCGACCAAAGGTTACGGCACTTACCTGATACCTGCCGTCCTTATCGTTATCATGTTCCAGACCCTCCTTATGGTCATCGGCATGGTGAGCGGTGACGAACGGCACAGCGGCTCGATCGTCCGTTTGGCCGGAACACCCGTTAATCTCTCCTTCGGACAGATGGCGCAGGTGGTGATCGGGAAAACGTTTGTCTATGGCATCCTTTATGCTGTCTTCGCCCTCTTCCTCCTGGGACTGATCCCTTATATGTTCGGGCTTCCAGATATCGGGCACCCCCTATATATTATTATGTTGATGATCCCTTTCTTGATGGCCACCAGCTTCTTCGGGCTGACTGCCTCACTCTTTTTCACCGATGGTGATGCTCCCTTATTAATGATCGCTTTCTTTTCCGTCGGCCTGATCTTTCTCTCCGGTGTTTCCTATCCATTGGAACTGATGCCCTGGTACTGGAAGCTCACGCACTACCTGATCCCGGCAGCCCCGGCCACAATGGCATACGTCAAACTGAACTCGATGGGTGCCTCAATGGTAGAAATACAGTCGGAATACATAACTCTTTGGGTACAGTGCATCTTCTATTTCATCACAGCCTGCCTTGTCTACCGGTATAATATCCGGAAAGCGGGATGTTTTGGACAAAAGAACATAAGAACAAATTAAGTACTGCAATACCATTTTACAGGCGATCTCGGCATTACATATTTTTTAACCATTACAGAAATAAAAGGCTTCCAAGCTATTAGAAACAAATATCACGCTAAAGACAGAAAAGCGCTTGCTTTGTAAAAAATAATATCTACTTTTGCACCCGGGTAAGTCCTACACGGCATGCTCCCTCGGAATCCCCCAGGGCTTGACCGCAGCAAGGGTACTTGGTTG
>QWCH01005463.1_pt1 | contig 11062 bp, 10 predicted proteins | sample 1972671 | NCBI WGS metagenome assembly QWCH01 (sample SAMN09866713, study PRJNA288562) | Human gut metagenome isolate term3_stool, whole genome shotgun sequencing... | isolation source: gut | host: Homo sapiens | place: USA: California | reverse complement strand
AATCAAATATCAGCTATATAAAAGTTAACAGAACACTCATATGCAAAAATGCAGAAACGGAGGAGTATTATGTCAAAAAGTATACCGGTTACAGATGGAACAAATGTGATCTATACGATTGAATTAAAAAAAGATTTTGGGGATCTTTGTAAAGAACTGACCAGACTCAAAATCAGTCCTGACCAGAAACTTTGTATTGTCACAGATTCCAATGTAGCACCCTTATACGCAAAGGAAGTACAGGATCAGCTTTCTGCGGTATTTTCAAATGTATTTTTACATATTTTTCCTGCAGGTGAAGCAAGCAAAAACACGGATACCGTAGGTGCGTTATATCAGTTTCTGATAGAAAATCACTTCGACAGAAGGGACATCCTCTTAGCACTTGGTGGAGGTGTAGTCGGTGATCTGACCGGTTTTACGGCAGCAACTTACTTACGGGGCATTGATTTCATACAGATTCCAACTACACTGCTTTCACAGGTGGACAGCAGTATTGGCGGCAAAACGGGCATTGATTTTATGCAGTATAAAAATATGGTCGGTGCATTCCATCATCCACGTCTTGTCTATATGAATATGGCAACCTTAAAATCCCTGAACGGCGAACAGTTTGCCTGCGGTATGGGAGAAGTCCTGAAAACAGGTCTGATCCGCGATGAAAAATTCTACATCTGGACCATCAATCACATGTCTGAGATCGAAGAGCGGATTGAGCCGGTATTAACGAAAATGATCCAGAAATGCTGCGATATCAAACGCCAGGTTGTAGAAAATGACCCAACAGAACAGGGAGAGCGTGCCGTTTTAAATCTTGGCCATACGATCGGTCATGCCATTGAAAAGCTCAAAAACTTCGAACTGCTCCATGGCCAGTGCGTTGCACTTGGAACCGTTGCTGCTGCCTATATTTCCTACAAGAGAAGTTATCTCTCCGATGAAGAGTTTTACGAGATTCGTGATATGAACGTCGGTTTCTATCTGCCAATCACCGTGGACGGCCTGAAATCGGAAGATATTCTGGCTGCAACAAAATCGGACAAGAAAATGGAACAGGGTACGATCAAATTCATCCTTCTGGAGTCTGTCGGCCATGCTGTGGTGGACCGCACGGTTACAGATGAAGAAATGCTGGAAGCTATCAATTCTATTAATGGAGATCTGATCGATGAAGAGTAAAAAACTTTCTCCGCTGGCCGTTTATCTGGTTTGCGCGGCAGCGATTGTCCTTCTGCTTGCAGCAGATCAGTATACAAAATCACTGGCAGTGCAGTATCTGAAGGACCAGCCGTCGATCGAGCTCATTCCAGGGGTTTTGGAGCTGTTTTATCTGGAAAACCGCGGTATGGCATTCGGACTTCTGCAGGATCAGTACTGGCTGTTTGCTATGATGACGGTATTGTTTCTGATCGTCATGGTGATTGTCTTTTACAAGCTTCCAAAGACACGCCGCTTTTTACCGCTTTTTGCCGTGCTGACTGTTCTGACGGCTGGTGCGGTCGGAAATTTTTACGATCGTTTTCTGAATCACTATGTCGTTGATTTCATCTACGTTTCGCTGATCAACTTTCCGGTTTTTAACGTAGCTGATATTTATGTCACCGTATCGGTCGCTGTCTTTTTACTGCTGTATCTGTTGTACTACAAGGACGAAGACTTCGCATTTCTGCATAAAAACGCCAAAAAGGAGGAGTCCGATGGCTGAAGAAGAACGGATTTTGGAAGTTACACCGGATTTTGACGGAAAACGGATTGATCAGTGCCTGGCCGCATCTTTTTCGGACTGTTCCCGTTCTTTTCTGCAGAAGCTTTTAAAAGACGGAAAGGTTTCGATCAACGGAAAAACGCAGAAAGCAAGCAGTAAGGTTGCCGCCGGTGATGCCGTTCTGGTGCTTCTGCCGGAACCGGAAGAACTGAACGTGGATCCAGAAAACATTCCGCTTGATATTCTGTACGAGGATGATGATCTTCTGGTCGTCAATAAGCCCAAGGGGATGGTCGTACATCCGGCGGCAGGCCACAGCAGCGGAACACTGGTCAATGCGGTTCTGTATCACTGCCGCGGAAATCTCTCCGGCATCAACGGCGTTCTGCGCCCCGGAATCGTCCACAGAATCGATATGGACACAACGGGTGCCCTGGTTATCTGTAAGAGCGATTTCGCCCACCAGAGCCTCGCAGAACAGCTCTCTGTACATTCCATTACCCGAAAGTACCGGGCAATTGTCCATGGGAATCTGAAAGAGGACGAGGGAACCGTGCGCGGTGCAATCGGCCGCCATCCGACAGACCGGAAAAAGATGGCGATTAATGAACGGAACGGAAAACCGGCGGTCACACATTACCGTGTGCTGGAACGCTTTGGAAATTATACGTATATTGAATGCCAGCTGGAAACCGGCCGGACGCATCAGATTCGTGTCCATATGGCAAGTATCGGGCATCCGCTGCTTGGCGATGCGGTTTATGGCCCGAAGAAATGCCCGGTGAAAAACCTGCAGGGACAGACGCTGCATGCGATGGTACTTGGATTTATCCATCCACGGACCGGTGCCTATATGGAGTTTGAGGCGCCGATTCCGGAATATTTTTCCAATCTGTTGCTGCAGTTTCGAAAAAATGTCTGAAACCGCTTAAAAAGAATGATATTTTAAAAAGTATATAGTTAATTTGTATAAGTTTTATCAAAATGTTCTGTACTTTCTGTGAATTCTGTAGTATACTAGATGTAACGAAAAAACGCGAGTTACTACATCTGTGAAAGCAGATTATTGTGACGGAATGGAAAGGAGCGGATTATATGAAAACTATCATAACGATTGGACGTCAGTACGGAAGCGCCGGACATTCCATTGGTAAGATTTTAGCGGATGACCTGGGAATTAAGTACTATGACAAAGAGCTGCTGGAGAGAGCAGCAAAGGACAGCGGATTATGCCAGGAATTGTTCGAAAACCACGATGAAAAACCAACCAACAGCTTTTTATACTCTCTGGTTATGGACAGTTACTCCTTCGGCTATGGATCTACCATGATGGATATGCCGCTGAACCAGAAGGTATTTCTGGCGCAGTTTGATGCCATCAAGAAGATTTCGCAGGACGGTCCGTGTGTCATCGTAGGCCGCTGTGCAGATTATGCACTGGAGGAAAATCCGAACGTGCTGAGCATCTTTATTAAAGCAGATATGCAGGATCGCATCCGCCGTATCGCAAAGCTGTATGATCTTTCTGATGCAAAAGCAAAAGACAAGATCACAAAGATCGACAAACAGCGTGCAAGCTACTACAATTACTACACCAGCAAACGCTGGGGCGAGGTAGACAGCTACGACCTGTGCCTGAACAGCAGTGTATTCGGTATCGATGGAACCGTAGATATGATCAAACAGGCAATTGAAGTTAAAGAAGCGGGAATCCGCAAGATTTTCAGCATCTGATCAAAACAGAACATAGGAGAAACGACCCTCCTCTTAAAAATAAGAGGAGGGTCATTTTATGAAAGGATTTTAAAGATGAGAATTGTTATACAACGTGTAAAAAGAGCAAGTGTTTCGGTGGAAGAGAAGGTTGTCGGATCGATTCAGAAAGGTTTTCTGGTTCTGATCGGTGTCGGCCAGGGGGACGATGAAGCAACAGCAGACAAGTATATGAAAAAACTGCTGGGACTGCGTATTTTTGAAGATGAAAATGGAAAGACGAACAAGTCCCTGGCAGATGTGGATGGACAGCTTCTGATGGTTTCACAGTTTACCCTGTATGCCAACTGTAAAAAAGGAAACCGTCCAAGCTTCACGGAAGCAGGCGAGCCGCACAGAGCAGAAGAACTGTATGAATATATGGTCGCGAAAGCACGGGAACAGGTTCCTGTTGTCGAAACGGGAGTGTTCGGGGCTGAGATGGAAGTATCACTGGTGAATGATGGGCCGTTTACGGTGATCTTAGAGGATCTGTAAATAAAATTTTTTTGTTTGCCGAATCGGTAAAACAGAACGTGGTTTGCGAGATCTGTGAAACCTGTTTTTGTCTAGAGATAGTGTACCATCATCGTACTGAATTGTTTGTATTTATATAGTTTACATAAAATGATTATGTGAACTTGTGAAGAGGAGAAAATCTTTTATGCCGCAATTTGACTATCAGCAGCTGTGTCACTTTGTCCTTCCGGAACAGGGGGGACTGTCGGTGGAAACAATTCTAAAACGTTTTCTGCACCTGACACCACGTGAAATCCGCCATGCCAAATATATTCCGGATGGAATTCAGAAAAACGGTGTTTCCTGCCGCACAAATGCAGTTGTCCAGACTGGAGATACGATCACTTTTCGATATGCGCAGAAGTGTCCCCACCTTTCCGAAGATCAGGTTCTGCCGGTATCAGGTGATTCTGCCGGCGTACGGATTCTCTATGAGGACAGTGATCTCTGTGTCGCAGACAAGCCATCCGGTATGGTCTGCCACGCTTCCCACGGCCATTATTCCGATTCCCTGACACATGCTGCCGCATCCCTGTTAAAAACACCGACAGCGCCTTCTGAACTCCGCTGCATCGGCCGTCTTGACAAAGATACATCGGGTCTGGTACTATTTGCAAAGAATCAGCTGGCTGCTGCCAGACTGTCCCGGCAGCGGGAGAGCGGCGCGCTGAAAAAAGAATACCTGGCTCTGGTACACCATCCCTTTTCCGAAGAAACGCAAAAAGAAACCATTCGTCTTTCCATGGAGCAAATTCCAGGAGATGACCCTGATTCTTTCGATCCGTCTGGGAAACGTATCACTAAAATGCGTATCTGTAAAGAAGGGAACGGCCTGTGGGCTACTACACACTACGAGGCTGTCCTTCAGGATCCTTTCTGGGCCGTCGTGTGCTGCCGTCTGGAAACCGGCCGCACGCATCAGATCCGCCTTCACATGGCATCTATTGGACATCCACTTTTCGGAGATCCGCTCTACGGAGTCCGCGACGGCGGTACCCGTGCCGCGCTCCATGCCTGGAAACTGCACTTTCTGCAGCCGATGACAGGAGAACCAATTGATCTGGAAAATATTCGAACGCACATGTTCGATTAAATATATTTGAAGTATAAGGAGAACATTTTATGGAAGAACAGAAAGAACACAAACGCCGCGTCCGCTACAAAGGCACACATCCGCGGAATTACAATGAGAAATACAAAGAACTGAATCCGGAGAAATATCAGGGGACCATTGAGCATGTGATCCAAAAGGGAAGCACACCGGCCGGCATGCATATCCCGATTCTCGTAGATGAAATCCTCGATTTTCTCAAGATCGAGCCGGGACAGAACGGACTTGATGCAACACTCGGATACGGCGGCCACAGCTCCCGTATGCTTGCATGCCTGCAGGGAAAAGGGCATCTCTGTGCGCTGGATGTCGATCCGATCGAGATGGCAAAAACAAAAGAACGACTGGCCGCGCAGGGGTACGGCTCTGAGATTTTAACGATTCTTCATCAGAATTTTGCCAATATTGATCAGGTTGCTGCCGAATACGGCCCCTTTGACTTCATTCTGGCGGATCTTGGTGTTTCCTCCATGCAGATTGATAATCCGGAGCGCGGCTTTTCCTACAAATATGATGGACCGCTGGATCTTCGCCTGAATCCGGAGGCAGGAATTTCTGCGGCCGAGCGTCTGCGCACGGTTGCACGCGATGAACTGGAAGGCATGCTCATTGAAAACGCCGATGAACCGTATGCAGAAGAAATTTCCCAGGCTGTTACGCGGGCACTTCGGAAAGGAAAGAAAATTGACACTACGTTTACACTGCGTGATCTGATCGCTGAAGCACTGGATTTTCTTCCGAAAGACGAGAAAAAAGAAGCCATCAAAAAATCCTGCGCCCGCACCTTCCAGGCACTGCGGATCGATGTAAACAACGAATATGAGGTTCTGGAAGCATTCATGGAAAAACTCCCGGATGCTCTTGCTCCGGGCGGCAGAGCGGCAATTCTGACGTTCCATTCCGGCGAAGACCGGCTTGTGAAAAAGTCCATGAAGGGACTGTATCAGATCGGTATTTATTCCGAATATTCAAAAGAAGTCATTCGTCCTTCCAAAGAAGAATGCATCCGCAACAGCCGTGCAAGTTCAACGAAAATGCGCTGGGCAATTAAGGCGGAGTAACTTAAAAAAAAGCAGGAGAGAAGTCGTCTCCATAAAAAAGAGGAATCAACGAATGGGATATAATCCCTGTTGATTCCTCTTTTGGTTTCTGATATGTTTTTATTCCTCATGCTCCGGCATGGACTCCCGCAGCCGTACCGCTGTGGCAGCCTGACGGCGCCTTGCATCGTCCATGGCAGCATAATGCTTCTTCGTCGTATTGACATCCTTATGGCCGAGAACATCCGCAACAAGATAAATATCGCCTGTTTCCTGATACAGCGTCGTACCGTACGTACTACGCAGTTTATGCGGCGTAATTTTCTTCGTTGTCGTCACCTGGGACGCATATTTCTTCACCAGATTTTCCACCGTCTTGACGTTGATCCGTTTTCTCTGCGCCGAATAGAAGAGTGCGTGTTCGTGTCCTGCCACAGGTGTAATACCTGCGCGGACTTCGATATACTTTTTCAGTGCCTCGGCAACTTCATCTCCAAAGTAGACAAACATTTCATTTCCACCTTTTCGAAGCACTTTGATGCCATTGTTTTTAAAATCGACATCCTCAATATCTAACCCGACACATTCCGACACACGGATTCCCGTGCCAAGCAGAAGAGTAATGATTGCAAAATCACGTTCCTTTGTTTTTTCATAGTAGGCCCGCTGATGATTGCTCAGCCCGTCGCCGCAGGATTCAATAAAATCGAGAAGCTCCGCAACCTCATTTGGCTCCAGACGGATAATTTCTTTTTCATGGAGCTTCGGCATATCGATAAGCAGCGTAGGATTTGTCTCAATCAGTTCCTTTTTGAAATAATAGGAATAGAACGTCCGAAGTGCCGACAATTTTCGTTTCAGGCCTTTTTCCCCGTTGGTGGTATAAGATTCCTGGGAACCGATATAAGCCTTTAAATATTCTGTGTATTCCTCAAGATCAAGTGCAGTGACCTGGTCAAGCACATCAACGGACATCTGATCCATGGGAATTTTGGCAAGTTCCGGATTTTCTTTCTGCAGATACTGAAAAAAGATCCGAAGGTCATATGCATATTTGATTCGTGTGCTGGTCGATGTCGTTGTGCTGATGCCGCGGAAAAATTCGGAAGTAAAAGAGGGAAGCGTCTTCAGAACCTCGCGGAGCTTCAGTGTATTTTCCATATCGGTTTGTTCGTGATACGTAATTTTTGATTTCATAACTGCAAATGAGCCTTTCTAAACAGAAAAACCGGGAAAATAAAAGAAGTATTTCTTCTATATAACTATTCGGGAAACGCAGGTTTTTCGAATAGTTGAAGAGTTACTTTCAGAAATCACCGGTTTTTCCTCTGAAACCGCCGAATTTTACAGGCCGATTTCTTGTTCGTTTTTTCGCAACATTTTTTATTTTCTTCTTTTATTTTTCAGGATAAAAATCTTAATACTCCGATTACCTTTCCTACGATCTGCAGATCATTCACAAGGATCGGATCCATCTCATCGTTTTCCGGCTGCAGGCGGAAATAACCGTCTTCCTTGTAGAATGTTTTTACTGTAGCGGAATCATTGACCAGAGCGACAATTTTTTCTCCATTTTCCGCAGTTGCCTGTTGTTCCACAAGAACAAGGTCACCGTCTAAAATACCTGCATTTACCATGCTTTCGCCCTGTACCTTTAAAAGGAACGTTTCTGCGTTTGGCAGACGGTCTACCGGCATCGGAAAATATCCTTCAATATTCTCTACCGCAAGAATCGGTTCTCCGGCAGCTACTTTGCCGATCAGCGGAATCTGTGCAACCTCACTCTGGGATGCGGTGTCTTCCGATGCAATTCCCTGGATTGCACCAAGGCGGCCGGTATGGAATCCTTCATCGCAGATTTCAATGGCTCTCGGTTTTGTTGCATCTCGTTTGATATAGCCTTTCCGCTCCAGTGTTTCCAGATGTGCATGTACCGAGGATGTAGAACGAAGGGAAACCGCTTCGCAGATCTCACGCACAGACGGCGGGAATCCTCTCTGCAAAATTTCCTGTTTTAAATATTCGAGAATCTGTCTCTGTTTCTCTGTCAGTTTATTTTTGTCTCCAGCCATCGTATGTTCCTCCTGTCGTTTCGTTTTTTATATGAATTAGGGTAGTCCCCTCTTTCTATACGATATTTGCTTAAAATATACCAAATAAATTTTACCATAAATCCAACCGGAACGCAAACAAAAGTTTCGAAAATTTGTTCGTATTTCGTATTGACAAACATACGTTCTTTTATTATAATGAACATATATTCGAAAGAACAAATGTTCACGTAGCACAACTACTCTTCTATCACAAATCAAGGGGGAATTTTACATGAGTACCAATGCAAAGAAAAGAAAATCACTGAGAGAAAGACGAAAAATCCAGAGAAGAAAACTGCAGATCCGCGCAGCCGCCGCTCTCCTGTCTCTGGTTGCCGTCACATTTCTTTTAATCTTCCACTTCACGCCGCAGAATACGCAGGCAGACAGTGAGCCGAAAGCTCCAACCTACAAATACTACACCAGTATCCGCGTTTCTTCCGGCGATACACTGTGGGACATCGCCAAAGAATACCGTACAGAAGAATACTCCGATATTTCCAGTTACATTGCCGAGGTCCGTGAGATCAATCACCTGAGTTCCAACCAGATCACGGACGGTATGTATCTCTGCATTCCGTATTACTCCGAGGAGTATAAATCATGAAATTCAAGAAATACTTTACATAATTCGGTTATGTAAACAAAGCAAAAAATAGCTTCCAAAATGCACGGAACCTTCTAAAACAGCATGTTCGGGAAGTATGGTTTACAAAATAAAGAATGAATGTGAAAAGCAGAAACGTCCCGCAAATGAAATTTCTCATCTGCGGGACGTTTCTGCTATCTTATGCTTTTTTTAATCCTCTTCAATATGCTCCTGTCCCTGTGCGATGATTGTCCGTACATGACCATCTGCAAGAGAGTAGAACACCGATTTTCCTTCTCGTCTGCTCTTTACCAGCTTATTCTGCTTCAGAATGCGAAGCTGGTGGGAAATTGCGGACTGTGTCATGTGCAGTGCTTCTGCCAGGTCGCAGACGCATACCTCTGCCTCAAACAGGACAAACAGGATCTGGATCCGCGTGGAATCACCAAATACCTTGAAAAGCTCTGCCAGATCGTAAAGCTCTGTTTCATCCGGCATGGTCTCATTGACAATCTTTACCAGATTTTCATGAACCTCACAGGAGTCACAGCACAGATCAGCTTCTTCCGGATTGATTTTTGCCATTTTGTGTCCTCGTCTTTCTATAAATTTTTCACAAACAGAGCACGAATTGCATTCAGAACCGCCAGAATCATAACTCCGACATCTGCGAAAATTGCCATCCACATGTTAGCGATACCGATGGCTCCCAGAAGCAGGAACAATACTTTGATACCAATTGCAAAATAAATATTCTCATAAACAATGTGAATACATTTTCTGGAAATGTGAATTGCTTTGGAAATCTTGAGCGGATCGTCGTCCATCAGAACGATATCAGCTGCTTCAATTGCTGCGTCGGAACCAAGTGCTCCCATCGCAATACCGATATCGGCACGGGACAGTACCGGTGCATCGTTGATGCCGTCACCTACGAAGGCAAGTTTTTCTTTTTCTGTCTTTGCGGCAAGCAGCTCTTCCACTTTACTTACTTTGTCACCAGGAAGCAGTTCGCTGTAAACTTCATCAATTCCAAGATCTGCAGCTACCTGATCGGCTATCCGCTTGGAGTCTCCGGTCAGCATAATCGTCTTTTTAATACCGGATTTCCGCAGCGCCTGAATCGCCTCTTTCGCATGCGGTTTGATCATATCACAGATCAGGATATGTCCGGCATACTTGCCGTCTACAGCAACATGGACGATGGTGCCGACGCTGTGGCAGTCGATATAATCAACGCCAAGGCGCTCCATCAGTTTTGCATTTCCGGCAGCGACATTTTTACCGTCTACCTTTGCTGTTACACCGTTTCCGCTGATCTCTTCGATGTCCGTGACACGGCTTCGGTCGATCAGTTTTCCATATGCTCTCTGCAGACTCTTGCTGATCGGATGGCTCGAAGCACACTCAGCAAGTGCTGCGTATTCCAGAACATCTTCCTGACTGATCGTATTGTGGTGAATACCGGCTACTTCAAAGACACCCTGTGTCATGGTTGGGAAAGTGTTTCCAGATAGTTGGAACCTTTCCCCAGGACACCTTCATGGCTTGCGCCGCCGATACCGGCGAAGAAGCTGAGCGGAATACTGATGACCAGTGCACAAGGGCAGCTGATAACCAGGAAGGTCAGCGCACGGTAAATCCATATGCTCCACTCAGGAGCGGCACTTAAAAACAGCATCCGTACCAGCGGCGGCAGGATTGCCAGCGCCAGCGCACCGTAGCAGACGGCCGGTGTATAGTATTTCGCAAATTTGGAAATAAAGTTCTCGGATCTTGATTTCTTGGAGCTGGAGTTTTCCACAAGGTCCAGAATTTTGGATACGGTGGACTCTCCAAACTCTTTCGTTGTTTTTACTTTAATCAGACCGGACATATTGATACATCCGCTGATGACTTCGTCTCCCTCCCGGGCGTCACGCGGAACACTCTCTCCGGTCAGGGCACTGGTATTCAGTGTGGTGTTTCCTTCTTCGATCACACCATCGATCGGAATCTTTTCACCAGGCTGTACAACGATGATTGTGCCAACCTCAACTTCATCCGGATCAACCTGCTCGAGTTTTCCGTCTACCTCGATATTTGCATAATCCGGGCGGATATCCATCAGTTCGCTGATATTCCGGCGGCTCTTTCCGACAGCATAGCTCTGGAACAGTTCGCCGATCTGGTAAAACAGCATAACGGCTACGCCCTCCGGATACTCGCCAAGCAGAATGGCACCGACCGTTGCAACAGCCATCAGAAAGTTTT
>QWCH01009594.1_pt1 | contig 11074 bp, 10 predicted proteins | sample 1972671 | NCBI WGS metagenome assembly QWCH01 (sample SAMN09866713, study PRJNA288562) | Human gut metagenome isolate term3_stool, whole genome shotgun sequencing... | isolation source: gut | host: Homo sapiens | place: USA: California | reverse complement strand
GATTTTGTCCAAGCCGGAGTATATGGGGCATACGGTGAATTTCCGTTCCCACAAGCAGTCCTATAAGGATAAAAATGCCGTAATGAATCCCAAGGAGGATTGGCTGATCTTCGAGAACACCCATGAAGCCATCGTGGATGCAGAAACATGGGAGCTGGCGCAGAAGCTGCGGAAAACACCACGGCGGCACGACACGCTGGGCGAGGCCAATCCGCTGACAGGGCTTGTGTTCTGTGCCGACTGCGGGGCAAAGATGATGAATCACCACTCAAGGGGCGGCACGGAGAACAATCCGTATCCGTCGGATTTTTACGATTGCTCCACCTATACGCTGGCACATCAGAAACGCACCCACGCTTGCAGCGGACACTATATCCGCAGCAAGGTGCTGCGGGAGCTGATTCTGGAAACCATCCGGGCTGCCAGCACCTTTGCCATCTCCGACCGGGACGCTTTTCTGGAGAAGGTACGCTCCGCCTCCCAACTGCGGCAGGCAGAAGCAGCCAAGGAGACAAAACGGAAGCTGAACAAGGAGAAAAAGCGGATTTCCGAGCTGGACACCATCATCAAGAAGCTCTATGAATCCTTTGCTGTCGGGCGCATTACCGGGGAACGCTTTGACAGCCTGCTGGCAGAATATGAGGCGGAGCAGAAAGCGCTGACAGCATCCGTCTCCGAAATGGAAACGCAGATGTCTGCCTTTGCGGAGGACACCGACCGAGCCAGGCAGTTTCTGGAGCTGGCAAAGAATTATACGGACTTCTCCGAGCTGACCACGCCCATGATCAACGAGTTCGTGGAGAAGATCATCGTCCATGCCCCAGAAAAGATCGACGGCGACCGGGTGCAGGAGGTAGAAATCCATCTGCGGTTCATCGGGCGGTTTGAGCTGCCTGTCACAGAGCTGAGCGAGGAGGAAATCAAGCGGCAGGAGTTTTTGAAGAAAGAACGCATCCGCAGCCGGGAGCGCTATCAGAAGCTGAAATCCGGCGAGCGTACCGTAGGTGTTCCGGTCACGCTGACCTGCAAGTGCTGCGGGCAGGAATTTGCATCCAAGCGGACGAACACCCTGTTCTGCGGCCCCAACTGCCGGTCAAAATTCTACCGGCAGGAGGCGGCGGAGAGCCGCAGTCGGGCGTGTACCTGCGAAAACTGCGGCAGGGTGTTTACAACAACGAGGGCAGATGTCAAATACTGCGGTGACGATTGCCGTTATCAGGCACAGATCAAGCGACAGGGCGCACGGAAGAAAGCCTTGCGAGAAGCTAAGAACGAAAAAGAAACGAAAACAGCATAAGATAAGACGCAAACGGCGGCTTGCCCCTAAACGGGCAGACCGCCGTTTTTGCGCAGAAATGGAGGTATCATGCGTATTTTTGAAATCGTAAAAGAAAATGTCAATCTGCGGGAAGCGGCAGAGCTGTACGGAATCGATGTGAACAGGTACAGCAAAGCCCTCTGCCCGTTTCACAACGACCGACATCCCAGTTTGTATGTGGCAGACGACCACTATCATTGTTTTGCCTGCGGGGAGCATGGAGATGTGATCGACTTTGTGAGCAAGCTGTTCCAGCTCTCACTGTATGATGCAGCGTGGAAGCTGGCAGCGGACTTTCACCTTTCCCCGGATAAACCGCCCAGCGCAGCGGCGCTCCACGCAAAACGAATCCGAACAGAAGCACAGCAGCTCAAGGCAAACGAGCGGCTGTGCTTTTCCGTTTTGTCCGATTATGCCCGTGTCCTGCGGGACTGGAAGGTGCAGTATGCGCCGCAGTCACCAGCAGAAGCACCGGATGAACGATTTGAGGAAGCCTGTCACAAGTTGGATGAGGTGGAATATTATTTGGATATTCTCACTTCCGGCAACTCTTATGAACGCTCCGAGGTGATTCATCAGCAGATGGCTGACGGCAAGCTGGACAGGCTGTGGCAGCGCTTAGAGAAAACTCACAAGGAGGAAATCGAAGATGGATATGACCGTACAAGCGTGGCCTGATTGGTACGACGGCAGGCACATCAACGAGGTGCTGTTCTGCCAGCAGTTTTTGGACAAGCACCCCATGAAATGTGTACGTGGGCGGCTGTTCACCGTGGACGGGCTGATCGAGGACGAGGGGCAGATCGGCAATCTCATTCTGGAGGAAATCTCCGGCGTACTGACAGCTAACCTCTCTAAGACGGTTACAAACTTACTTGCCAGCATCAAGCTGCACGCCTATTCGCCGCCGCTGCCCATTGAAACCGACCGCATCCATGTTGCCAACGGAACGTATTTCATGGACGGCAACTTTACCGCCAATAAGAGCTACTGCAACAACCGGTTGACAGTCGCCTACAATCCTGACGCACCCATTCCTCAAAAGTGGCTGCAATTCCTGTCCGAACTGCTGCAATCGGAGGATATTCCTACCTTGCAGGAGTTCCTCGGCTACTGCCTGCTGCCCACCACAAAGGGACAGAAAATGCTCATGCTCATCGGCAAGGGCGGCGAGGGCAAAAGCCGCATCGGTCTTGTCATGCGCTCGCTGTTGGGCGACAGCATGAATACCACCAGCATCCAGAAGGTGGAGAGCAACCGGTTCAGCCGTGCGGATTTGGAAAACAAGCTCCTGATGGTGGACGACGATATGGACATGAGCGCCCTGCCAAAGACCAACTATATCAAATCCATCGTGACTTCGGAGTGCAAGATGGATATGGAACGCAAGGGCGTTCAGAGCTATCAGAGCCAGCTTTATGTCCGCTTTCTCTGCTTTGGCAACGGTGCGCTGACGGCCCTGCACGACAAGTCCGACGGCTTCTTTCGCCGCCAGATCGTGCTGACCACCAAAGACCGGCCCGCAGGCAGAGCGGACGATCCGTTTCTGGTGGAGAAGCTGCTGCGGGAAAAGGAAGGTATCTTTCTCTGGTGTCTGGAGGGGCTGCACCGGCTGATCGGGAACAACTATCAGTTCAGCATCTCGGGCAAGGCCAGAGAGAATATGGAGACGGTCAAACGCAGCAGCAACAATGTGATTGAGTTCCTGCAATCCGAGGGCTATATCCGCTTCAAGGCCGACAGCGAAGCCAGCTCCAAGGCGCTATTTGAGGCGTATCAGCGTTGGTGCGAGGACAATGCGCAAAAGCCTATGTCGGCAAACCGGCTCAGTTCCGAACTTGCGCAGAACGACCGCCTTTACAACGTGGAAGCCACCAACAATGTCCACGTCAGCGGCAAGCGGGTGCGGGGATTTGTGGGCATTGAGATAGTCAATCCGCTGCCGTATTGAAAATGAGGAATGGACTTCAAAATTGCCGTACACGCCGTACGCTCTGTACGGCTGTTTTTGATTCCGTTCTCAAAAACCGTTTTTGCTCGTGCGCACGGTGAAGCATTTCACGGTAAGGTGTAAAATCTGCCGCTGAATCGACGTCCGGTACGCAAAACCGGCGTACAGCAGCGTACACGAGCCGGTCTTGCCGTACAGAGCCGTACACGGACAGCCTATTTTAACGGCTTCAAAACCAATGCTTGTGAAATTCGTGATGATTTTCGCCACAGGTCGAACGCAATGCACCGCCCGGTGATTCACCAAAGAGTGAAGCTGCTGCACTGAAATGCGGTATATCCCACCGTTCCGCATGACCTCACACAGAACGATGAAGCCGATAGGGGGCTGCTGCGAACAGGGCATCACGGGCAGAAATCTGAGCAGATTTGCGGCACAGCTAATTTTTCACCGACAAGTAAACCGGCATTCCCAACACAAAAACCGATTATACGAAATAATGGAGGTAAAAATTGATGAAATCCAATCTGAGAAACGAAATCAAGTCGTACATCGTCCGTCAGGGCATGACTATGCAGGAGGTGGTCGATCTGCTGTGGGACGAACACGGCTGGTCTGACAGCGTTTCCAACCTGTCCAATAAGCTCCAGCGGGAGTCTTTGCGCTACACGGAGGCTGTCCAGCTTGCCGATGCGCTGGGGTACGAGATCGTCTGGCAGAAACGAAAGTGAGGAGGATGTTCACATGACGGATACGGAAAAGAAACTGTTGCAGGCACAGCACCGATTGGAGGAAGCGCAGGCGCGGGATCGGGTCAAGGAACGCGAGGCCCGTACCCGCAGGCTCATTCAGGAGGGCGCGATTCTGGAAAAGGTGCTGCCAGAGGTTCAAGCTATTGAGCTGTCTGAGCTGGAAGCATATCTTTCACGAAAGCTGGGAAGACAAATCTAAATTTCAGATAGGAGGTCTCCGGGAAATCGGGGGCCTCCTCTTTTTTCTCCCGTAAGGGCGCACTTACTCACCACTGCCCCGAAGGGGCAGCAGTGGTACTTGCTCTTGGCAAGCCGTGCGCTCTCCGAGGGGGATTGCGGCTGTTGCGACAGCCTCCAGACAATGCCACAGCACCTACGGGCGCTGCTGTCATCGTCTGCGCGATTGGGCAAATACCGTCGCTTCAACCGACGCTATTTTTTCAACCGCCTGCACAAACCTGCCACCGGCAGCTTTGTTTGCGGCTATGGCCCGAAGCTCGACTTCGGGTCATTTTCTCTTTTGCGAAAGAGAAACAGAAAAGGGAAACGAGGTAAACGAACAATGGCGATTTATCATCTGGAAGCGAAGGTGGTCGGCCGGGGCGCAGGACGCTCCGCCGTGGCTGCTTCCGCTTATCTGAGCTGTTCCCGTTTGTATAACGATTACGACGGGATACAGCATGACTACACGAAAAAACAGGGCCTTGTCTGGCAGCAGGTTTTCCTGCCGGAATATGCCCCGCAGGGATGGCAAGATCGGGAAAAGCTCTGGAACGCCGTGGAGGAAGTAGAGACGGCCAAGGACAGCAGACTTGCCCGTGAGTTCGTCGTGGCCCTGCCCATTGAGCTGAGTCGGGAGCAGCAGATCGAGCTGCTGCAAACGTTTATTCAGGAGCAGTTTGTGTCCGATGGGATGTGCGCCGACGCTGCCATCCATGACACCGACGGTCACAATCCCCACGCTCACATTCTCCTGACGGTGCGCCCACTGGATGAGCAGGGACGCTGGCAGTACAAGACTGAGAAGGAATATCTCTGTATGAGAAACGGTGAAGAACAGGGCTTTACCTCTGCCGAGTTCCGGGCGGCGCAGAACGAGGGCTGGGAGAAGCAATATCCCTACAAGGTCGGCAAAAAGAAGGTGTATATGGTTCCTTCCGAGGCTGATGCACAGGGGCTTGTCCGAGCTGACAAGCATCCCAAAAGCACCCGCTATGGCCGTCAGAATCCCATCTCCGAGCGTTGGAACAGCGAAGAACAACTTATTTTATGGAGAGCAGCGTGGGCGGATGCGGCCAACCGTCACTTGGAGAGGTACGGGCATGACGAACGCATTGACCACCGCAGCAACGCCGCACGGGGATTGGATGAGCTTCCTACCATTCACGAGGGTGTGACCGCACGGGCGCTGGAGCAAAAAGGGATCATCGCTGACCGCTGCGAGATCAACCGGCAGATCAAGGCGGACAATGCCCTGCTGCGGGAGTTGAAAGCTGAAATCAAGAAACTGACTGCATTGGTTGCCCGTACCGTTCCTGCCATTGCGGAAGGACTGGAGAAGCTGCGCAGTCGTGTGATGATCTTCTGTTATCAGCTCTCCCATATTCGCGGCGGCAAATCGCACATTCAAAAATCCCTCGCCGTATGGAAGCCGGAGCTGGAGCGTTACACCGGTCTGGTGCGGCAGATCAAGGAAAAGAGCAAGGAACGCAAAGCACTGGTTGCTGAGAAAAAAGAATTGCCAATATACCATGTGAAACGCCACAAGGCGCTGGCTGTCCGCATTGCCGAGCTGACAGAAAGTTAGATAAAGCACTGGCTGAATATGCCGATCTGAAAGCGCAGGCTGCGGATTTTGATCCGGTGGAGCTGTACAAAGCGCGGAATGCAATCCGTCCTGTGCAGGAAAAGACAGCAGAACAGCAAATAGAGGATGCCATGCATGAGAAGCCATCTCTTATTATGCTGCTCAGTGCCAAACAGGAAACGTCTCGACTGCTCGGAGAGGATGCAGAAGAACGGCAGGCAGTGCAACTCATTATACACAGGAATCAAGAGCTGCATCGAAATTCTCGCAGTAAACGAAAAAGAAATGACCCTGAGCGGTAACACAAAAAACGGGGCGCGGGGCTGATGCCCGCGCCCCGAAAGGTGTAGGAGATAATTTGCTTTTGGTATTTAGCTGCCAAGCGCTAGTTCATTGACCGCCTCAATCAGATCAACCGTTTTACTTCTGGACACAAGGGCAACAGGTTTTCCACCGACTGTTGCGATGCAGTTCATACCGTCAAGTCGATAGAGCGTCAGCGTGAAGGTCGGGGAGTCCTCATTATCCAGATGCACCGTCAGAGAGATTTCCTCCTGCCCGGTGGGTGTTTCCTCTGTGAAGCTGGATGCGGAGATTGCGCGGAGCGCCGTTTTGAGATTATAGATATCAAATTCTTCGCCGTTGTATGTCCAAGCCCCCTCTGCGTCCTCGTCATCCTTGTCCTCCGGCGGGTTATAGGTGAAGGTATAATTCTCGCCGTTCAGGACAACGTCAATACTTGTCACCGTATCAAAATCTGCAGTAAAGAGAGACTGATGCCGCATAGTACTGTAGGATACATCTGTCAGCTGATCATACACATCCTGCGAGATTTTATAGACGATCTGGGACTGGCCCACGCGCACATAGCAGGTAACATCCGGCAGGTCGGTCAGATTCTTCTGCACGGCCTCATCATAAGCGGCTGCCTCCTCCGGGTTCTGAGAAATGTGCACCGTCAGACTTCCTGTGTCGGCTTCGTTGCCGTCACTGTCCTTGACGATATATGCCAACTCTACGGTCAAGTTCGGTTCATCAAGACCGAATTCGCTTAGCTCCGCCGTTGTAACATTGTAGCTGACATACTCTGTCAGGCTCAAAGAACAAAGTACGGATAGATAGTTGCTCACATTTGTGGTATCCAGAGGGCTTCCGTCCACGAAATACACATCATCCTGATCGATACTCTTGCCGTTTTCGTCTCGGATAATGGTGTAGCTTTCCTCGCCGGAGAAAGTAATCCGGGATGCTGTATTGAAGGACGGGATCGTGTCATTGTGTATCATATCCCGCAGTACAGCGCTATAAGAATCATATGGGTCCTCGCTGACCAGATATACCTTGCCATCCCCGATAGAGACATACCGCTGCTCGTCCATTTTGCTGAAGTCACCAAGCTCAACGGTATAGCTTTCCTCACCTGCGGTAATATGGATCGTACAGATCGGCTCGTCAAGACCGTACTGGGAATAATCCTCTACATCGTCAATGGAAAACGCAGCCGCAAAGGATGTAAACTGTTCCAGCAGGTCATTGATCTTTTCCTCGTCCACAGGGAAGGCGTTATCATCGTCATAGACCCACGTTTCGTCTTTGGTAAAGGAAAGTTTTCCGCTTTCATTCGTCCATGAAAGAGCAGTAACGCTGTCCGTGGGAATTTCCAGTATCACTTCGCCGCTGTTTTTGATCTGCTCTTTCTTCTCCTCATAGCGACTGACGGCAAATGCGGCGATGCAGACCACAAGGAGAACGCCAAGCAGTGCATAGAGTTTTGTTGCTTTACACATGACGCTTTTTCCTCCTGTCAATCACAGTAAATACGCCGTACAGCACAAAGACTGCCGGAATTACGCCGATCATCCATGTTTTGAGCATCGCTGCCGCCGACTCGGAGATCGTCAGGTAGTTATAGCTCAGGCTCTTGCTGCGGATGGATACGGCCTCGCGCTCGCCCATCAGGGCGGAAAGTGCGTTCATGGCAAGGTCAAGGTTTGCACCAGAAGAATAGGCGTTATATGATTCTTCCAGGAAATAGTTGGACGAGAACCAGATCAGTTGCCCGTCGCTGCCGGTGTCTACAGAAACCGCCACGGCAAACGGGCCATCAATGTCATCTTCCTCTTTTTCGTAGGTGTCCAACTGGAAACCGGCAATTTTGCTGAAAGAGTCATACGAGGTAGTCAGTAATGCCGTTGCAGAACTGCCGGTAATGGTAAGGCCCTGCGCAATGGGGATGATGGCATAGTAGTTTTCTTCCAGCAGCGGATCGGTGATCTCGCTGGAGGAAATATCCGGCAGAAGGATGTACGGCTGCTGGAAAGCATAATGCTCCCGGTCGCTTTCCACAACGATACCGTCTGCGGCCTCTACGCCGTAGGCCTCCAATACACTGTAAAGGTTTGTGAGCGTGCCGTCCTCAGTCGGCCCGGCAATCACAAGTAACTTGCCGCCATCCGTCAGATAATCTTCCAACAGTGTCGCTTCTTCCTCGGAAATATCGCTCTGCGGCGCATAGATCAGCAACGCGTCCGCATCTTCTGGGATTTTATCCGTATTCAGGAGGGAGAAGGACGCAAGCTCGATGTTTTCCTTTTCAATCTGCGTTTGGAACTCGCTGGGGAGGGATTCCTCACCGTGACCTTCCAGTGTGTAGACCTTCGGCAACTCGTCGGAGAGCACATAGTCGATAGCCGAGGTGATAGCTCCTTCTCCGTCGAAGGAGTAAACATAGGAATAGGTCGTATAGTCCACGTCAGCAAGATAAATGTCGTTATAGCTGATATAGCGGCTCTTGTCGCCGCACTCCACGATCAGGCTGTTGTTCGGCACATCCTCGCTGGTGTACTGGCTCGTAAAGGTGGGGAATACATCCGGATTCTTCTTGGTCACGGTGATATGCGAGGACAGGCTTTCGTACTTGCCCAGCAGATTTTCAATGACTTCATCTTCCTCGTCCGCCTGCACGACCCAATAAATTGTCACGTCTTTTTCCAAGGCATTGACAACGACTTTTGTACTGCTGGTGACGGAATAGAGGTTGGTAGAAGTAATATCGTACTTCGTCACAGAAGTGGGGAGCACGGAGGCAAGGATATTAACTGCAATGAGGATCGCCAGCACGATTGCCGTCACCGCCAGAGAATAAGAGCCGCCCTTTGCCGCAATACGGCTGCGGATCTGATTGCGTTTCATTTTGGGGAATTTCATCAGTTGTACCTCCGTTTCTCCAGCGACTGCACCGTCAGGAACAGGCCGAGGACGATGACTGAGGCATAGAACACCAACGCCGTCAGGTCAAAAACGCCGTTGACAAAGGTGGTGAAGCGGTCAAACAGAGAGAGCTTTTCCATAATGCTCGGAAGCAGGCCCTCGAATTTGTCCGGCACGATAAAGTAAGCCGCCAGCGTCAGCACGACCAAACCGCCGCCGACGCCCAGCGCGATCATATTGTTTTTGGTCAGCGTTTTCACGATGAAGCCGATCAGCGCCGCAATGATGCACAGCGCGAAAGCGCTGCCGTAGCTGGTGGAGGACACCTGCTCGGCAAGGGAAACGCTATAATAGTTGAACAGGAACAGCACAATGGCAATGCCCGCTGCAAAGCCCTGATTCTCCGTCAGCGACGAAATGAACATACCAACGGCGATCAGCGCCGCCCCCATGACGAAAAATGCGAACATCGCACCGTAGGCTCCCGGCAGATACACTTCGCCGTACTTGGAGAAAATATAGGGATAGATGCAGATGATCGCTACCGGCAGCAGGAACATGACCACAAGAGAAAGATACTTGCCGCCCACGATCTGCCATGTCTTCAGCGGCAGCGAATAAAGGAGCTGATCCGTTTTCTGCTTGCGCTCCTCGGCAAAAGAGCGCATGGTCAGCACGGGGATGATGACCACAAGACCGATGGACACAAAGTTCAGGACATATTCAAAGTTGGCAACGGATGCCTGAATGTTGTAGATCATTGCACCCACGCCGACAAAACAAAGCAGCGCCGCGCAGAATAAATAGATCGTCAGTGAATTGAACGCGCTGCGCAGCTCATGCTTGAGAACAGCAATCATTGATCAATCGCCTCACTTTCCGTATCGGATTCTGTGAAGTCCTGCGGCATATTTTCCGCCGCGCCGGATTCTGTCAGTTCGAGGAACACATCCTCCAGATTTGCTTTCTTCGTCCGCATTTCAAAGACCGGCAGGCCCTTGGCCGCAAACGCCATCGTGAGCTTGCCGCAGACGGCTTTGATATCCTGACCATCAGCAAGATTTGCGGTCACGCTGCAAACGCCGTCTGCCTCCTTGATCTCCCAACCGGACGGACCTTCCGCCTGGGCGAGGATGCTTTCGGCATCCGCTTTGTCAGCCTCCACCTGAAATGTCACGCCATTGGACGCAAGCAGCAGCTTTTCCAGATTTTCCGGCGTATCGAACGCGACGAGCTTGCCCTTGGAGATAATAAGTACCTGCTCGCACACAGCCTGCACCTCGGAAAGAATATGGGAGCTGAGGATGACCGTATGGGTTTTACCCAGTTCTTTAATGAAATCGCGTATTTCAATGATCTGGATCGGGTCAAGACCGACGGTGGGTTCGTCCAGAATGATGACCTGCGGCTTGCCCAAAAGTGCCTGCGCGATCCCGACTCGCTGGCGATAACCCTTGGAGAGCGTGCCAATCAGCCGATCACGCACATTCTCAATGCCCGCGCTCTGCACGGCGCTGTCGATCTCCTCCCGAAGCTCTTTTCCGCGCAGCCCCTTTGCCTCGCCTACAAAGGTCAGATACTCCTGCGGTGTCTCATTTGGATACAGCAGCGGCTGCTCTGGGAGATAGCCGATCAGCTTTTTGGCTGCCTCCGGCTGCTCCAGAATGTCAAAGCCGCCGATCTTCACGGTGCCGTCTGTCGGGGAAAGGCATCCCGTCATAATGTTCATCGTGGTCGATTTCCCTGCGCCGTTCGGCCCCAGAAAGCCGTAGACATGACCGTCCTGAATTTCAAAAGATAGATCATTCACCGCCAGAAAATCACCGTAATACTTGGTTAGGTGCGAAACCTGAATCATCTCTGTACCTCCTTGCCCTGTTATGCCAGGTATCTTAAAAATCGTAGCGGATGGACTTGAAATGAGCTTGAAAAAGAAAATAATCATAACCACCAGTAAACTGGTGGTTTGGTCTGCCCCTAAAAGGGGCTATTACGACCGTAGCCCCTGAAAGGGGCGTTGAAGGTTTGACACCGCA
>QWCH01005106.1_pt1 | contig 11079 bp, 10 predicted proteins | sample 1972671 | NCBI WGS metagenome assembly QWCH01 (sample SAMN09866713, study PRJNA288562) | Human gut metagenome isolate term3_stool, whole genome shotgun sequencing... | isolation source: gut | host: Homo sapiens | place: USA: California | reverse complement strand
TTGAGCGTGTTGGTACCACATTTTTCTTTCGGGATTTTGAACACGAATTCTCGGGTTGCGCTGTCGAGTGTAGCAATCTGTTGCTGGTTGAAGAACAGGTGGGCGGAGTCTATTTTATAGTGCTTGTTGTTCGCGTATACAATTTTAAGTTCCTCGTTGAACCGACAGGTGTCGAATTTCATGGGATACACGAATTGCACGCTTTTCACGTATTTAGGTCCCGTCGTATTGCGGCTTTGGGCGTTGTCTACCGTAATCTGGTTCTGGTCCCCTTTACTCTTTTTTTCTCCTTGACAGGCGGAGAGCAACAGGAGTGAAAGTAGTATGTAGTAGAGATAAGGCATAATGTATAATATTTTAAATTTTAAATTGTAGATTTAAAATTATAAAATACTCGTCTACAATTTAAAATTTTAAATTTAAAATCTAAAATTATTCAAGGCTCCATTCGTAGCCGTCCTTCGTGTCTTTTATTTGAATACCAGCGTTTTTCAGCTCGTCACGGATACGGTCGGAGGTGGCCCAGTCTTTGTTAGCCCGGGCGGTTTTCCGCACGTTCATCATGGCGTCGATCACCTTGCCTAGGGCTTGGTTGCTGGCACTGGAGTCCTCTTCTCCTTTGAGACCGAGGATGTCGAACACGAAACCGTGGAATAGGTTTTTCAACATTTCCAAATTCTCTGCGTTGATCTTTTCCGAGCCTGCCGCGATGGAGTTGATGATGCGAACACCTTCGAACAAGTGGGCGATTAATATCGGTGTGTTCAAGTCGTCATTCATAGCCTCGAAACAGTTCGCTTGCAAAGTGGCGATGTCTACCGTGTTCTCGTTGGACGCTTTCAGCTTGTTGAGTTGTGACACGGCAGCCATCATTCGCTCGTAACCTTTCTCTGCAGCCTTTAATGCCTCGTTCGAGAAGTCAAGCGGGCTACGATAGTGTGCCTGCAGGATAAAGAAACGTACGGTCATGGGGGAGTAAGCCTGTTCCAGCACGTTGTTGTCGCCCGTGAAGAGCTGATCCAGCGTGATGAAGTTCCCCAGGGATTTACCCATCTTCTGCCCGTTGATGGTCACCATGTTGTTGTGCATCCAGTATTTTACCGCCTCATGTCCTTGTGCGGCCACGTTTTGGGCGATCTCACATTCGTGGTGCGGGAATTGCAAGTCCAAACCGCCCCCGTGGATGTCAAACGTTTCTCCCAAGTATTTCTGGCTCATGCAGGAACATTCCAAGTGCCATCCCGGGAATCCTACACCCCAAGGTGAGGGCCAGCGCATGATGTGTTCCGGGGAAGCCTTTTTCCACAAGGCGAAGTCAAATGGGTTACGTTTTTCCTGTTGTCCGCTCAGTTCTCTCGTGTTGGCAAACAATTCGTCGATTTTACGACCGGATAGTTTACCGTAGTGATATTTCTGGTTATAGCGTTCCACGTCGAAATAGATATTTCCCTCGCTTTCGTAGGCAAAACCGTTTTCGATGATCTGTTTGATTAATTCTTGTTGCTCGATGATATGACCGGACGCATGTGGCTCGATGCTGGGGGGCAGCGTGTTCAGTTGCTCCATGTTTTTGTGGTAACGGTTCGAGTAGAATTGCACTACTTCCATCGGTTCCAGTTGTTCCAGTTTGGCTTTCTTGGCGATCTTGTCTTCTCCTTCATCCGCATCATTCACGAGGTGACCCACGTCTGTGATATTGCGGACGTATCTTACCCGGTATCCCATGAATTTAAGATAACGGAATAACAAGTCAAAGGTGATTGCCGGACGGGCGTGACCGAGGTGAGCATCCCCGTACACGGTTGGTCCACAAACATATAATCCTACGAAAGGCGGGTTAATGGGTTCAAATAACTCTTTTTTTCGACTTAACGTGTTGTATATCGTTAACTTGTTTTCCATGATACTATAATGCTTTATTGATATGATTCAACAAAAGTAGAAATTTTCTCCTTGAAAATGACGGGAAAGGGTAAATTAATGCCTTATTCTTGTCATTCATGGTTTGTTTTTCGTTTGTTATGGGCTTGCATCTGTTCGTTGAACGGTTCTTGTGGCGTCGATAAATCTTCGTTCTTATAGAGGAGTGTTTTAACGAGAGTATATCGAAGAGATAACGAATAGATGTAAGCCAATGTGTTGATTATGATATGTTTTGTAGTTGCTCTAGTTTTTCTTGTATTTCAATGCTTCCGGGATGGCCGCTTTTAGTTTGGCAATCCGTTTTTCGTCAGCAGGATGGGTCGACAGGAATTCGGGTTGCTTGCCTGCTGATGCGTTTGCCATACGGGTCCAGAAAGCGACAGCCTCATTCGGGTCGTAACCGGCCATGGCCATAAAGATTAGTCCCAAGTGATCCGCCTCATACTCGTGTTTACGGGAGAAGGGGAGAGTGATTCCCACATTGGTTCCCATGCCGATTGCGGCGGCTAGGATGGCTTTTCTTGTATCACTTTGGTTGTGTCCTAGAATTTCGGTGGCGGCAGCCTGACCGTATTGAATGAGTGCCTGTTGGCTCATGCGCTCGTTACTGTGGTGTGCCACGGCGTGAGCGATTTCATGCCCCATGACAACAGCGATTCCCGCATCATTCTGGCAATAAGGTAATATACCCTCGTAGAAAACGACCTTACCTCCCGGCATACACCATGCGTTGGGTTCATTGCTGGCAACGAGGTTGAATTCCCATTCAAAATTAGCGATTTGGTTTTGCAGTCCGTTAGCGGCGAGATATTGTTCAACGGCTTTCGAGATGCGGGCTCCTACATTTTTGATCCGTTGTTTGTTGACAGCGTCAGTAGATAATTTGTTTTCTTTCAAAAAGCTACTGTATGAGGTTAAACTCATGGAGACCATTTGATCTTCCGGGAATAGGATAAGTTGGTGTCTACCCGTGAGTGGCACGGTGGCACACCGGGTGAGAAACAGAATTGCTCCTATGATGAATGTAATGTGTAAAATTGTTCTTTTCATAAATAGGATCATTGAAAGGTTATATTTTGAATGCTAAAATATAATACGGATTTGATATTTGCAATGTTTTATTGTTTGCTTGTTTTTAAATACTCTGCTTCATGCCATTACTTGAGCTATGTTTACTCCCGGACAAAGTGACAGTTCTAACATATCATCTTCTCACCATGAATACTTGTCTGTATTCATGCTGTGTTGATACCGTGTTCATGGTATGTTCATGGTGCAGCGAAAGGGGCTAGAGGCGATAGCCCAACTATGGGGTATTGTCGGATGGGGAGCGGTTATAAAATATGTTTCACGGATGATTGGCGAAAACTAATCGGCAAGACATATTAATATGTAACCGTCTCCCTCGTGATCAATTTGTAGCGAGGGATCGGCTTTCAAATAACCACGTAACCGGCTGATGTATTTTTTTACTTCCGGTTCTTTGTTTTTGTCTGCTTTGCCCCATGTTCCTATGATGAGGTAGGATTTGTCGGCTATTTCATGGTTCTTCGCACATAATAATTGCAGGAAACGTCCTTCGTTTTTTGGTAATCTTTTGGTAATCCCGTCTATTGTCACTTCCCGGGTGATATTGTTGTATGTCGTGTGTTTCGATAGTTGGTACAGGTGGGGAATGTTCATGCATCCTTTTATTCTATCCCGAAGGCGTTTCATGTGTGCGATCAATACTTCGGGAGAGCCTTTGGGTATGAATTCGTCGGCTCCGGCGTCCAGCACGGCAATTTCTTTAGAGGGTTCCCCATGAGAGGTATACACGATGATGTGGGTTTGCCGGTCATTTTCCCGTATCATTCGGGTTAATTCCAGCCCGTCTATTTTGGGCATATCCAAGTCAACTAGGAGAATATCCGGTTTCTGCTTTTTGTATGCATCCCATGCTTTAGCACCATTCGGGGCAATCTCTACTTCGAAATTTTCTTTTTCGAGAATCATTTTCGTTAATTTAGCTCCGTCTGCATCGTCTTCGGCATAAAGTATTCTGATCGTGGTGTCCATGTTTTTAGTGTTTATATTTGTTTTTGACATTAGCTCGTCTGGGTAAGTTGACCAATATCGCGGTTCCTTTGCCCTCTTCGCTTTCAATATTGATTGTTCCCCCGTGGGCGAGAATCACGGTTCGGGCGTAATGTAGTCCTTGTCCATGACCTTTGATTTCCTTGTTCTCTTGGTGATCTCCCCGGTGGTAACGTTCGAACACGTGTTGTAAATTTTTAGAAGAAATGCCGAACCCGTTATCCTCAATTTTGATTTGCACGTGTCGGGCATCCGGTTCTGTACACGTGATATGTATTGTTACCTGATCCCCGGAATATTTTAAGGCGTTGTCGATGAAATTTTGGAAAACGGCCAATAAAAAATGACGGTCTCCCGTGATCATCGGGTCATCTGATTGAAAATCGATTTGTATGTCGAATAGTTTATTTGCACTCCAGTGATCTTTTTGTTGCAATGTTTCCAACATTTCCTGAAGATTAATATCCTTGATGTTTAATCGTAATCCGTGAGCATCTGTCGATTGAAGCAACATACGATTGATAGATTGTAATATATTGTCTAATTTTGCTCGACCTTGCTTGAGAAATAATGTTTGCTCTTCGGGAGATAAATCACGGAGCAGGTATAGTACTTTAATCACGTCTTCGATGGGACGTTTCAGGTCGTGTACTAGGTTGCTGATAAATAATTCTCGGTATTCTCCGCTCTTTTTCTCGTCACGAATCGTTCGGCAGAGGTTGATGATGCAAATAATAAGTAGAGCGGTGATCATAAAGGTTATAAGAATCTGCCCAATCGTTGCTTGAATAAGTTCCCGGTAAGAATAGTCGTATCCGGCATATAGTGTATCACCGGAAATGAAACCGAGAGTTGTTTGGTATTTGGGATGAAAGGATAGTGTTGCGAGGTGTGCCGGGTAGGAATCTTTTATTTTCCCGGTACTGTCCTGAATAACAAATTGTATGGAACAATCTTTTAGGTGCATGGAATCTTGCTTTGCCAGCAAATGGAGGTAGAGATTTTTTAAGGTCCATACTTGTGGGTTTCGAATGTCATAGTCACTTTGTTCTGTGATTTGTTGAACATCGTCTTCTTGACTTAATCGAAAGCTTGTTGTTTTTTTGTTAATATAATATACTAATTGTTTTTCTGAGGCATTGTAACTGACAAGATCGCCTTGAGCAACATTCGTTGATAGCATGTTAAATTCGTAAACGGCTCTAGTAATTATGTCATTTTGTTGATGTCTATATTGAGTTGTTACTTCCTTATATAAATAGTACAAGTGAATGAGCTGGTTACTTAGGATAATGCAAACAGCAAGAATGATGATATATTTTAGATGCCGATTCATATTTGAGTTTATATTTTCAAAGTTACAAAGAAAGCAACCTCCAAGCAACCTTTTTATTCGTTTTTTGAAAAAGAATCACCCATCTTTGTCGCAAATAGAAAATAAAATGTGTCATGCAGAATAAATGTTTGAAAATTGTGGTGTTCTTGTTGCTGATGGCGGGAGTCGTCGTTGGTTTAAACCGAAGTATTCGTCAAAAAACGAATTGGGAAATTTTAAAGATGGAAAATGTCGAAGCTTTGACTTCTCCTGAAGAGGATAACCCGTATTACCCTTGTGTACATGCAACCGGATTTTGTATTATAGCTGGTGTCAAGATAAAAGGTATAGCATTAACTAAACAATGAAAAAGTTTTTGTACGTGCTATTCGGAGGCATCTTGCTCGGGTGCTCCGATCGTTACATGGGTGACGAAAGCATGAATATGGTAAAGAGCGAGTGTGTAAAAGTAGTTCGTTTGACGGATTTAGCTCAGACCGGAATTTATGATGTGAGCGGGTTTATCAAGCAAGGGAATAAATTAATAGTAGGGACAACATACATGAAGGAAGGGGTGGCACGAGCTCTTGATCTAGAGAGTCCTTTACAAGAGGATTTGTCTTTGGAGAAAGGTAATTCTTCAAGGTGGGTTCGAGCGTTAAGTTCTTTCAATTCGTTTGACGGGAAAAGTGTGACAGCGTTGGATTTTAGAACCGGAGAATTGATCGAGAACCCCATATCCCCGCTTACACGGGGTACAACGGAAGAGACGATTGTACAGCTTCCCGAAGGTGAGCAACATTTAATAGCGGTGAAGACAGACGATTTTGTTATCTCCACGGGCTTTTACGCGGAGGGGCGCTATTTGCTTTACTCTTTGGCTGACGGTTCAGCCCGTTATTGCTTGTCTTATCCGGATTGTCCGGAATATCCGGATTTGCAGGAGAAAACGAAAGGAATGTTATATGCTAGTAGTGTTTTACGGGTTCGTCCTGACGGGCAAGCGTTCGTGTGTGCGGATATGTATAGCGGTGTGATTGATTTTTGTCGATTAATTCCGGGAGGCATCGAACGAGTGAAACTGGAACGTTTGAGCTATCCTATGACGGAGATTTCAGAAACTCCCGTTCCCCGTGTTTTGTATAAACGAGAGAATCGTTTTGGTTTTATGGACATTGCGGTGACATCGGAGTGCGTGTATGCGCTGTATTCGGGTAAAACTTACGAGAGAGACAGGCAGGGAGCTTTTGAAGGGAACCGTTTGCTTGAATACGATTGGGAGGGGAATTTGGTTCGAACTCTTGATTTCAATGTTGCTTTAACGGGGATCACTTATGATTGTGATGAAGGGGCATTGTATGGAATTGCCGGTAATGCCGGGGTATCTCTGGTTAAGTTGAGATTGTAATTATTTTGAAAAAAAGATATTGAGCTGAAAATATGAAATTGATTTTCGCTATTTTATTATTTTCGATATTAGGTGTCACGATGACGGGTTGTCATCGAGATGTGGTCGTGGTTCCCATGCTCGTGGATGTGAATAGTGCTTTGAAATTGAGTGGGGATAATCGGGGAGAACTTCAAAAGGTGTTGGATTACTACCGTGAAGAAAAACCCGATTCAATGAAATTGAAGGCGGCAGAATATTTGATCAGTAATATGGTGGCACATTATGCCGTTGCGGGGGAGACGATGGACAGGTTAAAGCGGGATATTGATTCCACGTTACGGGATCAACCTTGTGCCCTTAAATTAATGTTTTACTTGGTGGCAGCCCGTATTGTTAAGGAACGAGGGGATTACACGGTTGAATATGATCTGCATAAAATCACGTCGGATTACTTGATAAGGAATATCGAGCGTTCGTTTAAAATTTGGGAAGAAATCAAGAATCATTATGATTTGTCGTGTGAAGATTTTTTTGAATATGTATTGCCTTACAGGATTAACGATGAACCTTTAACCGAGTGGAAAGATACGGCTTATTATTACTTGTATGATTTCTACAAAGGAGAGAATATGGGATTTAGTTTGAGTAGTTATGCGAGTTATGTTTCTGCCAAGGTGAACACCTACTATGGCTTCGGGACATTTAAAAGTCAACTGTCGGATTCGTTGTTCAAAAAGTACAGGATGGATTGCATTGATAATGCTTATAGTACGCGAATTACAAATCAGGTATTCGGTATCCCGACAGCTGTGGATTTTGTGCCTCACTACCCGACGCGGGAAAATCGCCATTACTGGACGATTCTTCGTGATCATCGTTTCGTGAATAGTAAGTATTATTATTCAAATACTCCATACACGGCTAAAGTGTATCGTAAAACTAGTTTTATAAACCCGATACCGAAAGATAAAAATAATTTTATCCCACATTTTATTCGTGATCCCTACAAAATGGATGTGACGGAGGAGTACGAGAATGTCACTAATTTGGAGTATAAATTTAAAATGTGTCGGCCGGATACGAAATACGGTTACCTGTGTGTGTTCAATAACTTGGCGTGGAATGAGGTCGCTTGGAGTGAGATGCGGAGAGGGAAAGTTGTTTTCGAGAAGATCGGTCGTGATATCGTGTACATGCCATGTTACTATCATGGCAACAGTCAGGTGTTTGCTGACTACCCACTGTGGGTAAGGTCGAATGGCGAAGTTGAATCTCTTGTTCCCGATAAAGAGCGTTTGCAGAAATTACGTTTAAATCGGAAGTTTACTTATAACTCGTCGGGAGATTATTGTGGTTCGGCGATCATCGGGGTGCAGATACGTGCTACCAACGATTTGTCGAAAGAACCGTACGATTCGATAGCCGTGATCCGGCATTATAACTACATGGCTTACGATACGTTACATGTAAACACAACCAAAAAGTATAAATACTGGATGTTGACGAAAGAACGTTACAGTTATCCCGAGTTCGCATCGGTTAAGTTCGTTCAGAAGGGTGGGGATGTTTTGAATGCTGAAAGTACTTTTACAATTGATGCTGCGGGCAAGATGGATAAGGATGGATTACTTTCTAAAAATATATTTGATGATGATTTACTGGATTATGGAACCTTGCCCAAAATAGCCGGGGTAGAATTTGAAGAGCCGGTATCGGTTGATGTTGTAAAGTATATAACCCGGAACGACAAAAATGGAGTATATCCCGGAAATACCTATGAGTTGTTGTATTTTGATCAAGGCGAGTGGGTGTCGTTGGGTAGGAAAGTGGCCACGGCAGATTATATCGAATATGATGATGTGCCTTCGGGGGCGTTGTACTGGTTGCGTAATCGGACAGAAGGAAAGGAGGAACGGCCATTTACCGTGATGAATGGACGAGTTAGATTCTGGTAAAATATAATGTTTAATTAATAAAAAGAACGGAAGATAGAATAAGAAATAGGAATTAATTTGGACGGAACGGATGAAAAAAAGGTAGCCTTTCCATCCGTGACTTTATCGAAACAAGGTTTTGAATCAAGTTGAATAGAAAGGACTACACAAACAAACGTACAATGATAACGAAAAGAAGAGTCTTTTAGTTATAAAAAAATTGAAAATATGAAAAAGGTAAAAATTTTAGTTGCATCAGTTTTGTTCTGTGCAATGGGGTATGTGGGTTATGCTGCTCACGAAAAAATGACAACGACCGAGGCGGAGGAATTTATGAAAGCCAATATTGAAGCGCTGACTTCAGGTGAGCCTGGTGGTGGTGAAGTTGTTAAATGTTATTGTAAGACTGGGTTATTCAGTGGTAAAATTTGTTCTACAAAAGGTAAAGGCTCGTATTGTGGTGGTAATCCTTGCTCTAATGGTGATGGTAATTGTAGATAATTATTAAAATCTACTGTATAAAATCATCAACAGGAGTTAGCTACGATTATTTTATGAAATAGTCGTAGCTACAAATAATGTGTAATTACGATTAAATTATATTTTAAAAATATGTATAAGTTTGTTTGTTTCGTTATTATATTGTTTTTGAGTGTTTCCTGTAAAGAAGAATGTAATGTGATTCATATGGGAGAGAATCATTCTAAACGTTATAATGTTGAGGTTGATACTATGTGTATAAATGTTGGAAATTCAAGTGGTATGGGGAATTTTTATTTTAAAGACTCGATAATTACTTTTGTTGATGCGATTAATTGTACATTTTATGACTTGAACCTTCATGGACAGTTGATTAAAAGCTATTTTGGAAAAGGGCATGGAGACAATGAAATTAGGGCGATAATGTATGCGTTTCCGATTGAAAACGATCCATTGAATCGAGGGGTAATTGTTGATAATGATTATTTGATCACTATTTTTGATAGGAAAAATAGGAGAATAGATTATACTACAAAAATAGATTTTGGTAAGGTAAATAAACGGCATAATCAATACAAATCTCCGAGCTTGTATCAGATAGTTGACTTTACAGATTTTGGAGTGTCATTTTATTTGGATTCCGATTCCCTGTTAATATTTCCGGTTAATGTTGATGATCATGTGGCAGTTCGTTCCGATAGAATAGATAATGAAAGATATGAAGAAGGAGCGATTTTTGGTAAGTTGAATTTATCTACGATGAAAGTTGAACATGTTGTGGGCAGATTTCCTGAAATTTACAAGCATAAACCGATGCCACACATGGAATTTTTTCAATATGCAATTTCAAATGGTCTGTTGTATGTGAATCATGCCGTGGACTCGTTAATATACGTTTATAAACATCCAGATGATTTACAGTATACAATTGGTTACGAGTGCTCAGGGATTGATCGTAACTATACTTCTACCAAGTCTATTGATCAAAATGAAAGCTTTGAGAGCGATATGCAACATGTAGGGTTTAATTCGGGCTTACTATTTTGCTTTGAAAATAATACATTGTGTCGTACATATATAAAAAGTGCAGAGACAGGAGAATCAGGTTTACAGATATATAAAAATAATGATTTGATCACAGATGTAGAAATGCCCTCTTATTTCAAGTTATTGGGGTATAAAGATGGGTATTATTACGGGGTTCGTTTAATCCCTATAGAAGACCTTGATTCTACATATCTAATCTTGTATAGATTAAAAATAAATCTAGATCATTAAAATAAAGTCGAATTAATATTTTTTTAAATGAAAATAATTTGTTTGTGTATATTGTTTTTTGCTATTTTATCATGTCGTGATGAACAGAGTCTTTCAAAGGAATTGTCGGTATTACAATCTAGTTCTATTATTTTACCGCAAGGTGAAGATTTGATAATTCATAATATGGATTCAATGACTTATAATAAAGAGAATAAATTGAAATACATTATATACAGCGATTCTCTAGCTTGTTCTTCATGTATGATCAATAGTCTGATCTCATGGAATCCCTTTATTGAGTATAGTAAAAATTATAATGGAAAACTTGTTTTTTACTTCGTTTTTTCGCCTGCGAAAAAAGATGTACGTTCATTAAACATGCTTATCAGAAATAGCGAATTTAAATATCAAATTATTGTAGATGGGAAAAATAATTTTGCGAAATCAAATTCTCATTTGCCGAAAGATAATTTACTACATACATTTTTGTTAGATGAGAATAATAATGTGATTTTGGTTGGGAATCCAGTGCGTAACAAGAAAATAAAAGAGATGTTTTATAAAATCGTGGAAGAAAAATTAGGTAAACCGCAGTAATTTTTACTGAAACTACTTGAGCTTGTGATGGAGATTTTTACAATAGAAATGTGATTGAGGCGTGGTGTTGGGATGTTAGTTGTTGTGTTAGTAATAAGAAATAT
>QWCH01008358.1_pt1 | contig 11093 bp, 9 predicted proteins | sample 1972671 | NCBI WGS metagenome assembly QWCH01 (sample SAMN09866713, study PRJNA288562) | Human gut metagenome isolate term3_stool, whole genome shotgun sequencing... | isolation source: gut | host: Homo sapiens | place: USA: California | reverse complement strand
CCACGTCGTAAAAAATACGCAGAGTCCCTGAAGTGACCTCCGGCAGGACACTGTCTCAGGCACTCTGTGATAACCCGAACGGTCGTCTCCGGACTGACGATTGAATTCCCGGCGTTGTTTTTTTTAATGTAAAAAACCGGTTACGGATAAGGCGTGGCGAGGGAGCTATCGTGATACGCAAAAAGAAGTGCAGGGACTGTGGTAACGCAATTACTCATAATACAGTTTGTTGCCCGTATTGTGGCGCTGTCGACCCCTTCGGTTATTACCGGAAGACCGATCGTCTGCTCTGTTTACTGACGTTACTGCTGGTGCTGATTCTGGTTACCGTTTCAGGCGTCAGTGTATTTGTACTGTTGCAGTAGGTTACAGGGGAGGGATTATCAGGAATCGGCGGGGCAGAGCGACCCGCTGCGTTTGTTGTGCCAGACAGTAACGCACCGGCTCCCTGCAAAATGGTACCTGAATCAATCACAGTCAGGTATTCCGCCAATCCGTGATCGAATCGAGCGGAATACTCAGCCCCGACAAATACGAGTCCCCTTCAGAAGATACAGGCCGGTAATGCCTGAACGCCTACCCCTCTGTACACCATTCCCTTTTGATTTCGAATTCTTTGTTGCCGTTATACTGCTTAATGTTCCCGATCTTCCGGTGCACAGATAACACCGGAGTCATCGTAGCGCGGATTCAAGATTCAGGTGACATATTTCCAGACGGAAGCCGGCACGCGATCGTAAAGTTTGTTCATTGTCAGTTCTGCCAGCCGGTTGTCAACGGCAGAGTTAAAGGCTTCCAGCTCCGCAGGGGTAAGTTTATAACGCGTGTGGGAAATCACTTTTTCCAGCGTCTCCCGGGATGAACAACGACGGAACTGCTGTGGTTTTAACTTCCATTAGCCTCTCATTACTTTATGCTGCGGTTAACAGGATGCTGTCAGCATACCGCACCAGCCTGGCATTCTGGTACCCTCCCCAAACTCATTACTCCCGTGCCACCACTTAACCGGTCTCTCAGACTGTCACTCACCAGGTCGGATACGTTTACCGCTCAGACGGATGCTTAATGCACTCTGTTCACGTGTGTTGCAGGTACGTTTTATATACGCAGGTTATACGCCAGCTATCAGAGATAGCCCTGTGGGTACAACGCAATCTGCTGCTACTGCGTTCTCATGCCCACTGATCGCACTCACAGTGTTTATTTCACATATATGAACTCATGTATTTGATCTCATGTGTTTGATCTCTCTTATATATTTATAATACCAATCAGACAGTCTTATCCCACCAGTGATAACTGTCGCCTGCCCACAGGTCACAGGCTGATATACCACAACCGCCTTCAAAAACAACTCTGCAATTATCAGAACGCTAGTTTTCCCCTTGTCTCACGAAAGTCCTCCCTCCTTTATCGCGTGCGCGTGCGGAAGCATCGTTTCGCAACAACCACCCGACATACCGGTACGGCTCAGCCACCGCAATCCCCCCGTTTATCTCCTGACGGTCACATTCCCGATTATTTTTTACGTTTCTCCCCGGTTGTTATGCCGGTGAAGGTGGTGCGTTGTTTTCATCACCAACGCCGGTTGAGATTAACAACATCCGGAGGAACATTCTCATGACCACCCCAGTTTCACTGATGGATGACCAGATGGTCGACATGGCATTTATCACTCAACTGAACGGCCTGACAGATAAGTGGTTTTACAGGCTCATCAGGGATGGGGCCTTTCCGGCTCCCATCAAGCTGGGCCGCAGCTCCCGCTGGCTGAAAAGTGAAGTGGAAGCCTGGCTACAGGCGCGTATTGCACAGCCCCGCCCGTAATTTCTGACCGTTATCCGTTCACCCGCAGCAGACGTAATCCCCGGCCTGCCGGCGGCATTCTGCTGCCTGTTATATCCCCCGTGAGGAATATGAAAATGAAACAACAGTATCAGACCCGTTACGAACTGCTCCACGAAAGCTACCAGAAATGGCTGACCGGCTTCACCCGGCACGCCGTATCCTGGGGCGTGTGTCATCCGAATATCTACTACTTCCATAATCTGACGCCCGGGTGGGTGTCATTCAATGGTGAAAAACCGGAGATTGCCATCGTACCCCAGAGCCTGCACCGGCTGATTTATGGCCCTGACAAACGGGCCACGCCGCCCCTGGATGATGATCTGATAGTGAATTTATGCACCAGTGAACATCTGCTGGTTCATCATCCGATGCTGGAAGGCATTCTCCTGTCTGAATGTGAACGTCTGAGGCAGCGTTCTCTGGCAAATAAACTGATTAGCCTCTTCCGTCAGTTTGGTGGCACGGAGTTGCGCCTCAAACTGGTCTGGCTTTGCTGGCTTGATTTAATGACCGGAAACAGCCTTGAAGACTGGAAAGAGAACCTGAAACGGAAATCAGAAAAAGAGCTGGAGGAATGGATCATCAACCGTCAGAGGCAGAGCGCAGCACTGACGGATCTGATGGATCAGTACGTGCTCCTGGCATACCGCACAACGGTTGACGATAACCGCAACTGATGCCGGTTGCTTCCGGAAGGTGTGACAAAATACGGAAATGATGATGCTCCCGGCCCCGCATGCTCACCTGCAGAGCGTGTTCGTCGTCATCATACTGAGCCATGACGGGCGTCTTAAGGGCATCCTGTCATTGCTGAGCAGGCAACACCACCAGAGGAGCCACGGACAGGGATGTTCTTTACAGCCCGATGCACGCCAGGTTCTCAGCAGACTGAATGTGCAGGTGCGGTTATTCACCAGAAATGGCATGCTGCGGTACATACCCATCCTGGTGACAATATGTACGTGGCGACAGCGATCCCGGCACTGTGGAAGAGACTCACTCAGCCTGCAGGATATTCTTTCCGGCATCCGGGAATGTCCGCCTGAATGCAAACAGGATGATATTTGAATCCGTAATACTGTTCTTTCATCATAAATAATTTATGCAGATACAGTTAACCGTCACAGTAGCAGGTTTGTTTTCCCGGGAAATAATATCCGTCAGACTGATGCCGGAACATATCTGAAACACGTTATGATGTTTTGTTATCAGAAATGTTGTATATTCTTATCCGTGGCGACAGTTTAATGCCCTCTGGTATCACCTGATAATGCATATCCTGCGATGATTCGTTATATTTACGGGACACGCCTCTTTTCATTGTGCTCCTTTTCAGACTTCATTTTCCGTAAGTGTTCCCCGGCATAAAGGAGGTACCTTTCTGGCGTTTATAACTCTCTTTATCGGTGACGCCGGTAATACAGGGAATACCACACCGACAAACGAGGTATTAACAGACGATATTTCAGTGTCCATAATTTTTCTGTCCGGTTAAATAACGTCAGTCTGCTGCCCTCTGACTGTAATCATCAAAGCCGGAATGCATACCGGGTTACAACGTAAAAAAAGTGATGCTGGCCCCCGGTGCAGCTGGCGGGCGAAACATGTTTACCTTTCAATACCCCCTGTCTGCAGTCTCCACTCTTCCATCCTCTTAAGCTACGTCGGCCACATGAGTGCACTTCCATGATAACAGGTATTCCTGTCAGCATAACGAAGCCGGTTACCTTCCCTTCCTCCTGCATTTCCTGTCAGAATGACTGTACAGCGCGCAGATTGCCTTTTTATTGACCACCTTAATATACTATTATAAACTTCTTTTTATCATGTTATTATCACCTTATTATGTTTAATTTTTAAGCAACCGGAGAAAGAGGATGGTTCAGAAAATTTTGTCGGATAAGGTTATGAATGAAAGAACAAATGCGTATTACTCTTATTATCTTGGAGAGCGTAATATCTCCGTACTGCCCCTTAATGTTTATGATCCCCCGGAACGTTTTATCGCTTACATAAAAAAAAACAGAGAAAATCTGAACATCACACTTTCAGATTTTGAACTTGAACAAATAATTTCTGGTATGCGTCTGAAGGCCCTGGCCTTCCTGGTCCCCCTGGAAAAAATATCCTGGATCGCGGGCAGTGAACGCGCATGCTTATTTTCCTGGTATCTGTTGATGCAGTTTATCCAGAATAACAGGGCAAAAATAAGCGCAGACTTGCTTCAAAAGAATAAACTGTATCTTAAAGAAGAGTATCTGGAAGGGAATGCCTTCCCGTCGGACTCATCGACACAGTTCAGACAAATACTCAGAGTTCTCGATATTCTTTCTGATAAGAATTTGCGGGATGAGTGGATAATCCAGACCAAAGACAGATGGATGCGGGCATTTAAATCAAAGAGTCCTTTCAGTTACCTCCTCCCGGAGAACGAACATGAATGCATATGGACATGGAATTATTTGAAGGGAAAAAATATTGCACTGGAAAAACTGGCCAGTTTTCCTGGTTCTGCTGATATTTACCACGCAATTCACCTTTCATTTGACATATGGGTTACCTGTCCACTCACCTCACCTGACGATATAAAAAATTTCAGAAACAGTTTCAATAAGGCCAAGGCGCAGCGCAAGTACAAAAAAATGCAGGAAGATAAAGTCAATGTACAGTTTTTTCTTGACGCAGAAACCAGGGCGCAGCTCAAAGAATTATCGAGGGTCAGAAGACTCAGTACCGGCGAAATGCTGCATGACCTGATTGTTGAAGAGTATAAAAGGTACCGACATTCCAGATAATTTCAGACATATATTATCTCCGTGAGTCCCCCGCCACCTTTCCGGTGTGCGGGGGTTTTGTCTTTTTTCACCGGGAATACATGTATGAATCCGTCTGATGCCATTGAGGCAATTGAAAAACCGCTCTCCTCCCTGCCTTACTCACTTTCCCGTCACATCCTGGAACATCTGCGCAAACTCACCAGTCACGAACCCGTGATTGGCATTATGGGTAAAAGCGGGGCCGGTAAATCCTCACTCTGTAATGCACTGTTTCAGGGGGAGGTCACCCCGGTCAGTGATGTTCACGCCGGCACCCGGGAAGTGCGGCGCTTCCGTCTGAGTGGCCACGGTCACAGCATGATTATCACTGACCTGCCCGGGGTGGGCGAGAGCCGGGACAGGGATGCAGAGTATGAAGCCCTGTACCGTGACATTCTGCCTGAACTTGACCTGGTACTGTGGCTGATTAAAGCCGATGACCGTGCCCTGTCTGTGGATGAGTATTTCTGGCGACACATCCTGCACCGGGGACATCAGCAGGTGCTGTTTGTGGTGACGCAGGCCGACAAAACGGAGCCCTGCCATGAATGGGATATGGCCGGCATTCAGCCTTCTCCCGCACAGGCACAGAACATTCGTGAGAAAACAGATGCGGTATTCCGGCTGTTCCGGCCCGTACATCCGGTTGTGGCCGTATCGGCCTGCACCGGCTGGGAACTGGATACGCTGGTCAGTGCGCTCATGACAGCGCTTCCCGACCATGCCGCCAGTCCCCTGATGACCCGCCTGCAGGACGAGCTGCGCACGGAATCTGTCCGGTCTCAGGCCCGTGAACAGTTTACCGGTGCGGTGGACCGGATATTTGACACTGCGGAGAGCGTCTGTATTGCCTCTGTTGCACGCGCGGTTCTGCGTGCCGTCCGTGACTCGGTGGTCTCTGTTGCCCGCGCTGTATGGAACTGGATTTTCTTCTGAACACTCTGCCAGGGGAAATGCCTGATTACATTGCGTTAACCAACTGAAAACATGACACAAACACCTCAGACCCACCTCTTTCTCTTGCGTGACTGCCTTGCTGTTAATAGAATAAAACGATCGATAAAACAGGTATCGATCGTTACTATCGATCGTTTATAGTGGTTAATGGTCTGCGAAAATGCAGCTGAATCTCTTCATCATGCAGAACGGAATTGCACACAACGGACTGATACTTCTCTGGCGGATGAGAGAGGGGAAGCATTTATGTCCGGGAAAAACCACTTTATCTGACCATGCTGTTTTGTACCTGCCGGTATCCACATTTGTGGGTACCGGCTTTTTTATTCACCCTCTGTAAGGAAAAGCTGATGAAACGACATCTGAACACCAGCTACAGGCTGGTATGGAATCACATTACGGGCACCCTGGTGGTGGCTTCCGAACTGGCGCGCTCACGGGGAAAACGCACCGGTGTGGCAGTTGCTCTGTCTCTTGCTGCTGTCACGTCACTCCCGGCACTGGCTGCTGACACGGTTGTCCAGGCGGGAGAAACCGTGAACGGTGGAACACTGGAAAATCATGACAACCAGATTGTCTTCGGTACGGCCAACGGAATGACCATCAGTACCGGTCTGGAGTATGGGCCGGATAACGAGGCCAATACCGGCGGACAATGGATACAAAATGGCGGTATCGCCAACAACACTACTGTCACCGGTGGTGGTCTTCAGAGAGTGAATGCCGGAGGAAGCGTTTCAGACACGGTTATCAGTGCCGGAGGCGGACAGAGCCTTCAGGGGCAGGCAGTGAATACCACTCTGAACGGCGGTGAGCAGTGGGTACATGAAGGCGGGATTGCAACGGGTACCGTCATTAATGAGAAGGGCTGGCAGGCCGTCAAATCCGGCGCAGTGGCAACCGACACGGTTGTGAATACCGGCGCGGAAGGGGGGCCGGATGCAGAAAATGGTGATACCGGGCAGTTTGTTCGCGGAAATGCCGCACGTACCACCATCAATAAAAATGGTCGTCAGATTGTGGCTGTTGAAGGAACAGCAAATACCACTGTGGTTTATGCCGGCGGCGACCAGACGGTACACGGGCATGCGCTGGGCGGTTACCAGTATGTGCACAACGGAGGCACAGCCTCTGACACGGTTGTAAACAGTGACGGCTGGCAGATTGTCAAGGAAGGTGGTCTGGCGGATTTCACCACCGTTAACCAGAAAGGCAAACTGCAGGTGAACGCCGGTGGTACAGCCACGAATGTCACCCTGAAACAGGGTGGAGCACTGGTCACCAGTACTGCGGCAACGGTTCTTGGCAGCAACCGTCTGGGCAATTTCACGGTGGAAAACGGTAAGGCTGACGGCGTTGTTCTGGAGTCCGGCGGTCGCCTGGATGTACTGGAAGGCCATTCAGCGCAGAAAACACGGGTGGATGACGGCGGAACCCTGGCAGTGTCTGCCGGTGGTAAGGCAACAGGTGTCACCATGACATCCGGTGGTGCCCTGATTGCAGACAGTGGTGCCACTGTTGAGGGGACCAATGCCAGCGGTAAGTTCAGTATTGATGGCATATCCGGTCAGGCCAGCGGCCTGCTGCTGGAAAATGGCGGCAGCTTTACGGTTAATGCCGGGGGACAGGCCAGCAACACCACTGTCGGACATCGTGGAACACTGATGCTGGCTGCCGGGGGAAGTCTGAGTGGCAGAACACAGCTCAGTAAAGGCGCCAGCATGGTACTGAATGGTGATGTGGTCAGTACCGGCGATATTGTTAACGCAGGGGAGATTTACTTTGACAATCAGACAACACCGGATGCCGTACTGAGCCGTGCTGTTGCAAAAGGCAACGCCCCGGTAACGTTCCATAAACTGACAACCAGTAACCTCACCGGTCAGGGTGGCACTATCAATATGCGTGTTCGCCTTGATGGCAGCAATGCCTCTGACCAGCTGGTGATTAATGGTGGTCAGGCAACCGGCAAAACCTGGCTTGCGTTTACAAATGTCGGAAACAGTAACCTCGGGGTGGCAACCACCGGACAGGGTATCCGGGTTGTGGATGCACAGAATGGCGCTACCACAGAAGAAGGTGCGTTTGCCCTGAGTCGCCCGCTTCAGGCCGGCGCCTTTAACTACACCCTGAACCGTGACAGCGATGAAGACTGGTACCTGCGCAGTGAAAATGCTTATCGTGCTGAAGTCCCCCTGTATACATCCATGCTGACACAGGCAATGGACTATGACCGGATTCTGGCAGGCTCCCGCAGCCATCAGACCGGTGTAAACGGTGAAAATAACAGCGTCCGTCTCAGCATTCAGGGCGGTCATCTCGGTCACGATAACAACGGCGGTATTGCCCGTGGAGCCACGCCGGAAAGCAGCGGCAGCTATGGCTTCGTCCGTCTGGAGGGTGACCTGCTCAGAACAGAGGTTGCCGGTATGTCTCTGACGACAGGGGTGTATGGTGCCGCAGGCCATTCTTCCGTTGATGTTAAGGATGATGACGGTTCCCGCGCCGGCACGGTCCGGGATGATGCCGGCAGCCTGGGCGGATACCTGAATCTGACACACACGTCCTCCGGCCTGTGGGCTGACATTGTGGCACAGGGAACCCGCCACAGCATGAAAGCGTCATCGGACAATAACGACTTCCGCGCCCGGGGCTGGGGCTGGCTGGGCTCACTGGAAACCGGTCTGCCCTTCAGTATCACTGACAACCTGATGCTGGAGCCACAACTGCAGTATACCTGGCAGGGACTTTCCCTGGATGACGGCCAGGATAACGCCGGTTATGTGAAGTTTGGGCATGGCAGTGCACAACATGTGCGTGCCGGTTTCCGTCTGGGCAGCCACAACGATATGAGCTTTGGTGAAGGCACCTCATCCCGTGACACCCTGCGCGACAGTGCAAAACACCGTGTGCGTGAACTGCCGGTGAACTGGTGGGTACAGCCTTCTGTTATCCGCACCTTCAGCTCCCGGGGTGACATGAGCATGGGTACAGCCGCCGCCGGCAGTAACATGACGTTCTCACCGTCCCGGAATGGCACGTCACTGGACCTGCAGGCCGGACTGGAAGCCCGTGTCCGGGAAAATATCACCCTGGGCGTTCAGGGCGGTTATGCCCACAGCGTCAGCGGCAGCAGCGCTGAAGGTTATAACGGTCAGGCCACGCTGAATGTGACTTTCTGATAATCAGGTCACTCTCCTTCAGGCCCCGGTCATCATGACCGGGGCTTTTTACTTTCAGGGAGCAACAGATATGCCGGGTTGTACATCACGTTTATTGCCCGAAGGCCCTTTCTCACGCGAACAGGCTGTTGCCGTCAAAACAGCTTACCGCAATGTGTTTACTGAAGATGACCAGGGAACATATTCCCGGCTGGTTATCCGTAATGCTGAAGGTCAGTTGCGCTGGTGATGCCGGAACACAGCTTAATACTCAGCTCGCCAGTTAAGGGCTTCTCAGACAATAAACGTCATTCATTTCATCTGTCAGGCCGCGTCTTCTCCGGGAGACGTGGCTTTTTCATTTATTACACCAGTAAATCTTAACCACCGATAAGGAGCAAATTATGCGACTAGCCAGTCGTTTTGGTTATACGAACCAGATACGCCGTGACCGTCCGCTGACACACGAAGAACTGATGCACTATGTTCCCAGTATTTTCGGTGAAGACCGGCATACTTCCCGCAGTAAACGATATGCGTACATTCCCACCATCACCGTACTGGAAAGCCTGCAGCGGGAAGGCTTTCAGCCATTCTTCGCCTGCCAGACCCGTGTGCGCGACCCGGGCCGCCGGGGATACACAAAACACATGCTGCGTCTGCGGCGGGCCGGAGAGATAAACGGAGAACATGTCCCTGAAATCATTCTGCTCAACTCCCATGACGGTACCTCCAGCTACCAGATGCTGCCGGGTTACTTCAGGTTCGTCTGTCAGAACGGATGCGTCTGTGGTCAGTCTCCGGGGGAAGTGCGTGTTCCGCATCGGGGAAATGTGGTGGACAGAGTCATTGAAGGGGCTTACGAGGTGGTGGGCGTGTTTGACCGGATTGAGGAAAAGCGTGATGCCATGCAGTCGCTGGTCCTGCCGCCACCGACACGCCAGGCGCTGGCACAGGCGGCACTGACTTACCGTTATGGTGACGAACATCAGCCAGTCACCACCGCTGACATTCTGACACCACGACGCCGGGAGGATTACGGTAAAGACCTGTGGAGCGCATATCAGACCATCCAGGAGAATATGCTGAAAGGCGGAATTTCCGGCCGCAGTGCAAAAGGAAAACGTATCCACACCCGTGCCATTCACAACATCGACACCGATATTAAGCTCAACCGCGCATTGTGGGTAATGGCAGAAACGCTGCTGGAGAGCCTGCGCTGATGCAGCATGTCCCTGAAGGCGTGATTCAGGCACCAGAATCACCCGACGCCCCGGAGGCGCTGCCGGGGTGTCGTTCCATTTCTGATGATGACCTGTGCGCCTGGTGTACCCGTCTGCTTTACCGTCCCGGAGAAATCAGTCTGTGCAGACTGAGTATACAGGCAATGGCATCTGGCCATCCGTCTGTGACCGGAACGGTTACGCGTACGGCTGTCCGGAATTTCAGCCGAATATCATTCATCCCTGATATTACCGAGTCATCACGGTCAGTGATGAACGTGATGTTGCCAGCTCCCGACCTTTACTCCCTCTCATTTATTCACATTACAAGGATTTCATACATGAAAACATTGTCTCAGAACACCACCTCTTCGGCCTGTGCACCGGAGACTGACCTGCAACAACTGGTTGCCACCCTCGTCCCTGATGAACAGCGCATCAGCTTCTGGCCGCAGCATTTTGGCCTCATTCCACAGTGGGTGACCCTGGAGCCCCGTGTCTTCGGCTGGATGGACCGTCTGTGTGAAGACTACTGCGGTGGTATCTGGAATCTGTACACCCTGAACAACGGTGGCGCATTTATGGCACCCGAACCGGATGACGAAACATGGGTGCTGTTTAACGTCATGAACGGTAACCGCGCTGAAATGAGCCCGGAAGCCGCCGGCATTGCCGCCTGTCTGATGGCGTACAGCCATCACGCCTGTCGTACAGAGAATTATGCCATGACGGTTCATTATTACCGGCTGCGGGATTATGCCCTGCAGCATCCGGAATGCAGCGCCATTATGCGCATCATCGACTGAATGGAGGCAGGGACAATGCAGCAGCTTTCCTTTCTGCCCGGAGAGATAACGCCCGGCGAGCGCAGCCTCATTCAGCGGGCCCTGAAAACTCTGGACCGCCATCTTCATGAACCCGGCGTGGCCTTCACCTCCACCCGTGCGGCACGGGAATGGCTGCTTCTGAACATGGCGGGACTGGAGCGTGAAGAGTTCCGGGTGCTGTATCTGAACAACCAGAATCAGCTGATTGCCGGTGAAACCCTCTTCACCGGCACCATCAACCGCACGGAAGTCCATCCCCGG
>QWCH01005092.1_pt1 | contig 11110 bp, 13 predicted proteins | sample 1972671 | NCBI WGS metagenome assembly QWCH01 (sample SAMN09866713, study PRJNA288562) | Human gut metagenome isolate term3_stool, whole genome shotgun sequencing... | isolation source: gut | host: Homo sapiens | place: USA: California | reverse complement strand
TTGCGTCTCTTTCTAGGTGTTCTTTCCATATTGATCCTCCTTGTTGATCATAATGTACCACACCTTAAGAAACTTGTCTTAATTAGTGTAACCTATCCAGATTCGCCCTCTTTCCCTCCTCCTAAAACCTCCTTCCTTTCCACCCTAACGCTTTTTAAATGATTAAACGGCTAACGCCGTTTAATTCCTATTGGGCTGTGTCGCGGATAGTGACGTTTTGTTTCAGGCGATGTATTTTGCCGTCACAAGGTGAGCGTGACATTTTATTTCTCGCTAGAGCGTAACTTCTTCTAGCGCCAGACAATAATCAGGAAAATGCCGTAGGCATTTTTCGTTATAGTGCCGGCCGGAAAGGGAGATGGGGCGCGCGGGGAAGAGGAAAACGCGGCCTTTGCCTCTGAGCCCTTTCTCTCTTCCCCGCGACATGGTTTTCGGGTTGTGTAAAACCGATTCAAAAACAATTATTTTGCGAGAATACAGATTTTATTTTTTTTTGTTCTCTCCCCTTTCCCGAAAGGGTATAATGTACTTAGCATTTTTTAGGAGGTTATGATGAATAAGCAATTAACCAGAAGTATTACTGATCGTAAGATTGCCGGTGTCTGCGGCGGCATTGCCGAGTATTTCGGCATTGATTCGACTTTGGTGCGTATTCTTTGGGTATTGTTCGCTTTAGGCGGCGGCAGCGGGCTTTTGATTTACATTATTTGTGCTCTTTTAATTCCCGAAGAACCTACTTGGTAAAAAGTGCTTCGCTTTCTCGGCGAAGTTCTTTGTTTTCGGGGTTAAGTTCGCAGAGGGTTTCCAAGAGGGTTTTTGCCTCGTCCCGTTTGCCTTCGGCGATGAGTGTGGCTCCTTGGCGAAGGGTGGCGTTTTCGATGCTGCCCATCATGGCGGCGGCGTTTAAATAGTTTTGGCGATCGCCTTCCACGACTTTTCGGTAGTGAGCGTAAGCGCCGAGGAGGTTTCCCGCGCGGTGAAGTTCCAGTCCTTGGCGGTAATGATTGGCGGAAGCTTTTAAGCCGTCGAGTTCTTCGATTTTAAGCGCCATGTCTTTGTTTTCCACAATGGGGGGCAATGTGTCGTAAATGGCGGATGCGCTGTCGTAATCGCCGGCGGCAATATAATTTTGCGCTTCTTCGTAATGGCGGCGCACGGTGACGCCGTCGTATGCTTTAAAGGCGACGGCGCTTAGGGCGATAATGCTCACGGATATGATGGCGAATAGAAGAATACGCTTTTTCTTGGAAAGGGTGTGTTCTTTTTTTTCTTCGCTTCGTTCCAAGTCGATTTCGTCTAAAGGACGAATGGGCATGGTCTGTTCGGTGATGGTGGCTTGCTCGGCTTTTTCCCGATCTCTGTCGATGTAGAGCTGGAAGAGTTTTTTGTTGACTTGCCGTTCGGTCACGGCGGAAAGCACGAAATCCCTCGAGCGTTTGCAGTAGCGGCAGTTTTCGTCGTCGTGGCTGTTGACGAAGCCGCAAATGCAGCGCCAAAGTTCGGGGTAGCGGCCGCCGTAAGTATAAAAATCGGGGCCGAAGAGTTTTTTCAGTTCGTCCTTTTTTTCTTTCGTTATAATGGGCACGGTTTGGTAGTATTCTTTGGTGCGATCGTAGTATTTTCGCGTGCCGTCGTCGAAATGTACTTCGGATATACGGATGCGCACGCCTCTCGCCGTGTGGTGGCGTTCGTCGAGCATCCAGTAGGGAAGAAAGGATAGGGATTTGGGCTTCAGGTTCAGGTTTTCGAAGCCGTGTTGAAAGACGGTTTCGTCGAAAATGAATTTGCCGAAGGCGTTAATAAAGAGTACGTCTAATTTTAAGTAGCGTATGGATTGGTAGGTGTTGTTGATGATGTCGATGACGAGGGCGAAGCCTGTTTCGTTTTGCGCCAGGTAGGCGTCGGCGATTTGCACGTCGTTGGCTTTTGAAACGCGCACTTTGGTAGATATGGTTCGCATGGCGACCTCCTTGTCTTTATTATAGAAAAGCCCTCGTTGCCTCGCAAGTTGGGCACAAAAAATAGCACCTTTTCGGTGCTATCGTCTGTAGCGTTTGGGATGAAAAAGTGTTTGGTGTTTCGAAAGGATGTAGCCGATGGCGATGCCCGCCATGTTTAGGAGCCAGTCGTCGATGTCGGCGCTTCTGCCGATGCGGTATTGCACGGCTTCGATGGCGACGAAGAGGATGCCGTAGGCTAAAAATAAATAGCCCGGCTGTTTCATTTTTTCGAAGAGAACCGGCGTTAAAAAACCCAAGGGGATGGCGATTAAAATATTGCCGAAGATGTTTAGGAAAATGCTCGACGGGGAGCCGTAATGGATAAAGAGTTGCAATGTTTTAAAGGGCACGAGGTTTAGTTGCCAATCGCTGCTTTCCGTATCCACGCCCAAGGGCACGCCCCAGGATTCCAGCATGCGGTTGTTGACGAGTAAAAAGAAGAGAAGCCAAAGGGAATAGGTGGCAAAGAGTAAGAGTAATCGCTCGCGACGGCGGTTGCTCTTTTTTTTGTACTTGCCGAAGATTTGCGTGCGAAGGAGTGAAAAGCTTAAAAAGGCGACGACAAAAAGTAGAGGCGTCACTTTCAGTGCGTAGCGGATCAAAAATATCGCTCCAAATCCACATGAAGGAGGCTATCCACTACTTCGTCGGCGGTGTCGACGATGTCGTCCCAATAGGGGGCGTTGGAATCGTCTTTTACGCCGATGGTGTAAAGGCCGTATGCTTTTGCCGCCACGACGGCGTAATGAGCGTCGTCGAAGAAGAGGATGTCCTCCGGTTTTTCGCCGAGTTTTTTGGCGAGGATATCGTAAAATCTCGCGTCGCTCTTTTCGATGCCCACGCCGTTACAGGTTTGTATAAATTGGAAATAGGGATTTAAGCCGAATCGCTCCAAGGCCGGGCCTAAAAATTCTTCGTTGGTGGCGGTGGCGAGGACGAGGGGCGCCCGTTTATAGGCGCGCTTGACGAGATCCATAGCCCCTTCTTTTAAGGGCAAGGTGTGGGAGTAGCCGTTCTTTAAAATGTCGCCCATTTCATTAAAAATCTCATCCACGGATTCCGGGAGTTCCAGTTCTTTTTTAAAAAAAGCGCTGGATTGATTTAAACTCATGGTGGTCACTTTGTCGTGAATGGCATCGGTGTATTCTTTCCCTTTGGATTCCACAAAATCGCGGCCCAAGCGGCGCCACATGCCCATGGAATCGATAAGGGTTCCGTCAAAATCAAATGCGATGGCTTTCATAGCGTTCCTTTCTGTTTTGCGCCTTAGACGCGGCACATGGCTTCCAGTGTCATAAGTGTGTTGATGAGTTCCAATCCCGTTTGCGCCGTAAAGCCTACGCGGTAGCCGTCCAGGCGGGAAATGCCCGGCACGATTTCCACTTTGTCAGCGTGGAGTGTGCGATTGGTTTCCACGACTACGCGGTAGGGCGCGTAAATATCGCCGAGGGGAAGGGTTTTAAAATCTTTTGACAGGACATTTTCCACTTTTTCTATAATTTCCCGGCGAAGTTCGGCAAAGTTTTTGTGGCGCACAGCGTTGTGGCCTAAGCTTTCCTTTGTAATGACGTAATCTACATTGGGCATATAGCCTTCTAAAACCAATTGGCCGTAAAGACCGCTGTCGCCGATGACGAGGCCTACGGGAATGCGGTAATCTTTGGCGACAATTTGATTGACCAATGCCTCTGAGACTTTAATGTCGTTGACGGTAATGCGATGGAAATAGGTGGAATAGCTGTGGTTCATGTTGCCGTGGTGATGGCCGCTGCCGGCGTGATAGCCTAAGAAAAAGACGATGTCGTGGCCTTCAAGAGAGGTCATCATAAAATCTTTTCGGGGATAGCCGCTAATGAGTTCGATGCGGGGATCCATTTCCGAAAGGAGCAGGTAATCTAAATTTTTGCCTTCTGCGTGGCTGTCTACGATGGTAATGTGTTCTACATCGTCGTTGCGGCTCGATTGTTGAATGCCTTCGATGACGGCGCGAACGTGGGCGTGTATAGCGTCGCTGTAGCGTTTGGTTTGTTTGATTTCGTCGCTGAAGCGATCGATGCCGGCGATACCTTCCATATCGAATGAAATGTAAATGTTCATGGTACTCCTTTCCGGGAAACGGGTTGTGTTAGGGCTTCTATTTTTTCCGCCTCACGTGGTAGGATAGGGTGAGGAGGTAGTTATGGATCGAGATTCGTTTTTTATGGCACAGGCTCTGGACGAGGCGAAAGTATCCGCCGCCATGGGCGAGGTGCCCATCGGCTGTGTGATCGTCAATGAGGGCGAGATTATTGGCCGCGGACATAATGAAATTGAATCCTTGGATTCTCCTTTGGCTCACGCGGAAATCATGGCCCTGGACGAGGCGGCGAAGAAAAAGGGCAGGCGCATCGGCGGAACCCTTTACGTGACGGTGGAGCCTTGCCCCATGTGCATGGGGGCGATTTTAAACGGTCGCATCGATCGCCTGGTCATCGGTGCGGAAAACCCGCGGTTCGGCGCGGCGGGATCGGTAGTGAACCTTGCGGCTTTTCGTGCCTTTAATCACAGCGTCACGGTGCGTCGAGGCGTTCTCGAAGGGGAATGCAGCGAGCTTATGCGCACTTTTTTTAAAAATCTTCGCCCTTAGGGTGCCCTTTGGCTTTTGCCAGTTCTTCGGCGGTAAGGCCTCTTGTAATGGAAAAGGGATTGCCTTCGCCCACGGCGCGGGAGGGAAGCTTGGCATGTTGCGGCATGTGGGTATTCTCTTCCAAGATACTGTAATCGCCGGTGTAGACGAAGGGATCGATGACGACGCCTTTTTTCAGCGTGCTGTAATCTCCAATAGAGGCCATGGTGACGGTAACGTCATTTTCCACATGGGCGTAGTGGCCGATGACGGTTTTATTTTCCTTGCCGCCGATGATGTGAATATTATTTCCGAAGACGACACCATCGCCTACGCAAATGGTGCCGTTTTTTGCGTCCAACACCACGTCGTCGTCGCAGGTAATATTGTCTCCGAGGAGAACATTTCCTTTGCAATTTAGTTTATGATTCATTATAACCTCATTTTTCAAAATATGATGTGAAAATGGCGATAAAAAACGCCCTCGCGGCTGCCGAGCATGTGCTGAGGGCGGGCTGGTTTAATAGCTGTGAAAGTATACGTCCAATACGATGGCGGCGCCTAAATAAACGGCGAGGGGAAGGGCGTCGGAGGAAATCTCCATGGCGTATTCTTTTCCGCCGGGGATGAGTTTTCCCCTAAAAGTCGCCAAGACGTCGTCGCCGCACTCTATGTAAAAGGTTCGGGCGCGGACAAAGCCTGTTAAATCGTAGCGTACGCCTTTATAATAAAAGGACGTATTGGGCAAACTGAAGCGCTCTTTGTCTTCTAAAAAATCCACAGAGCCCTGGGGACAATCTAATGTAAATGCCGGGGCAGTTTGGGTGACGAGGGTTTTCTTTTTTAGGGAAAAACGCTCGTTTCCATCGGCATCGATTAGTGATAGAGTATAGGGTATAATGGGAAGTTCGCGAAAGGCGGAGGCGATCCCCGTTTGGATGACGTCGCCTTTAGTTTCCAAAAGTTTAAGACCGCTTTCGTCGTAAAATGTATAATCGACGACGGAGGGAATCCGCGAGATAGCTTGTAAACTACATCGTATCATGCTGTCACATCCTTCCTTTTCATTGTACTATAATGTAAAGAAAATTCAACAAAGCAGATAAAGGGGTTTTATAATGATAGATTACTTACCGCGCATAAATGAGCTGGCGAAATTGGCAAAAGAACGGGAATTGACGCCGGAGGAAATGGAAGAGAGAGACAGATTGCGCAAGGCCTATTTAAAGGAATTCAGAAAGGGCTTTCGCGAACAGCTTTTAAATACGAAGATCGTAGACGAAGAGGGCAACGATATTACCCCGGAAAAATTGAAGAAGGCGAAAGAAGAAAGAGCGAAAAATCAAGAGGATTAGTAAGGAGAATACCATGCGCGCATTGGTTGTAGGCGGGGGGAAATTGGGCATGCGACTCGCCCGTTCCCTTGTGGAGGAAAATGTAGAGATCACGGTGCTCGATAATGATCCCCGAGTGATTCAAAAGGTAAATAACGAGTTGGACGTTTTGACCATTACGGGCAATGCGTTGGATTTTAATATTTTAAAAGAACTGAATATCGAGAAATACGACATGATTATCGGCACGGTCACCAGCGACGAATCCAATGTGTTGGTAACGAGTATCGCCAAAAAAATGGGGTGTAAGCGCGCCATCGCCCGTATTCGTAATCCGGAATACCATTCCCAAATTCGCCTTATTAAGGAAGAATTGGATATCGACTACGTCATCAATCCCGAACACGCCGCCGCCACCGCCATCGAAAAGTATTTGCTGAAAAAATACTCTCTGATGAGCGACGAGTTTGCCGGGGGCAAGGTAAAACTCGTGGAATTTAACGTAGGGCAGGAGCAGGAGTTCGTCAATAAAAAACTCATGGATTTAAACAATCTCCATAATCTCCTTATCGCCGCCGTTTCCCGAAAGGGCTACACCTTTATTCCCAACGGCAGCACCATGTTGAAGAAAAATGACGTGATCCTCGTCATCGGCGCGCGAAAGAGCATCGACGAATTTGATCGCCTTCATTCTAATGTGCAGGCGGTGAAGCCGACGAAGAGCGTCATGATTTTAGGGGGCGGCAAGCTCGGCGATTATCTCTGCGGCCTTTTGCTGAAAGATAGAATCGACGTCCTCGTCATCGAAAAAGATCACGACAAAGCGATAGCATTGAAAGAGCGCCATCCCGAAGCGGTGGTGATTCACGGCGACGGCACGGATTTCAACGTGCTGGAAGAGGAAGTGATCCACTCTTACGACGCCTTTGTCGGCGCTACGGGCATCGACGAGACGAATATTTTAATGGCCCTTTCCATGAAAGAAGAGGGCATTACGAAATCCGTAGCGAAAATTTCCCGTGTAAACTTTATTAATGTGTTGGACAAATTAAATCTCGACGCCACGTTCAATCCCAGTTTTATTACGGCATCGATTATTTTAAAGCTCATTCGCGGAAAAGACGCCCTGGCCATTAACTTAATGTACGACGGGGATACGGAAATCGCCGAAATTAAATTAAACGATAATTTGAAAATTTTAAATACGCCCTTAATGGATCTTTCGCTGCCCAAGGGGATTTTAATCGCCGCCATCGTAAGAGGGCAGGATGTCATTATTCCAAGCGGCCAATCGAAACTGCAACAAGGGGATCGCATTATCGTGTTCTGCAAACATAAAAATGTGCGAACCATGAAAAATTATTTCTACACCAATCGAGGAGGATTCTTCAATGAATTTTGGCGCGGCATTTGATGTTTTAGGCTTGCTGCTCGCCGTGGAAGGGGCTTTTATGTTGCCGCCTTTGATTTATGCCAAAGTCAACGGGGAAGGGAGCGTCATGGCGTTTTTAATCGCCATCGGTCTTTGCGCCCTGGCGGGGGTGGCGCTGTTTTTAGTGCCGAAAAAAGACGAACACCTTCGCGGCCGCGACGGGCTTTTCATCGTCGCTGCGGGATGGTTTATCGCATCTATTTTCGGTGCCGTTCCACTCTATCTCGGTGGAGCGACGCCCACCTATATCGACGCTATTTTTGAAATCGTATCGGGCTTTACCACGACGGGAGCCTCGGTGATCGACAATATCGAAATTGTGGATAAAAGCTTGGTGCTTTGGCGCAGCATGACTCACTGGATCGGCGGCATGGGGATTCTCGTGTTTACCCTAGCTCTTTTGCCGAGAGCGGGCACCAATGGCTTCCGCATTTTTAAAGCGGAAACGCCCGGGCCTGTGGCAGGTAAAGTGGAACCCAGAATGAAAAACACCGCCGTCACTCTTTACAAAATTTACTTATTGATTACCGTCGTCCTCTTTGTGTTGTTAAAGCTATTCGGCATGACCGCCTTCGATTCCGTCATCCATACCTTAGGGGTCGTCGGCACCGGAGGATTTTCTTCCCACGTGGCCTCGGCGGGACAGTACACGAATAATACGCCGGTACTCGTCACCATGTCCATTTTCATGGTGATGTGCGGCACGAACTTCAGTTTATATTCTCGACTGGCTACCGGCCATTGGCGGGATATGTTTTTAGACGAGGAGTACCGATTGTATTTAAGAATCGTCATCTCCGCCATCGTCCTCATCGCCGTGGATTTAATTTTCGGCACGGGGATGAAAATCGGCCTCGGATTCCGCGAGGCGGCCTTTCAGGTGACGAGTATTATTTCCACATCGGGCTTCGCCTCCATGGATTACGATTTTTGGCCGGGCTTTTCAAAATGTATTCTACTCGGCCTTTACTTCTTCGGATCCTGCGCCGGCTCCACGGCAGGGGGTATGAAAATTATTCGCATCCTCGTCCTTTGGAAAATCGTCAAGCGGGAGATTTTTAAATCCATTCACCCCAACGCCGTCATACCCATTCGCGTCAACGGAAAAATCGTAGAGGATCGTGTCATTCTCGGCATCGTCGCCTTTTCCGTGGTGTACTTTATGATTCTCGCCGTCGCCACGGTGATCGTGAGTTTATCCGGCGTAGACTTTCTGACGGCCTTTTCGGGATCCCTTACCTGCCTTTCCAATGTCGGGCCGGGATTTGCAGGCGTCGGGCCCACCAACACATTTTCAAGCTTCGGCGCGGGCTATAAACTTATCTTTTCTGCCCTTATGCTGCTGGGGCGCTTGGAATTTTTCACCGTCCTCGGATTATTCACCATGGGACACGGCAATCAGTTAATGGATTAGGAGAGACTATGCATATTACCATTATCGGAACGGAACCGGGCAGTCGCCTGCTCGCCCAGACGTTGGAGCGGGAAGGCCACGACGTTGAATTTCGAATTGAAAGAGGAGCGGGGCGTTTTGATGAATATCGAGAGTTCCCCGTGGAATTTTTCGACGACGTTCGGGATTTTTTAGACGACGACGAATTCAAAACCGACGCCGTCGTCTTTTGCGATCGCACGCCGGGAGCCCTTGCCCTCGCCGGGCATATTAGCGCCATGAACGTACCCGTACATTTTGTCGCCTACGACCCCGGCCTCGGCGAACTTTTAGAGCGGGAAAAAGAGCGTTTCGGCATCGATTACGTCTATGATTACGGAAAATATTTAGCCGAGCGCGTCCATCGCTTTTTCTACGCCGAAGAGGGCATGCAAACCGAGGTTTTTGAAAACTTCGGTTTCGCTCTCATCAAATGGGATATCGGCGATCACCCGGGATTTGTCGGTCGGCGCGTTCGAGATATCGGACCCTTTGAAGATTTGGTTCTCGTGGTCATTCGCCGCGACGGGCGGATCATCGTTCCCGACGGCAACACGGTTCTCGAAGCCAACGACGTGCTCCGCATGATCGGGAGCATGGATGCCATTCGCCGATTCAGACGACGCCACGTTCGCGTATTGCCCTTTGACGAAGAGGATACGCAAAAGTTTTTAATTTACGGCGACAGTCGCGGCGCGGCGTGTATCGAATCCTTTCTGTCCGATCGCAATGTGGACACGGTGACCATCGGCAACGTGAAGCGCCGAGGCAGCGTCACCATTCCTAAAAACAAACCCATAATGGATATTTTGGAAAATGTCGACGTGGAATCATTCGACGGTTTTATCGCCGCATCCTCAAGCGACGCCAATAACTTTTTGGCGGCTACGGCGGCGCGCAATGCCCATATGGAAAATGTGGCCCTCTGTCTACGAGACGAACGGTTTATGGGCATCGTGGACGTAAGCCATAACGGGGGCATTTTTTCCGGGGAACTGTTGGTTTCCCAGCGCATCAAACATAATTTATTCGGCCATCCGGATATTTCCCTTCACCTTTTCCCGGGAAATTTGGATATTTACGAAATCGTCTTAAAAGACGACGCCTTTGCCTGCGATAAAACCATTGAAGAACTAAATCTTTCCGTGGGCTTTTTAATCGGCGGCATCGACCGCGGAGGAGAAAGTATTCTCGCCAAGGGCAAGACCGTCTTAAAAGCAGGGGATCGCCTGATTCTCTTCCTTTTGCCGGAAAGCGCAGGGGATCTTCACTTATTCGTGCGGCGGAAACCGAAGCGTTTCCTGACGGAACTGTTTTCACTTTAAGGGGGGCTTATGCAATTCGGAAACGATTGGGACGCCATTATGGCGGAGGAAATGCAGAAGGACTATTATTTGGATTTGCGCCGTTTGCTCCTGGAGGAATACGCGCACCAACGTATTTTCCCTGAAGCGCAAAATATTTTCCGCGCCATGCGGCTCACCTCCTTCGGTGACACGAAAGTGGTGATCCTCGGACAAGACCCCTATCACGGCGCAGGTCAGGCTCAGGGACTTTCCTTTTCCGTGCCCAAGGGTATGAAACTGCCACCCTCTCTCGTGAACATTTACAAAGAACTGGAAGGGGATATGGGCATTAAACGGGAAGACGGCGATTTGACGCCCTGGGCGAAACAGGGCGTGTTGCTGTTAAACACCACCCTTACCGTGCGTTCCGGGCAGCCCCTGAGCCACGGCAAAATCGGCTGGGAAATTTTTACAGATAAGGTTATCGAATGTATCGGAAATAAAAAAGAGCCCGTGGTCTTTATACTTTGGGGTGCCCATGCCCGGGGGAAGAAGCGGCTGATTCATAATCACGAGCATTTAATTTTAGAATCCCCTCATCCGTCGCCATTATCGGCTTATCGTGGATTTTTCGGTTGTAAATGCTTTTCAAAAACCAACGATTACTTAAGGAAACGGGGCGTGGCGCCCATAGATTGGAGATAAGATGTATTTCAATGTAAAAGAAAAGGCGGTTTGTGCGGGAACTATTCCCGCCCTTTTAATCGAGCCTTCGACAATAAAAAAAGACATTGTCCTCATTTATTACCACGGCTGGGGAAGCAGTGTAACCTCTTCCCGTTTCCGCGCAAGCATTTGGGCGGCGGCAGGCTATCCCGTTCTCATTGTGGAAGAAAGCCTTCACGATTCCAGGGGAAGCTACGATTACGATCGCGATATGAACAAACTGCCCCAAGTGCTTTTACAAAACATCGAGGAATACGAGGTCGTGGCAAAGTACTTAGACGATGTTTTTCCCAAC
>QWCH01005090.1_pt1 | contig 11114 bp, 7 predicted proteins | sample 1972671 | NCBI WGS metagenome assembly QWCH01 (sample SAMN09866713, study PRJNA288562) | Human gut metagenome isolate term3_stool, whole genome shotgun sequencing... | isolation source: gut | host: Homo sapiens | place: USA: California | reverse complement strand
AATAGATAGTCCTGGGTTCCCAGCGCATCCCCGCCAACCGTGGAGGTTACCACCGAAGGCAGTCGGCCCAGGGAGCAGACCAGCAGAAATACAGGAAATTTGATGTCGGTTAACCCGGCAAAATAACACAGGAGATCCTTTGGCGTCCCTGGAATCATAAAAATCACCAGGAAGAGAATGGTACGCTTGGGAGAGCTCTGTAAAAATCGGACGGCACGGAGCTTTTCTGCGGGAAAAAACACCTCCACCAGACGGGTCCCGAACCGCCGCACCAGTCCAAAGACCAAGAGACTTCCCAGCGTAGCCGCCACCAGACAGACGAGGGTTCCCCAAACCGCGCCAAAGGCATAGCCGCCGGCAATCTCCAACGGCTCCCCGGGAATGACGGCAAACAGGACCTGGAAAAACACCATAGCACCATAGATCAGCAGACCGCCCAGTTTTCTCTCCTCCAGCCATTGGCGGAAGTTTTCTGGATCAGAAGCCAGACGCACCATCGGCAGCCCCACCTGCCAGCAGATCAGAACGGTTGCCACCAAAAAGAGAGCCAGCCCGATCAGTGCCCATTTTTTCCGCTGCCGCTCTGTCCGTTTTTTCGTATGTTTCATTTGTCGCGCTTCCCTTCAAGACAGCTGCAGACCAGCCAGGACCGCTGTCTTATGGAAATAAAAGTGATTAAACACCGCAATCACACGTCCCACCCCAATCATGGACAGGATCGTCCCCAGGCCGATCCCCACCAACTGTCCGGCCATCAAGAGACCAATGGCAGATGTCAACAGCACGTTGCCGATATCGAAGCAATTTTTGGTCAGTCCTACGCTTCCGCCTGAAAAATCAGAGAGGGTCTGTACAATGCCGTCTCCCGGATTCGGAATCAAACGCATGTCCAGAGAGAGGGCAGCCCCAACCCCTGTCAGCACAATGGCGATGAGCAGGAAGAGAACCTGTCCTGGAAGAGTTCCCCAAAAGGTTCCCGCACAGTCTGACGCCAAGTCTGGGATCTGTGCTCCAAACACATTGAGAAACCGGGTGAAGATCAAGCTGAGAGGGAACTGCATCGCGTCCATGAGAAGCACGGTGGAAAGTTTTCGGACAGAAGGCACCCCCGCTTTTTTCCTTCGGTACGCCAGCAGGCTGTGCAGAATCATCTCGGCCAACACAAACACGGAATACAGAAGGAGTGTGGTATTGCCAAAATTGTGACCCCAGATGGTGGAAACACTGTACGAGACCGAGATAATCGGGGAGACCCCCAACCCTGCCTTTGTATTCATGGTGATTCCCAGCGCCAAGATCAGCAGTCCCACAAGGTAACAGCTTCCCCGAAAAAGGTGCTGGGAAATCGGCTGCGTCTTTTTCAAACCATCGTCTTCTTTCTAATTGCAGTTGTTTTCTTTTATGCCGGTATCACAGACAAGGTTCCAGCCCCTGTTCTTCTGCTGCTTCCCATCCTATCACAGACGTTTTTGAATCTGCCGCCATGTCTCTCCTGTTAGAAAACTCTCCGGCACATTGTCTTCCATCTCCAAAAAGCGAGTATAGGGGATGGAAAAAGACAACAGGTCTTTGCTGATAGGAAGCCGGGCAGAGGGATCTGTTAGCCCAAGGATGCAAGCCCCAGTGTCACACATACTGTATAAAACAGCCTGCACGCAGCCAGCGCCAAACAACACCTTTACATTATCTTGGTTCGGGCGATCATAGTTGGCCAGTGTAACCAATGCGGACAACTGGTCGGCATTCACCAAAAAAATCACCGCAGCCGGCACCACCGCATCGGAGAGCTTATCCAGGGGCTGAAAAATCACATACTTGCTCGGCACCGTCTCCGGCAGGCTGTGGAGATACGACACGGCTAAATCAGGCGTCTTTTTATACGCCATGCCGCCATGTCCCTCCTTTCCTTTCGAGAGAAGTGCCGCCATCGGGTCAATAGACAATTTCTCAAACCCCAGCCCAGCTCTGCTGCCCGGACAGGCATTCGTGTGCGCTTGAAACACCACGGTCTTTCCTTCGGCCGCATCCTCCAGACGGGGGAGAATACAGCCATGGTGTTCGGTTTCCCATCCTTGGGCATCGGGGGGAAGGTGATCGGTTTGAATCACCGCCACCGGCTGTGTTTTCAGGCAAATTGCCTCCCGAATTCTGCTGTTCATCTGTCTCCCTCCTCCGAAGCTTTCTTCTTTGATTGTAGTCACATTTCTTCGGTTCGTCAAGTTTGGCGCTTGAAAAAAGAGAACCCATGCCGCGGAGATCGACTCTGCGGCATGGATTCTCTCATGTCCCTCACTGGAAATACGTGACAAGTCCAATGAGGAATATCCCAAGGAAAAGGAATGGGAGAATATAGGTCATATATCCACGCATCCAGTTCTTCACTTTCAATCCTCGACCAGCGTTGGCTTCTGCCATAAAGTTTTCCCAACCCCAGCCTCGTTTACTCACAGCGAAGAGCAGGAAAATCAAGGAGCCCACTGGCAGAATGATATTACTCACCAAAAAGTCCTCCAGATCCAGGAAGTTGCTGCTTCCCCCCAAAGGATGAATCCCAGAGAGAAGATTAAAGCCCAAAGCGCAGGGCAAGGAAAGGATCAAAAGTGCAATGGCATTGATGAGGCAGGCCTTTTTTCGGCTCCATCCAAAAAGGTCCATGCAGCAGGAGAGAATATTCTCAAAGACCGCCAGCACGGTGGACAGCGCGGCAAAGGTCATAAAGACAAAGAAGAGTGCTCCCCAAAGTCCCCCCATTGGCATGTGGTTGAAGACGTTAGGCAGCGTGACAAAAATCAATTTGGGGCCAGAACCCGCCTCCACGTGGTAGGTAAAACAGGCGGGAAAAATGATGAGGCCGGAGACCAGCGCCACAAAGGTGTCCAAAATTGCCACGTTGATGGACTCGCCCATCAGAGAGCGTTCCTTGCCGATATAACTGCCGAAAATAGCCATGCCGCCCATGCCAAGGCTCAGGGTGAAGAACGCCTGGGTCATCGCCCCCAGGATCACATTACCAACGCCAACTTCTTTCATTTTCTCCAAGTCGGGCTTCAAATAAAAGGAAAGACCTTCTTTGGCACCCTCCATGGTAAAGCTGTTGATAGCGAGCACCACCATAATGACCAGCAACGCAATCATCATATACTTGGTCACACGTTCCAGTCCCTTTTGGAGGCTAAAGGAACAGATAAAGAAACCCAGCACGACCACCAAAGCCATGAAGCCCACCATGCCCACAGGGTCCGCGCAGATTTGCTCATAGGCCTGCCCCACTTCCTCCGCAGACATCCCATTGAACTTTCCCTGGGCTGTGGAGAGGAAATACTGAATCATCCAGCCCCCTACCGTGGTGTAGAACATCATCAGCAGATAGTTTCCGATCATGGCCATATAGCCATGAATATACCATTTGCTCCCCTTGGGGGCCAGCGCATGATAGATGCGAACAGGGCTTTTTCGGCTGGCACGGCCCAGGGAAAATTCAATGGTCATAACGGGGATTCCCATGACCAACAGGAAAAACAAATAGAGCAGGACAAACGCGCCGCCTCCATTTTGTCCTACCATGTAAGGAAACTTCCAGACATTTCCGATCCCGATGGCACAGCCGGCACTGAGCAGAATAAAGCCCAGACGACTGCCTAAACGTTCTCTTTGCATGCTTTTTCTTCTCCCATCCTTCTTTCTTTTGCCGCTTTAATGCTGCAAATTAATCGGCATTTATTTTACTATACTCCAAGAAGAATTGCAACACTTTGTAGCAAAAGCAGAAGAATCACATTGAAATAAAAACACCATACAGGGAACCCATTCCCTGTATGGTGTTTTTTTATAAAGCTTTTACTTCGGCATAAAGTATGTCACAAGACCGATGACAAAAAGGGCAATGATAATGATGGGAAGTACATAGGTTATGTAGCCGCGCATCCAATTTTTTACCTTCCATCCACGGCCGGCGTTGGCTTCCTCCATAAACTTCTTCCAACCCCAGCCCCGCTTGCTCACCGCGAAGATCACAAAGATCAGAGAGCCCAGAGGCAGCAAAATATTGCTGACCAAGAAGTCCTCCAAGTCCAGGAACGTGGTGCTCCCGCCCAAGGGATGAACCTCCGCCAGGAGATTAAAGCCCAGTGCACAGGGCAGGGACAAGACCAACAGCAGCAGGCAGTTGATCAGGCAGGCCTTTTTCCGGCTCCATCCAAACATGTCCATACAGCAGGAGAGGATGTTTTCAAAGACCGCCAGCACCGTCGAAAACGCGGCAAAGGTCATAAACACAAAGAACAACGCACCCCAAAGATTTCCCATCGGCATGTTATTGAACACGTTGGGCAGCGTAACAAAGATCAGGCTCGGCCCTGATCCCACCTCCACCTGATAGGTGAAGCAGGCGGGGAAGATGATCAGACCAGAAACCAACGCCACAAAGGTATCCAAAATCGCCACATTGATGGATTCCCCCATCAGAGAGCGTTCCTTCCCAATGTAACTGCCAAAAATAGCCATGGCGCCAATACCGAGACTCAGGGTAAAAAATGCCTGGGTCATCGCTGCCACCACAACATTTCCAACGCCAATCTCCTGCATCTTCTGGAAGTCAGGCTTCAGATAGAAAGACAACCCTTCCTTGGCCCCGTCCATGGTAAAGCTGTTGATCGCCAGAATCACCATGATAACCAGCAGGGCAATCATCATGTACTTGGTGACACGCTCCAGCCCCCTTTGCAGGCCAAATGAGCAGATAAAGAAACCCAGCACAACCACCAAAGCCATAAAGCCTACCATGGTAACCGGGTTGCCGCAGACACTCTGGTTGAACGCCTCCTCCACTTGCTGGGTGGACAATCCGTTGAACTTACCAGACGCCGTAGAGAGGAAGTACTGGATCATCCATCCGCCTACCGTGGTATAAAACATCATCAGCAAGTAGTTGCCGCTCAACGCAACATAGCCATGATAGTGCCATTTGCTTCCCTTAGGCTCCAGCTGCTGATAGAGACGGACAGGACTCTTTTGGCTGGCACGGCCCAAGGAAAACTCAATGGTCATGACAGGAATTCCCAGGACCAGCAAGAAAAACAGGTAGATCAGCACGAATGCACCGCCACCGTTTTGTCCCACCATGTAAGGGAATTTCCAGACATTCCCGATCCCAATGGCGCAGCCGGCACTGAGCAAAATAAAGCCCAGACGGCTGCCTAAACGTTCTCTTTGCATGTTTTTTCTCCCATTCTTCTTTCTCTGCTGTGTTCACAGCGTTCCTGATTGTACTATATTCCGTTGGTCATTTCAACCGTTTATAACAACTTTCTTACCACAAGATAATCTCTTTGTTTTCATCAAAAAAGATTCCCCTGCCAAGGTTTCTTGACAGGGGAGGTTTCCTATGGCTCAGACTATACTGAACGCTTGTTGTCTTGGACATCATCGGTTTTATTTTTCCAGCACGAGCCGCAAAAGCCGCCGCAGCCATGGCAGCTCCCTCTCCGCGTCCAAAGAACCCGGACCGCAAGGACCGAGGCCAGCAAAACAAGGGCCAAAATCAAAACGCTTGCAAGGTTCATCCGATCATCCCCATCGCCAATCCCAGTCCCCGCACCAGGAGTGCACAGACCCACGCAATCACACATTGTCCAACCACCACTCCGACCGCCCATTTTCCACCGAGCTCCCGTCGAATGGAAGCAATGGCCGCTATACAAGGCGTGTACAGTAGACAAAAGACCAAGAGAGAAGCCACGGCCAGCGGCGTCAGTGCCACCAGGAGCTGTTCCGTACTGCCAAACAGAACCGACAGCGTGGAGACCACACTTTCCTTGGCCATAAATCCAGCAATCAGTGCCGTTGAAACCCGCCAGTCTCCAAAACCAAGAGGCACAAAAAGGGGAGAAATCGCCCCCGCGATGACCGCCAAAATGCTGTTCTGGGAATCCGCCACAACATTTAACTGGAAATCAAATGTCTGAAGGAACCAGACCACAATGGTCGCGAGGAAAATAACCGTGAATGCCCGCTGAAGAAAATCTTTGGCTTTGTCCCACAGAAGATGCGCCACATTCTGAATGCCAGGCATCCGGTAATTGGGCAGTTCCATGACAAACGGAACGGCCTCCCCTTTGAAGATGGTCCGCTTGGAGAGCAGCGCCATCAGAATGCCTACTAAGATTCCCAAAAAGTAGAGCGCCACCATGATAAGCCCCCCACGCCCTGGGAAGAACGCAGCTGTAAAAAATCCATAGATGGGGAGCTTGGCCGAACAGCTCATAAACGGCGTGAGCAGAATGGTCATTTTACGGTCCCGCTCAGAGGGAAGGGTTCGGCTGGCCATGACACCGGGCACAGTACATCCAAAGCCAATCAGCATCGGCACAATGCTCCGCCCGGAAAGGCCAATCTTCCGCAAAAGTTTGTCCATCACAAAAGCCACGCGGGCCATGTAACCGCTGTCTTCCAACAGAGACAGGAAGAAAAACAAGGTAACAATGATGGGCACAAAGCTCAATACACTGCCCACACCATTGAAGATCCCGTCGATGACCAGGGAGTGCAGGACTGCGTTGACCCCCCAAGCGGTCAACGCTTCATCCACCCAGACAGTCAGCCAGCTGATTCCGCCCTCCAACAATGCCTGAAACCAGGCACCGATGACATTGAAAGTCAGAAAGAATACCAACGCCATAATTCCTACAAAGGCGGGGATGGCGGTGTATTTTCCTGTGAGGAATGCGTCAATCCGGCGGCTGCGCTCGTGCTCTTTGCTCTCCCGTGGACGCACCACGGTCTGATCACAGAGTTTCTGTAGAAAGGAGAAGCGCATATCGGCAATGGCCGCAGCTCGGTCCAGCCCTCGCTCCTCCTCCATCTGAGAGATGATATGCTCTAACATTTCCTGTTCATTCTGGCTCAGCCGCAGTGCATCAAACACCAGCGGATCACCCTCTACCAGCTTGCTGGCTGCAAAACGCAGGGGAATTCCCGCTGCCTTGGCATGGTCCTCTACCAAATGCATAATTCCATGGAGGCACCGATGAACCGCGCCGTTGTGGTCCTTTTTGTCGCAGAAATCCGTCCGCCCAGGCCGCTCCTGGTATTGGGCAACATGGAGCGCGTGATTGACCAGTTCCTCTACACCCTCGTTCTTGGCCGCTGAAATGGGGACCACGGGAATCCCCAGCAGTTCCTCCATCCTGTTAATGTGAATGGAACCGCCATTGCCCCGAACCTCATCCATCATATTCAGCGCCAGAACCATGGGGACATCCAACTCCATGAGCTGCATGGTGAGATAGAGGTTTCGTTCGATGTTGGTGGCATCCACAATGTTGATGATTCCCGTGGGATGCTCGTGAAGAATGAACTGCCGGGATACAATCTCTTCGCTGGTATAGGGGGAAAGGGAATAAATTCCAGGCAAGTCTGTCACCAAAGTCTCTCCGTGTCCTCGGATCGAACCGCTCTTCCGGTCCACTGTGACGCCAGGAAAGTTCCCCACATGCTGATTGGCCCCGGTCAGCTGATTAAACAGCGTGGTTTTCCCGCAGTTTTGGTTGCCGGCCAGGGCAAATGTCAGCTGGGTTCCCGGCGGCAGCGGGTGTTCCTCTCCCTTTACATGGTATTTTCCGCCCTCTCCCAGGCCGGGGTGCGCCTGGGTCTCCGCAAAGGTTTCTGCTTCCCGTGGGACCTCCTCCCGCGCTCTATCAGCACCCAGGGGAGCGATCTCTACTTTTTCGCCGTCCGCCAGGCGCAGCGTCAATTCATAGCCATGGATTCTCAGCTCCATTGGGTCGCCCATGGGAGCATACTTCATCAATGTAACTTCCGCCCCAGGGATAACTCCCATATCCAAAAAATGCTGTCGGAGAGAACCCTCTCCCCCCACCGCGATAATCACGCCGGAGGCGCCAATCTCTAAATCTTTCAGCGTCATACTCTGTGTGTTTCCTCTCCTGTCCCTTCTGTTTTCTCCATCCCCAGGCCTCCGCGAATGGCCCACCGCATTTTGGTAGAACGGGCCCGCGGGTTTTTGACACACTCCTGGGCTGAGGGGCGGATCACTTCCTTCGCTACCGCACAGTAAACCCCCTGACGAGCCAATGCCTGAAAGGATTTCTTCACCAGACGGTCTTCCCCGGAGTGAAAGGTCAAAACCGCCACTTTTCCGCCCGGCTTAAGAACCCCGGGAAGCTTTTCTAAAAAGCGGTACAACACCTCGAACTCATTGTTGACATCGATACGCAGCGCCTGGAAGGTCCGCTGACAGGCCTTTTTCTCCGCTTCCTTTCTCTCCCGAGGTGGAAGGAAACAGAGCGCCCCCGCCACGGTCTCTGCCAACTCTCGGGTAGTCTCTATGGCGCCCCCTTTCCTGAGACGCGCGCGAACAGCGGCTGCAATTTGCTCTGCGTATGGTTCGTCCGCGTTTTCCACCAGCATAGCGGCCAATTCCTCCCGGCTGAGCTCCCGCAGACGCTGGGCTGCGGGCACCCCTGCCGTGGGATCTAAGCGCAAATCCAGCGGGCCCTCCTGCTTAAAGGTAAAACCACGGGCCGGATTGTCAATCTGCATAGAGGAAACCCCCAAATCCGCCAGCACAAAATCATAGGCAACGCCGGGCGCCACCTGGTCCAGATCCGCAAAGTTCATCCGCCGGACTGTGAGGATTTCCGGTCCATACCCCAACTGTCCCAGACGAAGCCGGGTCTTTTCAGATTCAATGGGGTCCACATCTGTGGCGTACAGATGTCCCTGCCCACCCAGTTTTTCCAGCATCCGCCGGCTGTGGCCACCATATCCCAAGGTGGCATCCAGCCCAATCTGGCCAGGCTGGATATCAAAAAATTGCAGAATTTCTTCCACACAGATTGGAATATGCATCCCAGCGGGCGTTTTTCCCTGCTGAAGAATCTTCTCCACATCCCGCTGGTACTTCTCTGGATTCAGCTCTTTGTATTTTTCCTGGTACTTTCTGGGATGGGTGCCCTTGTAGCGTACCCGGCGTTTATGTTCCTGTTCCATGGAGATTCACTCCCTTTTTGTCGTTTTTTTATTGTATCGTGGATTACGGCTGGTTGCAAGTCTTTCTCCAATGATTTCAAACCGAATCAGAAAATCAGTCCTTCTCTTCGCTTCGGTATCCGCTCTTGACAATGTCCCTCCGCCGTGTTAGATTGATAAAAAGAGGGGAGCTGCAACGGCGGCTGAGAGGAAACAACGGTTTCGACCCTGTGGCAAAAGCCACGCACCTGATTCGGATAATGCCGACGGAGGGAACTTGTTTATGACACCATAAACGGCTGTCTGTTCGGCATAACGAACAGACAGCCATTTTTCTTGGGAAAAAGAAAGGGTGTGAACGATGAGAAAATATGCAACCCAGATGGAAGCGGCGAAACAGGGCATCATCACCCCGGAAATGAAAACCGTCGCGGAGAAGGAATTTACCGATCCAGAGATCATTCGAGAGCGCGTCGCCTTGGGGCAGATCGCCATTCCCGCCAATATTAACCACAAATCCCTGTGTGCAGAGGGTATTGGCAAGGGGCTGCGCACCAAAATCAATGTAAATTTAGGGATCTCTGGAGACGCCAACAACTACGAGGCCGAGATGGACAAGGTCCGTATGGCCCTGCGATTTGGAGCAGAGGCCATTATGGACCTGTCCAATTACGGCAAAACCAACACCTTCCGCCAACAGCTCATCGCATTGTCCCCCGCCATGATCGGCACAGTCCCCATGTATGATGCCATCGGCTACCTGGAAAAGGACTTGCTGGATATCACCGCGCAGGACTTTCTCAAGGTTGTCCGGGCCCACGCGGAAGAAGGGGTGGATTTCATGACCATCCACGCTGGAATCAATCGCCGGGCCGTGGAGGCTTTTAAAAGGGACAAGCGGAAGATGAATATCGTCTCCCGGGGTGGTTCTCTGCTGTTCGCCTGGATGGAGATGACAGGTCAGGAAAATCCTTTCTACGAGTACTATGATGCGGTTTTGGATATCCTGCGGGAATACGATGTAACCATCAGTCTGGGGGATGCGCTTCGTCCGGGTTGTCTGGATGACAGCACCGATGCAGGCCAGATCGCCGAACTGATTGAGTTAGGGGCACTGGCCCAGCGGGCCTGGGATCGAGATGTACAGGTGATGATCGAAGGGCCAGGCCATATGGCCATGGATGAGATTGCCGCCAACATGCGCTTGGAAAAGCGGCTTTGCCATGAGGCTCCGTTCTATGTTCTGGGCCCGTTGGTGACAGATATTTTCCCCGGGTACGACCATATCACCTCAGCCATCGGCGGCGCCATCGCCGCGGCCAATGGCGCTGACTTCCTATGTTATGTCACCCCGGCCGAACATCTTCGTCTGCCAGATGCCGCTGATGTCAAGGAGGGGATCATTGCCTCCCGTATTGCTGCCCATGCTGCCGACATTGCCAAAGGGGTCCCACACGCCAGAGACCTGGACAATCAGATGGCGGAGGCCCGCCACCGGGTGGATTGGGAGGCCATGTTCCAAATCGCGGTTGATCCCGATAAGGCACGATCCTATTTTGAGAGCACACCGCCTTCAGACCGCCACACCTGCTCAATGTGTGGAAAAATGTGTGCTGTTCGTACCACCAACCTGATTTTAGAGGGTAAAAAAGTAGTGTTCTGCACAGAACGATAAAAATTATCCATCCAATACGGGACCTCTCTATCTGGCGCAGTTGGCGTCCGGATGGAGACGGAGCTGCGGGGGAGCGCCCGGGGCTCTGCGTGTCCAACCACAGCGAGGGAACTTGTGTTTCAAGGTGAGAGGAGGCTTTTGAGCCTCGACCGTCCGACGATACGGGCGGAGTCTACCCACCGGGCCCTCTCCACCGTACCGTCATAGTCCAGTGCTATGACTGCTGGGCGGAAAGAGAGGAAATCATGAAAAGTAAGACAGAAATTCTTCGAATGACGATGCTGGCCATGCTGATCGCCATTGGGGTGGTCATCTCTCCCATTCTTCGCATCGAGGGGATGTGTCCCATGGCGCATCTCATCAACATTGCCTGTTCCGTGTTCATGGGGCCTTGGTATTCTCTGCTCTGTGCCACCTTGATCGGAATCATTCGTATGTCCTTTATGGGAAT
>QWCH01010152.1_pt1 | contig 11126 bp, 15 predicted proteins | sample 1972671 | NCBI WGS metagenome assembly QWCH01 (sample SAMN09866713, study PRJNA288562) | Human gut metagenome isolate term3_stool, whole genome shotgun sequencing... | isolation source: gut | host: Homo sapiens | place: USA: California | reverse complement strand
GGAAAGCCTGGAGTGTGTGTTCCGCCGGATACTGGAGCAGTATTGCGCAAAAGATGACCCCAAAGATGCTCGCTCTATGCTGGCGGCTGCCGAAGAAGTTCTGGACATGCTGCTTCTGGGCATATTGAAAAGGTGAGAAGTGTTTTCTTGCAAAAAAACGGATATTCAGCATTTTTTCACTTTACTATGATAGCGTAATATAGTATAATGAATCTCGCCGCAGTGAACTGTGGTATGAGAGGAGTTTGAAAGCGTATGAAAAAGATTTTCGGCCTTATTTTGAGCGCGGCAGTTTTGGGTACTGTACTGACTGCCTGCGGCGGTTCCGGCGCATCTGAACCAGCTTCGGCTTCGGGGAGTGCGGTGAACAGCAGCGTATATGGCACCACACTCGCGGATATTCAGGCAAAAGGCGAACTTGTCATCGGTCTGGATGATACATTCGCTCCCATGGGCTTCCGGGACGAAAGCGGAAACCTTGTTGGTTTCGACATTGACCTTGCTACGGCAGTGTGCGAAGAATTGGGTGTAAAGGCGACATTCCAGCCTATTGATTGGGATGCGAAGGAAATGGAGCTTTCTTCCGGAAATATCGATTGCATCTGGAATGGAATGTCCATCACGCCGGAACGTGAGGAAGCGATGAGCCTATCCCAGGCATATCTGAACAACAAAATCGTCATTATGACGAAGGAAGGCGTTACAGTATCTGCCAAAGAGGATCTTGCGAATTATAACATCGGCATCCAGGCCGGCAGCGCAGCGCTTGAAGCGGTAACGAACGATGCCGTTTACGCGTCCATTCAGGACAAAATTACGGAGTATCCTACTTATGATGAAGTGATTTTGGATGTGCAGGCGGGCCGTCTGGACTGCATGATCATCGATGAAGTATACGGCGGTTACAAAAACGCCAAGCTGGGGAGCATTTTTGCCGTCTCGGAAGTGGACTTTGGAGACGATTTGTATGCGATCGGATTCCGTAAGGGTGACGCTGAACTGACGCAGGCCGTCAACGACGCTATTAACGCTTTGATTGAAAGCGGAAAAGCAGCGGAGATCAGCGAAGCCTGGTTCGGCGCGGATATCGTCGTCAAAGGCTAAAATGTGAACAGCGCGGACGGGGCCGCCCCGCCCGCGCTTTTTGCGGGGCGCCACAGAGAACTGCAAAAAGGGGAGCGAAGATGAATCTTGAATATATTCAGGCGATTTTGCCGGCACTGTTGAAAGGAACGTGGCAGACGCTTCAGGTGTTCTTCCTGACGCTGGTCTTATCACTGCCTTTGGGTCTTCCGTTTGCCCTGGGATCGATTTCACGCTTCTTTCCGGTGCGTTTTTTGTCAAAGGCATATATTTGGGTGTTCCGCGGCACGCCGCTGATGCTTCAGCTGTTCTTTGTGTATTACGGGCTCCCCATTATGTTCGGGCCCGCGTTCCGGATGGAAAATACCGTAGCCGCTGTACTTACATTCACGATGAATTATGCGGCATATTTTGCAGAGATCTATCGGGCCGGTGTGCAGTCTATCGACCACGGCCAGCACGAAGCGGCCAAGACGCTCGGCTTCAGCCGCTGGCAAACCATGCGCATCATTATCATCCCTCAGACCATCGCCCGTGTAATTCCGCCTGTGAGCAACGAGGTCATCACGCTCATCAAGGATACTGCCCTAGTGACGGCAATTGGTGTGGGAGAATTGCTGAAAGCGGCCAAGGACGCCAACAACCGGGATGTAAATCCTACGGCATTTTTTATTGCTGCCGTGATTTATCTGGCGCTCACCTTTTTGCTCACGCTACTTTCGCAGTGGTGTGAAAAGCGGTTTTCCCGCCATGAGAGGAAGGAGGCGTGAGATATGGCGATTTTGTCGATCGAGCATGTCAGCAAACGGTTTGGTTCATTTACAGCGCTGGACGATGTTTCCCTTCAGGTGGAGCAAGGGGAAGCGGTGGCGATCATCGGTTCGTCCGGCAGCGGCAAAAGCACATTGCTGCGCTGTGTGAACAATTTGGAACGCGTTTCTGCCGGCCGCATCGTCATTGATGGGGATGTGCTGGTGGACACAGTGAAAGGCACGGCGAAATATCCCCCCGAAAAAGAAGTGCGGCGTATCTGCACCAAAACAGGAATGGTGTTCCAGCATTTTAACCTTTTCCCGCATCTGACATGTCTGGAGAATATCACCGTCGCGCCGCTGCGTATTCTCAAGCGGGACAAGGCGGCAGTTCTGGCGGAAGCCATGGAACTTTTGGATGTTGTGGGGCTTCGAAATAAAGCGGACAATTATCCTGCACAGCTTTCCGGCGGACAGAAGCAGCGTATTGCGATTGCTCGGGCGCTGGCAATGAATCCGCAGATCATGTTGTTTGATGAACCGACAAGCGCTCTGGACCCTGAGACGACCAACGAAGTAATTGTCACGATACAGAAGCTGGTGGCGCGCGCGGTTACAATGTTGATCGTAACGCATGATATGCGTTTTGCAAGAGATTCCGCCAGCCGCGTTCTCTTTATGGACGAAGGAAAGATACTGGAGGAGAACACTCCTGAAAAGTTGTTCGAATGCCCTGAAAGCCCGCGGCTGCGTGCATTTTTACAGTCTATCCATTAAAAAGCGCAAAAGCAACCAGGTGCTTTCGCATCTGGTTGCTTTTGCGCTGTAACGTCTATTGGCTTTACAGGCTGATTACGATCGTGAAAACACATAGCGGCTGGAGGTCGACAGCTTCGGAGAAAAACAATATCCGTCTTCTTCGAAAAGGCTCAGCTGTTCCGGCGCTGTCAAGCGGTTTTTCACGATGAACCGTGCCATTTTGCCGCGTGCCATTTTTGCATGGGTCGCCGGCATGCACCATTTTCCGTGTTTGAATTCCAGAAAATCACAGGTGATAAAAACATCCTGTGCGCGAAGATATCGGGAAACCGCTTTCGAATACTCGGCAGAAGAAAGATTGATAACAGGGGCGCCGGCCTGAAAAACGGCATCATGCAGCATGCTGCCCCAAAATTCATACATTGTTTTGCCGCAGCAGCGAAAACTGCTTTCAAAATCGAGACGATGCGGAAGAATGTTATCCAATGGGCGCAGCACGCCATAGAAAGCACTCAGGATGCGAAGAGTATCCTGAGCGAAGGTGAGATCCTCCCGGGAGAGCGTTGCGGCATCAAGAGCGCTGTAAGCAAGTCCGTGATAGCTGAGGAGCGCGGGAGAGCCGGGGATAGACGCATTCCAGTCTTGGATATCCGTAAATGCACGCAGCGCAAGCTGTGGGTTGACCTTCAGAACGCTCTCCAGTTGAAACGGCGCATAACGCTTCATCGATGCTGCGAGGGTTTCGGTCTGCTGCAAAAACATAGGGCGCGTAGCATGCGGCGGAGTGGGCACACGGTGCATGTTTTTGGCGGGAGAAAGGATCACGAGCATTTCGTGCAGCCTCCTTCTGGCAATATAAGATTAGTATAACATCTTTGGGATGTTTTTTTCAAAGCCTGTTTATTTTGAACGGGTTTGATGCTATACTGTAACAAACAACAAAACTATGGATAAACAGGAAGAAATCTTATTATGCCAAAGGAAAAATTTAAGACTGTATACGTCTGCACCTCCTGCGGAGAAGCAAGCCCCAGATGGATGGGACGCTGCCCCTCTTGCGGGGAATGGAACACAATGGTGGAAGACATCGTAAAAGAAACGAAAGGGAAGGGCGTATCTGCTCCGGCGACAGGAAACGCGGCCATCATCGCCAGCAGGCTTAAGGACATCAGCACCACGGAAGAGCACAGCCGCATCATCACCGGAATCAGTGAACTGGACCGCGTGTTGGGCGGCGGTATTGTTTTGGGAAGCGTCGTGCTGTTGGGCGGCGAACCGGGCGCAGGAAAGTCCACGCTTCTTCTGCAATTATGCGGGGCAATCTCCAGGCAAGTGAATGTACTTTACATCACGGGAGAGGAATCTACAAGGCAAATTAAGCTGCGGGCAACACGCCTGCGGGTAGAAGAAGAAAATATCATGCTGGCGGCGGAGACCGATATCGGTTCAATTTGCGATTTGGTTGAACAAACAAAACCCGGCATTGTCGTTATTGATTCTATCCAGACGATGCACTGTGCGGAGATATCATCCTCGGCAGGAAGCGTGTCGCAGGTCAAGGAGTGCACGGCGCGGCTGCTTACCGTGGCAAAAACGCTGGAAATTCCCACATTTATTGTGGGCCATGTCAATAAGGACGGCGCAATTGCCGGGCCGAAAGTAATGGAGCATATTGTTGACACCGTGCTTTATTTTGAAGGAGATAAAATGCTGCCGTACCGCGTGCTTCGTGCTGCTAAAAACCGCTATGGGAGCACCAATGAGATCGGCATGTTCGACATGACAGGCACCGGGCTGAAAGTGATTGAAAATCCTTCCAAGCTGCTGCTGGAAGGGCGCCCGATTGGAGTGAGCGGCAATTGTGTTGCATGCACGATGGAAGGAACGCGTCCCATTTTGTCGGAGATTCAGGCGCTGGTAACCAAAACAGGCTTTGGCACGCCACGCCGCGCCGCATCCGGGTTTGATTTCAACCGGATGAACCTATTGTTGGCCGTGCTGGAAAAGCGGGCAGGATATTTTCTGGGTAATTTGGACGTTTATATCAATATTGTAGGCGGCCTGGAACTGGACGAAACTGCATGCGATCTGTCGGTTTGCCTGGCGGTCGTATCCAGCCTGATGGACAAACCTGTACCAGACGATATGATTGCAATTGGTGAAGTCGGGCTTGGCGGTGAGGTGCGAAACGTAACAAATCTAGAATATCGTCTTCGAGAATCGCAGCGTATGGGATTTGTACGTGCGGTCGTGCCCAAGCACAGCCTTGCACAAATCGATCCGAAGGAATTCAATACAATGGAATTGCTGGGTGTAACGTATGTGAAGCAAGCGATTCAGCTATTGTAGACGATTCAATGCAGTTATGGATTAATCTAAAAAGGGAGGGACGACAAAGGGAGGGACGACGAATCTTGATCTTGAAAAACCCCTGAATTTCAGCGAAGGGAGGAACATATCCGACAGGAATGAGGAATAGGAGCAATTTCGCTAAAGGGAACAGGCTTAGCGAAATTTTATATTTCGCTAAGCGGTGATTTAGCAGAAATTGCATGATATATACAAGGCCCGCCGGGGGATTATCTCCGGCGGGTTATTTTTTTTCTGTTACTTTGATGTATTCGCGTAGCATAAATTTTACTTGTTTGCTAAAGTCTCTACCTCCGTTTTTAGACATCTCTATTATTTTGTCATGTAGGTCTTTTTCGAATAGGACTGTTTTTTTTATTTTTTCTTCTTGCAGGTTGTCCATTTTTTCTCACCTCCCTTTGTTATATCTTACTAAATCGGATTTTATAAGTCAAAATCAGTTGACGGATTTAATCGGATATTATAAGATATATTTAGTCGGATAAAATCTGATTAAATCTTTTTTAATGCTTATGCAAAATGAGGTGAAAAAAGTGAAAGTAGTAGGGATAGAGCCCAAGAGGTGTGGATGAGCTTGAAACTGTTCGGCTCGTATCCCGTGAAGCTGTGCAGCATGCCGTGGAGCATATTCAGGAGTGGATCGCAAGCCAGGTTGGCCCGTCTTTGGCGGTTCTGTTTGAAACGGTGGGCTGGTCTCGAATTTTTGAGCTTGCAGTATCATCACAAAAACGATTATCTGACCGCCAGCGCGCGTTGATTAAGGACTTTAACTCATTAAGTCCGGCGCTGGGGTAATCATTACATATTTATCAGGCTGGCCGCTGTGCGTGCCGGTCTGTTTGTGCTATACTAAAGAAAAACCCGGAGGGAGGGACGACGAATCTTGATCTTGAAAAACCCCTGAATTTCAGAGAGAGGAGGAACATATCCGACAGGAATGAGGAATAGGAGCAATTTCGCTAAATTAAAATTTAGCGAAATTGAGGGCGGTTGCATAATCCGTATTCCTGGTTTCAAACGATATGGATTTTTTTGAGCACCTATATTGATCCTCGCCATCCCAACAAACATGGCGACTATAAAGATTGTCCGGAGCTTGTCGTACGTTATCTGTACGACAGTGAAACCATCCGCGGCCTTTCGCCGCGTACAGTGAACGGATATTACATTGATTTGCGCACCTTTTTTCGTTTTTTAATGCAGGCACACGGGCTTGTCCCGGCAGATGTGCCTCCGGATGAAATCGACATCCGCCGCGTGGATTTGGATACGATCAAAAGCGTCACGACCAGCGATATCTACGAATTTCTGCATTATGTCACGCGGGAGCGTGATAACGCTCCCGCGACTCGCGCACGTAAGCTTTCCAGCCTGAAAGGATTTTATAAGTATCTGTGCAATAAAATGAAGGTTTTGGAAATAAATCCCACCGATGACGTGGAAACGCCGGCATTGAAAAAACGTCTGCCCAAGTACTTATCATTGAATGAAGGCGTCGAACTGCTGAAAAATGTGCAGTCCGACTTTTACGAACGCGATTATTGTATCCTAACGCTGTTTTTGAATTGCGGGATGCGTTTGAGTGAACTGGTTAATATCAATATTACCGATATTCATGATGACGGCACGATCCGGATCGTCGGGAAAGGCAATAAAGAGCGGCTCGTTTATTTGAACGATGCGTGTAATACTGCACTGCGCCGCCTGTGCGACGAGCGCGCCAAACTGCCGAATTTGCAGGACAAAAAAGCTCTTTTTGTTTCCAAGCATACCGGGAAGCGCCTTTCCGCGCGGCGTATCCAGCAAATTGTGGACAACTGTCTGAAAGCGGCGGGTTTGTCTGGAAAAGGATATTCCGTTCACAAATTGCGGCACACGGCGGCGACGCTGATGTATCAGGAAGGCCATGTGGATATGCTCGCCCTCAAGGAGATTTTGGGCCACGCGCATGTATCCACAACAGAAATCTATACCCACATGGGGACGGCACAGCTTCGGCAGGCAGCCCAGGCGTCTCCTTTTGCAAAGCTCGATTTTGAAAAAGCGCCTGAACAGCCGGTAAAGGCTGCAGCGCTGCCTAAGCATTCGGATGACGAACTCTGAACGCCGTTTTCCCTGTCCCCTCCTCCTTATGGCGGTTAAGGTGCATCGGGTAGGATCATTTATTTCAAGAAAACGGGAGCGAATATTACGGCAAGAAGCCCTTCCAAGATTGCCGCAAGCAGCATACCGAGAGAGGAAACAACAAAAATCCGCAGGCAACGGCTGATTTTGGTGCCCGCTCCGGTTGCCTGTTCCAGAAAATTCAGCCGGAACAGGCTTGTGGAAGTATCCAGTGCAGCGTCTGTAAATAAAACCAGAAATACGGATTGCAGGATAGCCGGGAGCCAGAAAAGGATCAGATTGGCCAATAGACCCCTCATCCCCATAGAGGCATACAGGTAGGCGGATACACATCCGATAGAAATACCGCGCAGTACGGGCACACAGGCAAGCACCGGCGCGCCGATACAGGACAGGCTGAAAAAAAGCACGACGGCCTGTAATATCATAGCCGACAAAAAGGATACCGACATTGCCGCGGAAAAGCTGCCGGTATTGTGCCCGGCAAGATATTGTTCTGCAAAATAAGACAGGTATACATTTTGTTGGGAGGCATGCTGCCAGAAGCTGCCGCAGAGCACTCCGGCCAGCAGAGCCAATGCCAGACCGACGGCCTGCAGATGAAACGAATGGCGGCTTCTTTCTGCCTTCGCCCGAAATGGCATGTGCAGACGAGTAAACCTTGGCTTTATAAAACCCCGCATTTTAACACTCCTCTTTGCTGTACAAGCTTTGTACAGGATATGAGTGAAATGCGGGGTTTATTCGTTTACGGACGGGCTTTTTCAATGGATGCGGCGGCGGCGTTCACGGAGGGCGATGCCCAAATATCCTCCGATAGCGCCCGCAGACATCATTGCAACGCCTTTCACGGCGGACAGAGACGTGAATTCGGTCTGCCCCTGCGCCAAGGCTGCGATCCAGAGCGCCACAAAAAACATTGCCCCCATGAGCAGACCGTACAGCATCCCCTTTTCTCCGTGCAGTGCCGCGAAAACAAGCCCGGCGGGCAGCATTGCGAACGAAACCGCCACGGTGGAGAGAGGCAAAAGCAGATGCGGCGGAATATCCACCTTGCAGCAAACAGCTGCGACCAGCCCAAACAGGATGAATGCCGACGCGAGGCCGCTCACCATTCCGGCCAGGGCATGTGCCGCAAGGCGCGGCGCACCGCGTTCGGCACTCATTTTGCGTTTTTGCATAAAACAACACCCCCATGTTCCTATCAAAAGGTATGCATGGAGGTGTCTGTTCATTCCGGATTTATTTGCTGACGCTGCTGTCCGCCGGGGTATCCAGCGAAAGCTTCTCGACGTCCTGAATCGCCCAGCGTTTGAAGCGCATTTTCACACGGTCGGACCCCGTCTCCAGCACAAAGGTATCCTCCTTGATGCTGGCAACGCGGCCAACAATGCCGCCGATGGTGGTAATACCGTCGCCCACTTCGATGGAATTACGCATATCAGCGGCCTGCTTCTCTTTCTTTTTCTGGGGACGAATCATAAAGAAATAAAGCAGCACCACCATACCGATCAGCGGGACGAATGTGACGAGCATACTGGTTGTCTCTGCACTCATTGAAAAATATTCCTCCTTATAAGCGTTATCATAAAGTATACCGAAAAAAGCGCGCTGTTGCAAGTGTTTTCCCGTTTTTTTGCAGTTTGGGTGTGCTCTAACATGTAAGTTAACGGGCTGCGGCCTGTGAAACATGTTTGGAGGTTGGAATATTTTGGAAAACAGGTCATTTTTACTGCCCCCTTTGCCTTTACAGGCAAGGACGGCCAGCCCGTCGAGATGACGGAAGTATACACGACTGACTGCGAAGGACGGCTTGGAGGTGGTTTGTACACTTCGGAACCTGTGGCTATTGGTGATACTCTGCTGCTTGATTTGGTCGTTCGTGATGGGCGTTTACGGCTGAAAATCGTCGGTGTTCGGGCCGCGGGCGCACAGGGCAAAAAGCCTAATATCTAATAGGGCTAAAGTGGTGTACATTTGTACATCCCGAAAGCCCTTGAACCATGAAGTATTTGCTGCAAGCCGCTGGGCGGCGGGGGGCTATATACTCATGCGACAAACTCGTCCTTGGCTTCAAGGCGCTGGGCCGCAACGCGCAGCATCTGCTCGACTGGCTGGGCGGGCCGTTGGCCCCGGAGTTCTCCCGCTGGGAGAGCCGCCGCCTCGGCACGTTCCGCGACCAGTTCAGCATAAGCTGCACCGGGGGCGGAACGTTCTGGCTCGGGGTTGGACTGAACACGGCGGGCGCGCCCGACTGGAAAGCCATACGGCTGGAATTCAACCCCAACAAGGTTGGCGATACCCCCGAATTTTCTCGGGTGTGGAGTTGCCTGCTTGGCTGCACGGTTGGCCGCACGCGGCTTGTGCGCTGGGATTTGGCCGTCGACTTCCCCGTCCCGCTGGAAAGCTGCGTCCTTGTGAAAGACCGCCGCTTGTATGAGGAAGTACGGCACAGCGCGGCAGACCGCACACAGTACCTCGGGCAGCGCAATTCAAGCGGCCGCTGCAAGCTGTACAACAAGCAGCTTGAACAGGGCTTACCTGAGCCGCTGACGCGCATAGAGCTGACGCTCGACCTTGAGGACAGCACGCGGGAACGGGCCGGGGAACTCTGGCCCGTGGTGTACACGGCGGGGGCTGCGGACTGCTCGGGGCTGAATGATACGGACGCTTTCATCCTCCGCACGCTGGTGCAGGCTCCGGAGCGCATCAACGAGCTGGGGCGGCGCAAGCGGGACAAGCTGGCCCCGCTGCTGGCCGCAAGCAATGAGCCTTTGCCGTTCGACGCCGACGCCTTTGACGCGGTTGTCCGGCAAATCAGCGGTATGCTTTGGGGCGGCAACGCCGATATGGTCGATTTTGTCCCCGCGCTTGGCGAGACCTGCCCCGCATGGGGCTGCACTGCGCCTGCCCACGGCCCCGAACTGCCGGAGGGCATACAGTGCGAATTGTACGGGCCGGACGGCCTGCCGGGGTGCAGCGAGTAACCGCGCGCCCGGCAAAACGGCAAGGCCTTGGGGGCGGCAGCGCGCCGCCTCCTTTTCCCGGCCCGCTGAAACGAATTTACAATTTCTGGAAAGTGAAAGGGGTGTTGCGGAGTGCGCAGCGACTGGCTGCAAGGCGATTCTATGGGCCACGTACTCGCGGCAATGATGCCCGAAAACCGCCTTGTGATGGAAACTTGTATTGCGACCGGGCTTCGGGCCTCGGATGTGCTGAACCTACGCACCGAACGGCTTCGGCAGCGCATGACCGTGCGTGAACTCAAGACAGGCAAAACGCGGCGTGTGTATTTCCCCCGCGAGTTGTATCTGCGGCTTGTTGGCAACGCTGGGAAAATATGGGTGTTTGAGGGCCGCACGGACTACACCAAGCACCGGACGCGACAGGCTGTGTACCGGGATGTTCGCCTCTGCGCGGCGTTTTTCCAGCGTTCCGGGGTCGTACCCCGTGGGGCTACCATAGGCACGCACACGGGCCGCAAGATGGCCGCTGTGCGCGAGATGCAGCGCACGGGAGACATCGAAGCCGTTGGACGGCTGCTGAATCATTCGGGGCGGGACAAGGCCGTCACAATGCTGTATGCACTGGCCGACCAACTGACGGCGGCAAAGCTGGAGGGGAAAGGAGGGCATTTGCATGAGTGACCGTGTTTTGCGGCCTGTCTACCATGTACGACAGGCGGCCGAGCGTGGCGAGGTCGTGCGCTGCACGGGCTGCGTGTACTATCGGCTGTTCAGCTGGGGCGGCTACAATGGCCTGAAAGCCTGCCACTACATGCTTGACACGGGCATCCCGCGCGGCATCCCGGCGCGCGCGTGTTACAAGCACCGGGGCACGCCCTACAGCCCCGCAGAGGAGGCCGCGCCGTGATTTTTGAAGAGATAGCCCAGGTTATGGACGCTCGGCCCGTAAAGGAGATACAGCGGCGCACAGGCCTTAAGGCAATACCGCACAGAAAAGTAGGCGCGATACTGCCAGAAGTGATATAATAAGGCCATGGATAAACAGATGACAATGTCTGCGCTTAGTGATGAG
>QWCH01005078.1_pt1 | contig 11150 bp, 4 predicted proteins | sample 1972671 | NCBI WGS metagenome assembly QWCH01 (sample SAMN09866713, study PRJNA288562) | Human gut metagenome isolate term3_stool, whole genome shotgun sequencing... | isolation source: gut | host: Homo sapiens | place: USA: California | reverse complement strand
GCCAGGTAGCCGACTGCCAGAAAAGCAGCTGTTGCATATTCTCTGTGGGACAGGGTAATTGCAGTATCTGTGGAGCTCTCTGTTTTTGTGTGTCCTGTCAGAGAACAGAGAAACGCATTATTGCGAATTAACAGGTACAGGATGTAAATAAATGCCGGAATACCGATCCACCATACAGCAGGATTGCCGAAAGCGCTGATCCCCTCTTTGATTGCATCGGTCACATATCCCGAATAATACCAGATCGGACGTACCATGGTCGGCCACTCATACCAGGAGGAAGAGTAGGGATGTGTCGCCTCCAGGCCACTGTGGTAATTGAACATGGAAGTCTGGTTCGCCAGCATACGGTCAAGCAGGCCGGGATGAGCAGTATTCACAAACGGTAGGTAGGACAGCAGATAGATCACTACCGGGATCAATACGAAAAAGGTCAGACAGAAATCGAGGGTCTTGATCGTATAGTCAGGGAAATTCTTCACTATATATTTATGATCGATACCGTTTGTGCTTTTGCCGGGATGTGCTTTGGCATAAAGGTATTCCCGGTAGCGACGCAGCAAATGCGCGAAAAACAGCAGTGCCAGACCACATCCGGCATAGACACCGGTCCATTTGCAGGCAATACCAAGCCCCATGCAGACACCGCACAATCCTAATGGAAGGAAGGTCTTATGTGGTGGCGTGTCATAAAAACTCATGGAGCAATAACTGTACATAAAATAGTACATGGCAATCACGAAGAACGTGATATAGACATCGATCGTTGCAATTCTCGTCTGTGTAAAATGCATAAAATCAAAGGCAAACAGGAAGCAGGCGAGAGCCGCTGCAGGGGTATTGCCGGTCATTTTCTTCCCCAGCAGATAGAGGAAGGGCAGCATGGCGATGCCAAATAAAGTACCAATGATCCGCCAGCCGAAGGGATTCATCCCGAAAATAGCGATACCCACAGAAATCAGAATTTTGCCCAGGGGCGGATGCGTATTTTCATAAGTGGGCAGTCCGTGGAGAAATTCATAAGCCGTACGGGCATGATAGATCTCATCGAAATACATACTGTTACGGAAAGAATAGCGTTCCGGGTAGCAATCGCTCTCATCGAACAAAGTCTCATAAGCAGAGGCATTCACAGGGCGCAGGATTTCACCGTCCGCATCCGTGAAGACCAGCTCGATCAGAGACGCATCTGTATCGGTCAGTATGAGACGCAGGCAGCGGGCGTCTGTTACGCCTGCCTGCCGGGTCAGATCTTCCAAAGACACATCCTGCCAGGTGAAGACATTATTCAGAATGATCTCGCCCAGATACGTCCAGTCCTCGGCCTTTGAGCTACGGACTTCAGCCGTAAAATGCCGCTGATGCCAGGGCGCGATGTAACTTGCCAGGGTAACGGGAGCTGTATTTTCCGGAAATTCCAGTTCAATGACCTGATTCTGTGTCATATCGTAGGTTGTCTCGGGAGCCTTGCGGTCGCCCAGGTCATAGAGTGCAAAAAAGCTGTAGAGAGCACAGATTGTCAGCAACAGACACAGGTCTGCTCTCGTGAAGCGCAGACGTTTTTCGGAAGGCGTGGGTTCTAAAGGAGACAGAAAATGTTCCCGGAACAGCTGCCACAGTCCGGTGCCGGAGGCTGTAGAAGAACTGCGGTTTGCTCCGGCATGCCCTTTTGTGCCGGCAGCAACAGGTACCGCTTCTCCATGGACATAATATTTCCAGATGATTTTGTAGAAATCATACAGACAATATAACATGCCTGCGGATACCAGCAGAATTATGGGAGCCTTACGGTCATAGTTCTGCGGATCGTAATGGTACAGCACGTTGGCAGTGTTGTAGAAATGCAGCGCGGCGAAACCGGCATAACATTTCCACAGGGAGCCGGCGGGTTTATACAGACAGCAGAACAGTAGCAGTGCAAGTCCCGGATACATATAGCGTTCGTGCATTCTGACAGAAAACAGGAACATAGTCAGAATGATAAAAGCACCGAGGCAAAAATAGCGTGAAGGTTCTTTTCGGCAACGCAAGGCAATCAGAAAAGTAAAAAGAACGATCAGCACAATGGCAATGGATCCCCAGGTTCGGCAGGGAAGGAACAGAAAGATCGTGTTCTGGTCCACCCAGTTCATGCCTAACAGCCCCCAGAAATTATAGGCATTAACCGCCGCATATTCATAGGAACCCAGCGTGGAAGTATACTGCGAGGTGGCGGCATCCAGACCAAAGGGAACGCACAACAGAAGCATGCCGCAGATCACAGCCAGACCGCCACACAGATTATAAGAAAATTTTCTCCAGGAAAAATCCTGCAAAAATACATGATCCAAAATGCCGACCAGAAGGACGGGAGTGAAGATCAGTGTCTGCGGCTTTAACAGAACTCCAATACCGTAGATCGCATAAGCCGGAAGCATTTTGCCGTTCATAAGAAACAGGCACATCAGGATCACCACCAGGGTGTGAACGGAATCCACCTGCCCCCAGCAGGAAGAATTCAGGATGATTGCCGGCTGGAATAGGTAAGCACAAGCTACACATACAGATTGTATTTCGGAAAAATGCAGTCTTTTTGTCGCCTCTTTGTAGAGCAGATAGCCGCAGACCATGTCGCACAGAATAGCAGGCAGCTTTAACAGCATGATATGCAGGCTGGAATAATAAGGAATCCCAAGCAGGGAACGCAGCGCCCCGATGAGATACAGGACATACATGAATCCAGGCGGATAATCGGTAAAAGTCTCCACGGAATAGAATGCCCCGGGACCTACGGTGAAGATCCGGTCAGCCCACGCAGCAAAACAGGCAATATCATTGCCGAAACCGTGGGTGGTATAAGCAAGGATCAGACGAAGCAGCAGGGCAGCCCCGAAAATGATCCAGACGAACCGGGTAATGTTTTGGAATTTACATTTGTCTTCCTCTTTTTGGAAACCGGTATAGCAGACACCGCACAGAAGCAGTGAAAGGATAGCAAAAAAATGTATCATAAGATATAATTCCCCCCAATATTTTTATGATCACAACTTAAAAATATCAAAAAATGAGTCTTTCGTAAAGACGAATACTTAAAAATAAGTTATAATCATTAGTAAATTCAGACAGATGCAAAAAGGGGACAAACATGAAGAATAAGAAAGTGGAAAATATCATCACAGCAATACTGGCGGCGGCAGTTCTGATCACCGGAGGGATGAGTCTGTATTCCTATCTGTCGGAGCAAAAGGCGAAAAACGAATATGATGCCATAAGACAGGAGGCAGTGGTGGAGGACCCTCGGGTGGAAGAGACGGAAGAAGTACAGGTGAAAAACTACCCAGATCTGCAGATTGATTTTGCAAATCTCAAGAAGACCAATCCGGATTTCCGGGGATGGCTTTATTTTCCGGCGCTGGATATCAGCTATCCGGTGGTACAGGGCGAGGACAACAATTATTATCTGAAGCATTCTTTTGAGGGAGAAAGTGTAAATGCCGGATGTATTTTCATGGATTGTGAGGCTTCGGCGGACTGGTCGGACCGGAACACCTTCGTCTTCGGACATAATATGCGGGATGAGAGCATGTTCGGTAGTTTTAAAAATCTGTTGAAGGGGACGGTAAGCTGTAAGGAGGATCCGTATTTTTATATCTATACGGAAGATAAGGTCTATATTTATGAAATCTTTGCTTATTACGAGACCAGAAGCACCAGCGACCGCTTCGCAACCTTTACCTCGGATGCTTCCTACGATGATTACGTGCAGTGGGCGACGGAGCATTCCCTGTATGCATCGGATGTGGACTTAAGCGCCAGAGGGAACATTGTGTCGCTGTCTACCTGCTATGGTTCCGCAGGCACGAAGCGGAGAGCACTGCTCCATGGAGTACTGACAGAAACGGCCGCCTATTAGGACATTGGTACCACAAATGGACAACCAGAGAACAAAAATAAGCAATAAATCACAAATTTAATAAAAAATCTGAACCTTTTTTATGAGACCTATAGTCTTAATAGATGTAAAGAAGAACGAAAACGTTTAAGTGCGTTGGGAGTAACACATGGGGTTTCATATAAGGGAGAAATCAGATGAGTAGACTTAGTAAGTATGTAAAAGAAAAAATCGTAAAGGTTCTGGTGGCAGCGCTGGTAGTGGGAACTGTCGCAGGGAACGGAACACTTACGGTACAGGCAGAGGAAGCGGCTACAGTAGTAGGGGAAGAGTCTGTATCCGGTGGTGACGCTGTTGTGAAAGAAAATGTAGTAGCTGATCCGGAGGTAACACCGGAAGCAACGACGATGGTTACACCGGAAGAGGCAGCAGGTGCAGGTCTTATCATGCCGCTGACAATGAATTTATGTGCGGAAGCAAATGAGACAGTAAATGCGGTGACTGTGGATATTGCTGGAGTTTTAGGAGCTGCCAATGGCTATGGAATTTTTGTAGAGGGAATTACGGAGCAGAGCGGTGACAGTGAAGCTAATATCTGCACAGGCAGTTTGAAATATTATAATAACATTGGCTATACAGGAAAAGGTACTATTTATGTAGATGGTGAATATACAGGTTCAGGCTCCAATATTAGATGTTCTAATCTGATTCTAAAATCAGCTTCTTTTGAGCAAAGAGGTAATCAATGGTTTGTAAATGGAGTTTATGTAGGAACCACTGAGCAGATTGGAAAAATTGAAAGAGGTCAGTTCGATCTGGCAGGAGCATTTACAGCTATTCGTACAAATGCTGAAAACTTGCATGCAATGGGAACGGAATTGAGTTCTAATGAGATTTCCTTGAATGATGGACAGAATATTTTTCGCGTAAATGGAATTTCGGATTTTGAACCTAAAGTAGCTGTGGAAAACGGTAAAACGGTTGTATTTAATATAACACCTGATGGTAATAATTTTAAGTTGGTAGGACAGAGCACATCTGGCATTGATAATTACCCGGAAGCAGATAATGCAAATTTGTTAGTGTATAATTTTGGAACATATGATGGAACTATTACTTTATCTACTACAAGAGGAACGATTCTTGCACCATGTGCTAAGGTGATTCTCGAAGCAGGAAATAATTCAGGTAGAATTGTAGCTGCTAATTTGCAAACGCAAGCAGAGTGTCACTTTAGTGGAAATGAGTGGCATCCCAGTGAAGAGCCTACGCCGACCGTGACACCGACACCTACGCCGACCGTGACACCGACACCTACGCCGACCGTGACACCGACACCTACGCCGACCGTGACACCAACGGCAACACCAACGGCAACGCCTACGGCAACACCAACGGCAACGCCTACGGCAACACCAACGGCAACGCCTACGGCAACACCGTCGACAACTCCTGACAACAACCCGACACCTACTCCGACTCCGGGCGCTCCGGATACGACGCCAACCCCGGATGATCCCGGCACCCCTGACGATCCCGGTACCCCTGCGGATCCTGTAACACCCGAGGCACCGCAGGTACTTGGTGCGAGACGCCGCAGAATGGTGACGATCGAGGATGATCCGACACCTTTGGCAGATAAAGCAGTCCTCGGAGCATCGAGACGGCCGCAGACCGGCGATGCTTCCGATGCATGGAATCTTGGTTTTGCCTTGTCCTTGACAGGCCTGGGAGCATGGCTTATCCTTAAGAAGAAGCAATAAGAACAGTAATGACATATATTTACCATAAAATTCATGAAAGAGGGTAAACAAATGAAAAAAAGATGGATGAGTCTGATTCTGACAGTAATCATGATGCTTAGCCTGGCAGGTTGCGGCAGGAATGCAGATCTGTCCTCTGTCAGTCGTGATCCGGCGGACAGTGACGGAACCGTATGGTTCGATGAAGAGGCGGTGGCACTGGCAGGATCTGTACAGAGAGCCGGCATGAGCGAAGCAGAGATTGCACGTGCAAATGAACTTCGCACCCTGGCAACCGATGCACTGGCACTGGTGAATGCGAAGAGAGCAGAGAATGGACTTGCGGAGCTTACCTGGAGCAACGGACTGGAGTCCTGCGCTATGGTAAGAGCACAGGAAGCTGCTTCCAAATTCTCTCATACCAGACCGAACGGCAGAGACTGGTATACCGTGAACAGTGAACTGATGTGGGGTGAGAACCTGGCGAAGGGATATGATTCCGCACAGAGCGTGGTAGATGCCTGGATGGCTTCTCCCACCCATGCAGCGAATATCCTGGCAGGCGATTTTACGACCTGCAGCATTGCTGTCTATGAGACAGGTGGAAAACTGTATTTTGCACAAGAATTTGGTTATTGATCCCAAAAAGTTTCTGCCTAATGGGACAGAAAAATATAAATAAACAGACAAAACAGGGAAAGAGTTGATATTTTTTGAAATATTAACTCTTTCTTTGCACTCATAAGGTAGCAAAAAGGTTCGGAAAATGTTATAATGATGATACAGCAGTAGTGTTAGCAGCATTGCAGAAAAATGCCGGCTTGAGAAGGTGGAGAGACATCTCGCCGGAGAAAAGAGGTACATTATGAGTGCAAAAACTACACAGAAGGGAAAAAAACGTCAGACCGATGGGAAGACCACGATCCGAGAACGGCTGCAGAAGGCAATCCGGCGGCTGGTATTGCTATCGATCGTATCATTGGTCATTGTGTCTATGATCATGAATCTGTCAGGTACCCTGAGCAGACTGAAGGCTGATATGCAGGAGATCGCAAAGCTGTCAGCGGATCGGATCCGTCAGGAATTAACGGTATCGGAGACGATCGTATCTGAGCTGGGATGCAGCTATCAGCTTTCCGCGGCTGTATTTACACCGGCACAGAAGCAGGAGTATATTAATCAGCGCGTGGAAGCTTATGGAATGGTCAGGGGGAAGCTGATCGGAAGTAATGGTATCTGTGCCGCTGACGGAACGGATTATAATGATCGTGAGTATTTTAAACGGTCCATGCAGGGAGAAGTGGTGGTATCGGATCCCGTAATTGCCAAGACAGACGGAAAACTCAGCGTGATCATATCTGCACCCGTCTATGAAGGCGGAGATAAAGACGGTGAGATCATCGGCGTGGTATTTGTAGTACCGGATCCGGAGTTCTTAAATGATATTTGCGCAGCCATTTCTATCAGTGAGCATTCCGGATGCTACCTGTTGGGGTCTACGGGTATTACGATCGCACATAGTGATTCCGCCATTGCCCAGGAGCAGAAAAATAATATGGAATTGTCACAGACAGACAGCTCACTGAAGGGAATTGCTAAAATAGAGCAACAGATGCTTAAGGGTGAGACAGGATACGGAACCTATTTCAGAAAAGGTGCTTATACATTACAGGCGTATGCCCCGATTGATGGTACTGACGGCTGGATGGTGGCTGTAGATGCACCGGTTACGGATTTCCTGGGTTCCGTTGTAATAGGCATTATCATAGGTGCTGCGATCGGTGTGATCGCAGTGGCATACAGCATTTACAAGGCACAACAGATCGGACAGCGTATCGGGGAGCCGGTGGCACAGTGCACAGACAGAATACAGCTGTTAGCACAGGGTGATCTGCATACTCCGACACCGAAGGTAGAGACCGGCGATGAGCTGCAGATACTTGCGGAGGCTACCGCCAGTCTTTCCGATAATTTGCAGCAGGTAATCGGTGATACGGACTATCTGTTGGGAGAAATGTCTGAGGGCAATTTTGCGATCGTAAGTAATTGCAGGGAAGCCTACATAGGAGATTTCAGCGGATTACTGGAGTCTATCCGCAAGCTGAATCATAAGCTCAGTGAGACACTGGGTGAGATCAAAAATGCGGTAAGCCAGGTGTCTGCCGGCGCGGGTCAGATGGCGGATGCCGCACAGGGACTGGCAGAGGGTGCTACAGACCAGGCCGGTTCTGTGGAGGAACTGCAGGCGACCATTACGAACGTCACTGAGATCGTGGAGAAAAATGCCAAGGCTCTCGGAGCATCTTATGAGAAGGCAATGGAATATCAGCAACAGGCCAGAACCAGTGGAGAAGAGATGAAGGGACTGACCGATGCCATGCAGCGGATCAATGAGACTTCCAAGCAGATCAGTGATATTATCGGTGAGATCGAGGATATCGCATCCCAGACGAACCTGTTGTCCCTGAATGCAGCAATTGAAGCTGCCAGAGCGGGGGAAGCCGGAAGAGGTTTCGCCGTGGTGGCTGAACAGATCCGGAAGCTTGCGGATGACAGTGCACAGTCCGCGGTACATACCAGGGAACTGATCGAAACCTCGTTGCAGGAGATTGAAAAAGGAAATCAGATCACGGATAAAACGGCGGAAGCTTTGCAGAAAGTGGTGGAAGGTATTGAGGATCTGGCGAACGAGTCCAAGAAAGCCATGGAAGAATCCAATGCACAGGCAGATGCCATGTCCCAGATCGAACAGGGCATCGAGCAGATATCTACGGTGGTACAGAACAACTCCGCTACCGCAGAGGAGACTTCCGCTACCAGTGAAGAACTGTCTGCTCAGGCGACCAACATGAACGAACTGACAGATGCTTTCCAGTTAAGAAACGAGAAATAATCGGTGACGGTTATCATCAAGCCGGACATTTCCGCATACAATGCATAGAAACAAGCATTGGAGAGCAGCCGTGTTCGAGAAGCAGAATATACAGGAAACCATAAGTAAACTAAATAGTGACACAGTGAAAGGTCTTACCGAAGGTGAGGCCTTTCGTCGTTTACGGCAAAATGGCAGGAACGAGATGAGAGCTGCGCGGAAAAAGACAAAGATACAGCTTTTTCTGGAGCAGTTGAAGGATCCGCTGATCTACATATTATTGATTGCAGCGGTGGTATCCATTCTCCTGGGAGAAGTCAGCGATGCCTTGATCATCGGTACGGTGGTCCTGGTAAATGCGCTAGTGGGAATGCTCCAGGAGGGAAAAGCCCGAAAAGCACTGGAAGCGTTAAGAAAACTTACTACTCCCCGGACGATCGTGATCCGCGACGGCATCCGAAGAGAGATTCCCGCGGCGGAACTGGTGACAGGAGATCTGGTGGAGCTAGAGGCAGGGGCACGGGTTCCTGCGGATATCAGACTGACCAGAAGTGCGAACCTCCAGGTGGAAGAATCCGCGCTCACCGGAGAATCTGTCCCGGTGGAGAAAGATGCCCTGTTCCTGGCAGACTGCAGGCAAGAGATCCCGTTAACCGAACGGGTCAATATGGTCTATATGTCCACAGTGGTGACGAACGGTCATGGGGAAGGGCTGGTGGTGGCCACCGGCATGGATACGGAGATCGGCAGGATCGCTTCCATGATCACGGATACGGAAGATGAGATGACACCATTACAGAAGCGGCTGGGAGATCTGGGGAAGCTATTGAGTATTCTCTCTCTGGGGTTGTGCGCCGGACTGTTTTTGCTGGCGGTATTTCAACATAGAAATATTCCGGAGATGCTTCTGGTAGCGATCTCACTTGCGGTTGCCGCAGTACCGGAAGGGCTGCCGGCAGTAGTCACGATCTGCCTGGCCCTGTCAGTGACCAGAATGGTCAAAGTGCACACCATCATTCGAAGACTTCCTTCGGTGGAGACACTGGGAGCGGTCAGTGTGGTCTGTTCGGATAAGACAGGAACACTTACCCAGAACCGACTCACTGTGGAGAAATGCTGGTGGTACGACGTGATGGAGGATGTCACGGGGACAGGTGGCAGAGGGGAACACCGCATTCTGCCGGAGCTGTTGAGAGGGATGCTTTTGTGCAATGATGCTTCGCTGCGGGGAGAGCAGCGCATCGGAGATCCCACGGAGCTGGCACTTTTAGACTTTGGGGCGAAATACGGTCTGCAGAGAGAGCGGCTGGAGCGGCAGTATCCCCGCTTTGATGAGATCCCCTTTGATTCCGAGCGGAAAATGATGACGACCTGTCATAGGCTTCCCGGTGGCAGATCCGGGAGAGGGATTGCCTATACCAAAGGGGCTCCGGATGTGATCTTGCAGCACTGTACCCATATTTTACAGGAAGGAAGGAGCGTTCCCATGACCTCCACGCAGCGGAAGCGGATAGGTGAGGCTGTGGAACGGATGAATTCCCTCTCTCTTCGGACACTGGCAGCGGCACAGAGTGAAGACTGCAGAGGTGGGGAAGAGGGAATGACGTTCCTTGGTATCGTGGGAATGCGGGATCCCGCCAGACCGGAGGCTGGGGAAGCCGTGGAGATCTTCCGTCATGCGGGGGTGACCACGGTGATGATCACGGGAGATCATGTGGATACTGCCTATGCCATTGCCAGACAGCTGGGGATCGCGGGACACCGCAGCCAGTGTATTACGGGCAGAGAACTGGAACGGCTGGATGACACTTCTTTTTTAAAGAGAATTAAGGACTTAAGAGTCTATGCAAGAGTCACGCCTGCACAGAAGGTGCGGATCGTGAAAGGGCTACAGCTAAATGGGGAGATCGTGGCGATGACCGGTGACGGGGTCAATGATGCCCCCTCCTTAAAAGCGGCGGACATTGGTGTGGCTATGGGAACCGGAGTGGATGTCGCCAAACAGGCAGCGGATATGATCCTTGCAGATGATAATTTTGCCACCATTGAAAAAGCCATCGAGGAAGGCAGAGGTGTCTATGAGAATATCCGGAAATCGGTGATTTTTCTGCTATCGTCCAACCTGGGAGAACTGATGACCATGTTTGTGGCGGTGGCAATGGGGCTGGCATCTCCATTAAAATCCAGCCATATCCTTTGGATCAATCTGATCACGGATTCCCTTCCGGCACTGGCGTTGGGAGTGGATAAAAATGACAGCAAAAGCCTGATGCGCTGCCCGCCCAGAAAAGCATCGGAGAGCCTGTTTGCCAGAGGAGGAATAGCATGTACGTTGTTCTATGGAGCATTGATCACCGTGATCGGACTGGCGGCATTTCTGGTGCTTCCCTGCGGGATCCTGGCGGCGGAAGGGGAGCTTGTGGGCAATCCGTTTACCGGGGTAGAACGCCTCAGGGAACTGATGTCCAGGGAACAGATACTGGCGAAATCGCAGACCTATGCATTTACTGTGCTGGGAATGTGCCAGCTATATCATGCCATCGGCATGCGTGATGTACAGAAGTCCGTATTTGCCATGAGCCCCCGGGATAATCTGCTGATGGTGGCAGCATGTATCATCGGTTTCATCCTGCAGTTTGCCGTGACGGAGATCCCATTTCTCATC
>QWCH01005070.1_pt1 | contig 11172 bp, 17 predicted proteins | sample 1972671 | NCBI WGS metagenome assembly QWCH01 (sample SAMN09866713, study PRJNA288562) | Human gut metagenome isolate term3_stool, whole genome shotgun sequencing... | isolation source: gut | host: Homo sapiens | place: USA: California | reverse complement strand
GATGAAAAACGGCTCTGGGTGGAAAAGGTCGGACAACTCAACTGATCGGACAGGAAAATCCGTCAAAACGGAGACCACTGTCAGATCAAGTCTGAACTATTACACTTTACCATTGGGAGTTATGTTTATTTATTGCAGACTCATGCAGTTTCTTTCAATGCAGCCCAAGCCCCTTCTTCCACAAACGGTCGTTTGTACGGGTCGCCTACCTGTAAACGTGCATTTCTTTCTTGAATCAACTCCTTGCGTCTCTCCCTGGTTTCCAGTCGAAGGCGATCAAGAATGTTAGCCCAGTCCTGTAAAAGCTTCCTGCGATGGTCGAGGTATTTCGCTCTATTGTAAGCGGCTCTGACCTCATTTTCTTCAGCGTGGGCGAGCTGCTTTTCAATATGGTCGTCATTATAGCCGAGTTCATTAACGCGGTACTGGCGGTCGTGCGAAAACCGTGAATGGTAAGCACCTCTTTCGTGTAACCCATCTGACGGATGGCTCCCAATGGCCCCACAGTGCTGATTGGAGAGGTCCTGGCACGAGGAGTGGGGAATACATAAATGTCACTCAGGTTAAGGGCTTTTAACTCAAGCAGCCTCTTGACCACCTGTTCTGGGAGAGGGACAAGATGATCGTCATCCTTGATTTTCATCCTTTCCTTGGGAATGATCCACAGCTTATCTCTTTCCAGGTCAAACTCGGACCATTTTGCCAAGCGAAGTTCAGTGTTGCGCGTGAAAAGATATGGCATGAGACCGAGATAATATTTCATGACAATAGCACCGCTGTAATCTTCAACTTGGCACAGGAATTCGCCCAATTCCCTCGGATCAGTGAACGCGGCGTGGTGCTTGGCTTTTTCGGTAACCAACTTCTTTGATAAATTATTTCGCGCCAAGTTATATTCTATGAGACCGAGAAAGATTGCATGATCGAGCACTTGGCCGGCCAACTGGATGAGATCCACCGCCTTAAGTTCCATAACCGGCCGATCTCCAAATGCAGGGTACATATAAAGCTCTAAATGTCTGCGGATTTTTTCGACGGTTTTCGAGACCACCTTGGATGAATAGTCCTTCAACCAGTCTTCAGCGACCCAGCGGAAAGTTGTTTTTTTCCGTTCTTCCTCCGCACGTCGCTCAAGCTCAAGGGCTTTCTCCCTGGCTTTCTTCTCGCGATCCTCCGCTTTTTTCCCGGCCAGCCGCAAGATACGCGCTTCCTTGGGGTCTATTCCGTGAGCGATGTTGCGCTTTGCCTCCCGCAATTCCTCGCGGGCTTCCTCAAGACTCATCTCGGGGTAAGAGGGAAGATACAAGGTTCCCTGCTTGCCATCGAAACGATAATTGATCCTCCATAACTTACTTCCGTTGCCATTATGGGGGATGTGCAGGTACAGTCCCCCGCCATCGGAAAGGTTGTAGGTAACGTCGGTCGTCTTGGCTTTTCGGATGGCGGTGTCGGTGAGTTTGCATGGCCTTCTATCGGCTTTTTTCTTTGGGGGAGTAAGAGATTTCCGGCCCATGTTTGCGTCTCCTTTTTTGGGCTTGATTATAGCACATTTTGAGCGTTTTTTACAAACAAAAGCGCAAACAACAGTCATAGCTTTCGTCGCACTTTTGCGCGCTCCCCCGGAAAACAGAAAGCCAGATTTCCTGCTATTTCAGGAGAATCTGGCTTTCAGTAGTCCTAAATGGACAAATTTGTGGTGCCGGGGGACAGAATTGAACTGCCCACACGGGGATTTTCAGTCCATCAACGTGCATAACAGGAGCGCACTTAGACGCACTATTGCGCGAAAGATCAAACTGTTCTATCCAGTATACCGGACTTAGACGCACTTCTACTTTCCCCAAGTGGGGGAGAGAATGGGGAGAAGAATGCCGGTAAAATGGATAACTGTCGCTTCGGGTATTCGTTGCTACGAGCATCCCACGCGCCGCCTCAAAAATGGGCGTGCGGATCGCTACTTCGCCATCAGGCATAACGTTGGCGGCAAACGATGTGAGGAAGGGCTCGGATGGGCATCCGAGGGCTGGTCTGCAGACAAGGCGCAGGGCATGCTGGCCAAGCTCAAGGAAGCGACGCGTACAGGCAGTGGTCCTCAGACCGTTGCCGAACTGCGCGAGGCAAACCAGCAGCGCCGGAAGGCCGAAAGTTCTGAGGCCGACACCATGACGGTCGCTGCCTTCTTTGACGATTACTACATGCCGGTCGCCAAAAAACGCAAGCGCACGTGGAGCCATGACGTCGGACGATTTGAGAAGGGCATCCGGGGACGGCTGGGCGACATTCCTTTTCGCGGCATTACAAAAGAGCATATGGAAGGGTTGATGGATGCCCTGCGCTCGGAGGGGCTGGCCGAAGCCACGGTGTTGCAATACATGGCCATCATGCGGCAGCTTTTCAGTCTGGCGCGGATCACGATGATCAACGGCGCGCCGCTGTGGGCCTCGGCCACCTCTCCGGTCAGCGAAGTCGAATTGCCGGAAGGCTCGCAGGAACGTGAGCGCTTCCTCTCCTACGGTGAAGCCGACAGGCTTATAGAAGCGGCCCAATCGTTGTCCGTTGAAGATGGTTATCTGCCATTGCTGCCCGATCTGGTTGATCTGATCATACTGGCGCTGAACACGGGGCTGCGGTTCGGCGAGCTGATGCGGCTTGAATGGAGCGATGTTTCCTTGCAGCATGCCTTCCTGAAAGTTCGGGTAGAGCGTCGCCGTAAGACGGGTGGCCATGTTCCGCTCAACAAAGAGGCTCTGGAGGTGTTGCGTGAGCGCAACGGCAGACGGCGGAAAGGCGATCTCGCCGTCTTTCCGCCGGATCGTACAGGCAAGGACGGATGCATCCTGCGCAGGCTGTACGGATTGGCCGTTGATGCCAGCGGACTGAACGCCAACAGTACCGGCCCCAAGGATCGTGTTGTCTTCCATACGCTCCGCCACACGTTCGGTTCGTGGCTTGCTCTGGCAGGTACCGATATCTACAGGATCAAGACCTTGATGCGGCACAAGACCATCACGATGACGATGCGGTATGCCCATCTGTTGCCGGATGCGACGCGGGATGCCGTGAACCATCTCAGACCTACAGAGAGTTGAGGTTCTGAATACGCTTGACGCCCATGGTCTGGACAAGCCAGCCCACAAGGGAATCCGTCTTGTACGCCACCTTGTTGCCTACGCGCCAAGCCACTTCCGGTCCCGTTCCCGCCAAATCGGCGTTCTTGACCGTGAAGGGGGATACAAGGCCCCCAAGGAAGCGGTCAACCTGATGCCGGGCGATAACCGGAGGCAACTTGTCCAGCATGGCGTCAACAAATTCCTTTTCCTCGGCAGTCATCATGTTACACCTTCCTTTTGTCTTCGTCCGCCAAGAGGCTGAAGTAGCGGCATATGGACTTGAGATCGCAGTCGGGGCAGGCCATGTCGGCTTCAGGGGAATACGTTTCGATCCTGCTCAGGCAGTGCTGCAGCCGAGCCACGAGGGGAGGGACGTCAGCCATATCGTCTACCCAACGCGAGACGCAGCTTTCCATCATGAAGCCGGGTTCCATCTGTCGATCGCGGATACCGAGCACTGGTATCCCCGCCATGTACGCCATGCCCGCCTGAATGCCGATCTCCTGCCCGACGTGGCCATAACAGACGACAAGGTCGGCAGACTTGCAGGCATCGGAGCAGAAGGAAAAAAATTGGCTGCCGGGCGCGGCTGTCCAATCAAAAATCTGAACGCTCGGAGCTGCGATTCGAATGGCTCGCTGCAGGCGCTGGACGGCGCATGCCTGCCGAATACTGGCAGCAATGAACAGACTTGGTATCATGGACCTTCCTCCATGTGCGATACTGTTCAAAAGGGCAGCTCTTCGCTTGGGTCATAGTTTCCAGCCCTCTTCTCATGCTCAACGCGCCACGCTTCAAAGCGACTCATAAGCGAAATCTCGATGCCGTGGCACACCTTGCGGTTGTATTGCCCTGCCCCGACGCATGACCTCGGATCGGTTTGCATGATTTTATCGCATACGGTGTAGCTTTTCTTGCGGGCATAGCCGGGCATCTCCAAAAAGACGTCAAGGATGCGCTTCGCCAGCTCCAAGCTTTCCGCACCGCCCTCTCTGAAAATATTCTGAAGATAACTGGCGGCGATGACGCATGACGAGCCACAGCGCCCTTCCGGTTCCCTCCTGCCACAGCACTGACGGCATGGCCGCATCGTGTCGATAGTGTCCCACGAAAAAGAAGGAGCAAGCCCAATCCAATACGTCATGAGCGCGTGCAGTCGGGCATAGCTTTTTCCATAGGTAGCGCAGGCCGCATTGTGCAAAGAGCGAAACAGAAAATAGACCAGATGGTTATCGGATTTTTTTGCTCCAAGTGCGTCTACGAGGCCAAATGCATACAATTGAGGGTTCTCCGGCTGGTACACACGGCGACGGGCAAGGTATCCGTGAACCGCAGTAGAAAAAAAGCCGTTGCAAAAGAAGCAATGCCCCGGTTCGCGCGGACCTGACAGGCTTTTATTCTCGCACGGCAACTCCCCGCAGAAATAGGCTCGAATCGATGCATCCATAGGTGAATCCTTCCGTTTCATTTTTCCACCCCCTGCTCCACGGCCTTGAGCAAGGCCACGATAGCGGCTAGTGCCTCATAGCTCTTGGCGGCTATGGCGTCCCGTTCGTCCGCTGTAATAGTGCCGTCTTCCAGAGCGTCGGCTGTGGCGCCCATGAGTCTGCCGAACTCCTGCACGGCCACCATGCATTGCCTGTGGACGGGATGGCAGCCGTCGCTGGCGGGCGGCAGAGGGACACACACCGCGCCCATTTCCGCTGCCAGAGCATCCAGAGGCTGGATACTGCCCGTGAGCTGCATCAGGGGCAGGATAAGGTCTGCTCCGAGCTTGTGCCCCGGCTGGCGGCTGAGTTCGGACATCAGCGTGTTGTAATCACGTCCAATCCGGGCTGCGATGAACTTCGCGGGCAGGCCACTCGGAGCGTCCTTCACCAGCTCGTGCAGAATGGCGGTCAAGGAAATCGACTTCATGCGAAAATCCCTTTTCAAATTGCGATGAAGGAATTGCGTGGTTCCGGACAGAAAAACAGGTTAGTCAGATACAGGATGGGGGTCCGTTTCTGGTGCGGCGGAATGCTGGTGCTGTACCCCCGGAAACCGCGGCCTTCCCCGCGGCGGGGAGGGTGGCGGCAGCAGTTCGGAGGGAAAGCCAAGGGCCAGCAGCTTTTCCCGGCGTTTGGGTTCCGAGGCAACCATGAGATTGTACCGTGTGGTTGCAAAGGCCCAGCCCAGATATTCGGATGTGGCCTTGACGGTGATGTCGTGGTCTTCCATCCACAACTTCAACTCGATAATCCTTCGACGGTCGGCGGTGGTCGTTGCGGTCATGGTTCTTTCCTGCTACCTGAAAAACATTGATAGAGTAATTGTCTTGTTGAGTATGATTAGCTAGTTTCTAGCGCATGGTCAAGCCCAAAACAAGCGTTAAAACGCAATATATAAAGTTATGCAGTTGTTTGAACGAGTTAGAATTGCGATTTCCAAGATGGGCACCTCGCAAAGCGAAATGGCCAAGACCCTTGGCATGCCGCAACGGACCTTTCAGGGCTACCTGAACGAAAAGCGGCAGGACAACCTGTGGCCGCTTCTGCCGCGCATCCTCGAGCTCTACCCGCGCCTGTCGCGGCAATGGCTGTATTTTGAAGAAGGGCCGATGTTCATCGGACAGGATGTGCCGCTGGATCAGCCCGTACCGTTGCAGACAATCCAGCAGGCTGTCGAACTGATGGCACGCGACGCCGCCGGCACCAACAAGACGTTGTTGCAACTTGTCGCGGGACAGGCCGGCGAACAGGATACGGCGGAAAAGGTCAGGGCGCTGGAAGAAAAGCTGAGAGAGCGGGAGGCTGAACTGGCTGAGGAACGCCGTCTGAACCGGCGTCTGACGGCCAAGCTGCTTCTGGAAGGCAACGCGGAAGAAGGCTCCGGGCAGAATACCGGGAACGAAGCGGCAAGCGGGCAGTGATACTCTTCTTTCCGTTCCGCTCGGACGAACCGGGCGGAACGGAGTAATCTATGAAGTCATGCGTCAGGATAGCGCAGCCAGATGCTCGGGGCCTGCCGGTGGATGTCGATGAGCATGGCCAGCAGCTTGCGGTCAAGCTGTTCCAGCAGCGCCCAGACCATCTTGCTCTGCGCCGGGGAACCCGATGCCTTCAACATGTCGGCGTACACCATGAACGGCGTCAGCAGCTCGGATACCACGGCCCCGGCCAGTGGGCCGACGGGAGAAACGCGGTCATCCATGACACAGCTCCAGCCGTTCCACCGCTTCCCGCAGTTCCGAGAACGGAAGATGCAGGGGAGAGAGTTCTGCCTCCGCCCGGTACCGGGCCGCATGAGCCGCATCGAATACGGACTGGACAAGCGCGGCCTCATGTTCCGGTTCATATCCTCCGCTGGTAATGGCATCGATGGCGGCGCGATAGGGATCAGGATCGCGGCCGAACGCCCAAACGGGGAAGCAGACGGGGAAACTAGACATGATCCACCTCCTGTCCGGCGAGTCTGGAAAGCAGGTTCCGCACATCGTGCAGATCGCTCCACGCACCGGCAAGGATGCGTGCCGCGCCGTTGGCCGGAGCATCAGGAGCCGCGGCCCCCAGCAGGGAAAAATGGCTCTGCAGCAGGGAAAGACGCCCCATAACGTCGTTGATGACGACGAGGGAACGGCAGCACTGGCCAAGGGCCGCGCCGCGAAGGACGGGAGTAGAAAGGGAAGAAGACATAAGGCACCTCTTAGTTTTGGGGATTAGGTTACAGGGTACAAAAAAAGACGGAACAACGCTCCCCGGCACTAAGAAGGCCGCCAGTCCTCACGGATACTGGACGTTGTTCCGCCAATATGTACCTGCACCCAAGAGGTGCGTTGGTGGCAGAAACAGAAAACGCCGCGGTTCTCACCGTGTGGGGCACGGCAAAGGCATCGGCAAGCCTTCTTAGTTTAGGGAACATCAGGTTGCGGTAAAATCTTCGGTCTGTCAAGACTTCGCCGCGAAGGACGGGAAGGGATTGGGACAGAAGGCACCTCGTGTGATTGGGATTAGGAAACAAAAAAAGGCGAAATAACGCTCCCCGGTCACACGAGACCGCCGGGGCCTCACGGACACCCGGACGTTATTCCGCCAATATGAACCAGCCCTTGCGGGCATGAGGTGGCAGAAGCAGAAAACGCCGCGATTTTTATCTGCTTGGGGCAGGCAAAGGCTCCGGCACAGCCTCGTGTGTTAAAGGGAAGTTCAGGGTTAGCGATTTCGTCCCGCCTGTCAAGCGAGAGAAATGTTTTTCTTAAGAGCGCACAGGACTATGAACTTCGTTTTTTTGACCTGAATCATAGCCCAAAATGTAACCTGCGGATATACCTACTTTCTGGTATAAGACATGAAAATAGTCCTCTTTGGGAGGATTGACCATCTTGGAATAATTTTCGAGGCTCCATAAAATCAGTGAATTAAATTGGACTAGATGTCGAGATGAGAAATATCTCACCAATAATATCAAGAAGCTGTATTTAGAAAAGCATTTCCTGTTTCATCAATAGAAATTCTTATTCTTCCTTTAGTTTTAGTAGAAAGCGATTTTATAGTAGAGCCTCCATAAGGGATCCCTGAAGCACATATATAATATTGGGGGGCTGTTATATGTTTTCCATATTTGTCACTTATTAAAATCAGATTTGGGTGTAAAAAATCAATCATATCATTGCAATAGGCTGATGGACGACCGTGATGTGGGGCAACAAGGATGATCGTTGCCTTATTGATAATCTCACTTATTTCTTTGGCATAATTACGTTTAAGACTCTCCCAACCTGTTGGTTCAATATCTCCAGGGCATATAAAAACCCAATTTTTATATTTGTAAATTACAACAATAGAAGTGTCATTACATTTCATATTGTTATGGTAAGTGTTCATATAACAATATACTTTGACATTTCCATTGTTTTGTTCATTTTTAGGTGATTTTTCAGCTGACACAGGATAAATATAAGTTGAATCAAGATTTTTGAAAATTTTTTGGTACTCCTTGTCACAAGATCCATATTTCATTTCATATGGTAAAGTTTTATTTCTGGTAAAAGTTTTTGGTTTGTCTAGATATTTTATAAAATTGGGTAATCCTTCAATGTGATCTTTGTCAGGATGACTTATGATAAGATAATCAATATTGTTTACCTTGTAAAAGTTTTTCATTCTTTCAAAAGGAGAAAAGTCAGTCTCGCTATTATGGCCAGCATCAATGCAATGGTTCTGACCAGATGGAGTTTGAATCCATATGGAGAGACCATGTTCTACATCCCATAATGTAAATGAAAAATCCATGTGTTCATCCTGTTATAGGTTTGGTGTTTGATTTTATAAAATCAACCCTATTTTTTATATATTTAGTTTGTTTTTTATATGATAGTAAAAAAATTATAAAAATAGAGAGTATTAATATAAGTTTAATAAATTCATAATTTAATAGAGTATTATTTGCTATATTATTGTATAAAAAACATAATAGTATAATAAAAGACATGGATGTTAAAGAACGAAAATTATTATTTATTTCTGAAAGAATGGATATTTTTTTATCGTATTTTTCTGCTTCTATATAATCTTCATACTTAGAAAAGAGTATAAATTTTATATAGCGTAAAAATGGTTCTATAATGAGTGAGCCTATACGATTAATGAGCATACCTATAAAATAGTAAATAAAAAAATTTTCGATAATTCTATCTGTAAATAGAGGAATTTTAAATAGTGAAAGGCTATCGGATAGCCAAACAAAACATATGCCGGGGAATAAATAATTAACTATTTGATATGATGATATTTTTTCAAGTAATGTGCTCATTGAGATTCCTGTATATATTTGATGATAGGTAAATAAAATTTTTTGTTGAAGTAAGAGAAAAATATAATAGCCCAAAGCTCAATCGTTATAGTCGGTCTTTTGCTGATTCAATTTGCGTCAGAAATCCCGCGTCAATGAGGTCTTCGATGTGCATCTCCGGAGTACCGGTTCTGATGACGCTGCCGTTGAACATGGCAGCTCGCTTTGCAGAACCACGCATCCACTCGTCAAGCGTGGGCTCCGGTATGAACTTTGTCTGCCAGAGCTGTTCGGCAAGATGCCGGAAGCTGTCGGCCTCCAGCACCTCGCCGTCAAGAGTACGAAATTTCATAATCCCCCTATGCGACGGTTGCCAGCACTGCGGCACGATTGCGGTAGTAACGCACGACGCTTTCGCTGATCCCCGTCCAGATGCTTTCGGCCCGAGGGGCCGGAGCTGAAGTGCGCATCATCCCGCTCACGAGACGGTATGCTGACTGCCCGCGCAGCGGTTCAATCTGCATGCCCATACGACGCAGCCGGGTAACCGCAGCCCGAGCGGTATGGGGCAACCAGCCGAAAGTATCGCACATGGCGGACAGAGAGACAACGCCCTGCGAGGTGAACATCTCAGACAGCCGCGCCTGTACCCCATGCAGAGCAGGGTGCTCGATGACGGGAGCCGATACAGCCGGGGTATTCCGGGCCTTGGAGTTATCGATGAACTGGCCGAGGAAGCGAACCCAGTTGGCGATCTTGGTGGCGTTCACCGTGCCCGAATGCTGGCGAAATTCAATAGTGCCATGGCGCTGGAAGGACATCAGGTTGACCTTGAAGTATCGGCTGCCCATAATATTGGCCATTTCATTGATGGTTGTGGCGCGCATGAGTCGTCCGAAGGAAATGCCAGCCAACGTATTGCAGTAGAAGTTGGCCGTGCCGCGGCGGCTCGGAGGCATGATCGCGTCGATTTCGGTTTCATGGTCTGCATAGCGGCGGATGATGGTCTTGACGTCGTCGACGCTCAGATCGGAAGCATCAAAGTGGACATGAAAGCCGCAGGTTCTGTTGACCGTCGCTCCGGCGTCGGAAAGGGCTTCGGCGACGGTCATGGCTTCCGCGAGCCCCTGTTCGCCATGCAGCACCGGGCTGACGATTTCAAATCCGCCGCGCACGCTACCGTCGCCCACCAGTTTCCAGTGGGAACGGGTCGTGTGGTTATAGGATTCATCATGCACGGCGATGCCCACGGCGCTCAGAGATGTCAGGGCGGTCTGGCGATTGATCCCGGCGATTTCAAGTTCGATTCCGAAAGAGCGATTCATATCTTACAACCTCATGTTTTAATTTATGATTCATTGTTGCCGTGAGTGTGTGTTCGCTCTTTCGTCCAAAGGTTGCAAGTCTTTTCTTGCTGATTTTATTGTTTTTTTTGTTGCATGGTGCCGGGGATGGCTTCCCGGTACCATGCGGCAGAATTCAGGGATGGAGAGTTGCCTGCAGTTCGGCAAGCACCTCGCTGGAATCAAAGATGATTTTGCTTGCGGCGGCGGTCACGTTGGGGCTGGTGAGATCATCGGCGGAGCACAGGTAGATGACGGGGCGCTCCAAAGCATAGGCCGCTCCCGCAACCACGGCCATCTCCGTATCCGGTTTGCCCGTGATGAGTACGGCATCGGATTCACGGATGCAGGCGATGATGATTTCCATACGGTCTTCGCCAGAGTCGCCTATTGTCAGGACACGCATGCCCATATTTTCGATGACGTGACGCAGAAAGGGCGTATGGCACCGGGCGGCGGCGTTTTCAACGAGGCAGACAGTGTGCTTGCTCATGTTTTTCTCCCTTATCCGGCATACGCAATGATGCGGTAAAAGTTGTCGCTCTTGACCAGTCTGGCCACAAATCGCTCCCTTGCCTTTTCCGTCTTGAACGACCGCCGCTTGCAGAGCAGCTGGCCATTCCGCCCAATGACCTCGTAAGCAACTTCAAACATCTTGCAACCTCTTTGATTTATTTGATTTACCCTTTCGGAGTGGTCGTGTGTTCGCTCTTTTTAGAGAGGTTTGCAAGTCGTTTCTTGTTGATTTTATTGTTTTTTTAAGAAAAAGCTCCGCCGGAGCGGAGCTGGTTTCTCATTTTCCAAACAAACCATGCGAATGTGTCATGGAGAGGGAGTGGCTCGGCATCAAATGAGGGGCATCCAGATATTCCACCCGGGGGAAATGCTCACAGGGACCCTGTGCAAGCCGAAACCTGCGGCCATCGTCTGTGGTGGCGTAGGTATACGTC
>QWCH01006556.1_pt1 | contig 11173 bp, 8 predicted proteins | sample 1972671 | NCBI WGS metagenome assembly QWCH01 (sample SAMN09866713, study PRJNA288562) | Human gut metagenome isolate term3_stool, whole genome shotgun sequencing... | isolation source: gut | host: Homo sapiens | place: USA: California | reverse complement strand
ATATTTGAAAAGTCTGGATTAATGAAAAGGAGCGTGAAACATGAAAATATGGTTAGATGATCTCCGCCCGGCACCCTGGGGATATGAGAGCGCCAGATCTGTGAATGAAGCCAAGACACTGATCCGGGAGGCGGAGAGAAACGGCATCGAGATCGAAGTACTGGATCTCGACCATGATCTGGGAGATTTTGCAAATCAGGGTGGCGATGCCATCAAACTGCTGGACTGGCTGGTGGAGCGGGAGACCTTTTACCCCGTGGAGATCCATACCGCGAATCCCGTGGGCAGAGCGAATATGGAGAGCGTGCTGGCGAGGTACTGGGGAGAGGAGTACTGGTAGAAAACTTGATGACGACTGGTGGCAACTTCCGTAAAAAAGTTTGTAATTTTAAATGAGCGAAAAAAGTAAAAAGAATCAGACAATTCAATATTATGATCAAAATGCCGCCGATTTTGTGGAGAACACGCGTAATGTAGATTTTCATGTAATGCAGGATGAATTTATAGAAGGGCTTCCTGCAGGGGCGAAGATCCTGGACCTGGGCTGCGGCTCCGGAAGGGACACGAAATATTTCCTGGAGCATGGCTATCGGGTAGATGCGATAGACGGCTCCGCGGAACTGTGCGCGTTGGCATCAGAGTACACGGGGATTCCGGTGAAATGCCAGTTGTTCCAAGAGCTGGATGCATCGGAAGTGTATGACGGTATCTGGGCGTGCTCATCGTTGCTACATTTATCCTATGGGGAACTGGATGAAGTGTTATATCGCATCGAGAAGGCATTGAAGCCGCAAGGCATTTTGTACATGTCATTTAAGCATGGTGTATTTGAAGGGGAAAGGAACGGCAGATATTTTCTGGATTTTACAGAAGAGAAACTGGAGCAGCTGCTGAAAAAACATACAAGTTTACAGCAGCTGCGGAACTTTCTGACAGAAGATGTACGACCGGACAGGGAAGAAAGATGGCTGAATCTATTCCTGAAAAAGATCAATTCTTAACTGCATATCCGAACTATGTCCTCCGGGAGACAGTGACTTATCCGAATGGCGGTGTGAGTCGCTTTTATGATGATGGAGTGGACATGGTCATTATCGATGATGAAATCTGCTCCTGCCGCGATGGCGAGCAGATTTTTCCTTATACACTGATCACAGATAAACAAAACCACTATATGAAAATATACCGGAGAGTGTTCCGATTCCTGGGATTTGATCCGGAAACGATAGAAAAATGCCTGCAGAGAAGCCGACAGGAAGTGTTGTACTCTACCAAAAAAATCTCAGAAAGAGGAGAGCATGCGGACTCTTCACCGCTGGAGCTGCTGTTTGAACAGAATTTCACGGATGTCTACGGTATGCGGGCATTGAAATATCTGCAAAAAGAATTCCGGATATCCGATGAAGACGGCAACAATTATTTCCTCGATTATCTCGTAGATACCGCAGACAGCAGAGTGGCAATCGAGGAAAACGGAATTCATTACCACCATCCGCAGCTGATCGGAATAGAGGGCTATCGGAAACAATTACGCAAGCAGAATACCTGCGCCTTGTGGGGATTAAAGCTATACCGTTTTTCCACGGAAGATTGCCGATTCAAGGATCGTATCGAGGATGATATCCGGTCTTACCTGGGAAAAGATACCGGCGGATTCCGGGAAGCAGGATTGCTGCTGGAACGTAAGACGGAACTGTATGAGCACCAGGAGATCAGCCTTACGCAGATAGAGGAACGGCGGGAAAAAGGAATTCGTGCATTCCTCATTGTACTACCTACCGCAGCGGGAAAATCCCGGATCGTAGAAGAAGATATTCAGAAATTTGCAGCTGGAAAAGAGCAGTTCCGGGCATTGATCCTGGCACCGAATACGAATATCATTGCGGACTGGAAAGAGAGAATCGAAAACGATCTGCAGCCGTTGCAGGACCGGATCGATATTAAGACTTACAGCTATGCGGTAAGACATTACCATGAAAAAGCAAGAGATTATTATTCCTATATTGTAGTGGATGAAGCGCACCACGCGGTAGCTCCGATGTTAAAGCGGGTGATTCAATACTATGCGCCGGAATTCCTGATAGGATTGACAGCCGGATAAAAAGAGACTGGAAGAAATCTTCGGAAATTATACAACAGAGCTTTCTCTGAAGGATGCAATGGAGAAGGGAGTTGTGGCGAGGGCGAATGTCTACCGGATCGAGACGAATATTGATCTGAGCCATGTCCGTTTTAACGGAAAAGATTATGTAAATGCGGATCTGGAGAAGAGTGTGCGTGTCACTTCCCGAAATGAATTGATCGTAAATGTGCTGAAGGATTATTTCACGGAGGGAGATGCCGGAAAACGTCAGGGAATTATCTTCTGTATCAACAAGGCGCATACCAAAGAGATGGCACGCCTGCTGAACGCAGCCGGTATCTCAGCGCAGGATTACAGTGGAGATACAAAACACCCGGAGAAGGTTATGCAGGAGTTCAAGGAGCATAAGATACGTTTCCTCTGTGCCTGCGATATGATCTCGGAAGGCTGGGACTATCCGGAACTCGGAATCCTCGTTATGGCGCGCCCGACGCTGTCGAAGGTGCTGTATCTTCAACAGATCGGCAGAGGCTTGCGCCGGACATCCATCAAGGGATTACCTGCCGGGACAAATGATCGAGATCGATGGCATCACCGAGCGCGTGGAACGGATCGTGGAAGTGGACATCCATACCTTTGAAGAAAAGTATGGAGATTACTATAGTCAGGAACAACTGGCGAGAGAGTACTTCGTCAACACCGGAACGATCACCAACTGGATCCGTAAGGGGAAGATTACACCAACGATGGAATTCCCCTTCGGCAGCAAGAAGATCAGCCTGTTCAGCCCGGAGGATGTAGAGAAATACAGAAAAGAACTGAACATCCAGGAGCATAATGATGAAACCGTTCGGGATGACTTTTTTGCATTCCTGGAGGAAAGAGATTATTCGCTGTCCTATAAAATGCCGTTCCTGCTGTCTTTTATCGATCATATGGACACGATAGGCGATGCGAAGATCGAGGATGTGCTGACGGATTACATAGCTTTTTATCAGGACAGGATCAATAAAGGACTGCCGGTGGATCGCCCCAGCTGCCCTTATAATGCCGAGACTCTGAAAGACCGGAAAATGATCAAAAGCAGCATGCTGACCAATCCATTTGAAAAGTTCGAGAGAAAGAGATTTATGTACTACTCAAAGGACCTGGGAGTGATCTCACTGAATCATGCGCTGCTGGCGAAGATGAGCGAGGGGGATTGGGAGAGAGTGAAGAGGCAGATGAGGGAAGATTTGGAGAGGTATTATAGCCAGACATAGATTATGAGGATCTATCATAAATAAGATTATCTGTATTTTAATTTGCGTACAAATAATAGTAAGGAGAAAATCTATTTCTAGTAACTTTATAGTTGATTTTCCAGTAAGACATGAAAGCTTAATGAGAATAATCCAACTGGTTCTTTACATATACAAGAAGGATGAAATGTTTAGGGTGTTGTGGATAAATAACTACAAGAGGGAATTAATATATTACATTGCATGGAGGGTTTCTTTGTACAAAGATTGCATTTGGACATAAGACAAAGAACTATTCTGATAAAACTGTATGGGGATGAAGATAAGTGCATAGGATGTGGCAAGTGTGAGAAATTATGACCTATCAAGTATTGCTTTGAATATGGTTTTAGAGTGATTGTACTGGGAACTATAAAGTTCTACATGGGATAATGTCTTTATGACAGAAGAGCAGAGTTATAAATATTATAATGAGCCTATTTGGAAGGGCAGATAAGCAGAAGGTTTGAAGATTGGAATTGGAAAGACGCTTTTTGCCGTGGGATATAAAGCGTGAGACTGTTTTCGGGAATATAGTTGTTGTGGAATGGTATTTTAAGTGCGACTATAAGGATAATATGGATGGTTTTGACAAGGGGACTAAAGCAGAGTTTGATTTTGTTATGAAGATTTGTGATTTGAGGGAAATTCAGTTGAAGGCAAAGTAATAATATCCGTAGGAAGAATAATGCATAAAGGCTTGATTATTGAAAAATGATTTTTGATATAAGCAGAAGCATAATAAATATTTGTATTGATAAAAAATAGAATAAAAAATTGAGAAATCATGTTGGATTAGGTATAATAACATTATGGAGCTTTAGACGCAAATGAGGTGGAATAGAATGATAGATGCAGAAAATGCTTTAAAATGGGAAGAACTTAATTTAGATTACGAAGGTGAAAATAAGTATGCTTCTTTTTTCTCTTCAACAGGTAATTTGCATACATATCCAGCAAAAGCTGTTCCTGAAATGGTTAGTGATTTAATTAAAAAGGTTATGTCAATTAAATCAATAAAAACTGTATTAGACCCTTTTGTGGGAAGTGGAACAACCGCGTTGGAGTCAAAATATTTAGGATTGGACTTTTGGGGATCAGATTTGAATCCTCTTGCAGTTTTATTGTCCAAAACTAAAGTGTTAACTATAGATAATACTAATTATACAAAAAAGAGATTAAGTGATTTTGTTCAACAGGTAAAAAAAGAGTACCCTGATGCACGATTAATACCATTTTATACATTTAACAGTATTAATTATTGGTTTAAAGAAGAAAATATTCGCGAATTAAGCTTTTTAAAATATAAAATGGATCAATTTATTAATAATGCTAACAAGGTTAACCGGGAGATGTATGCTCTAATATTGTTAACTGCATTTAGCTCTACAATACGAAGAGTTTCGTTAACTAGAAACGGTGAGTTTAAATTATACAGAATGTCGCCTAGTGACATAGAGAGATTTTCTATTAATGCGATTGATGAATTTGAAGATGCAGTAACTCATTTGTTAGATATGTTGGTTGTTGCGAATAATAGTTATAAAAAAGAAACCATAAGTACAATTTGTTTACAAAATGCTAAGTCACTGAACTATTTGAAAAATAAGAGTATAGATTTAGTAGTTACTTCACCGCCATACGGTGATTCCAAAACGACAGTTGCATATGGTGAATTTTCAAAACTTTCTCTCCAATGGATGGAAGATTTATTAAAAAAATATATTAGAATTGAAGTGGCAGATTGTAATTGTGATGAACAATTATTAGGAGGAAGAAAATCTGAATGGAGTTTGCAGGATGAAAAAGATTTTTATAAATCAAATGAGGTTGTAAACTTAGAAACACAAATACAGTCCAGAATTCAGGAAAAGAAGAGGGATTTAGCAAGAGCTAAGGAAGTGTTGGAAGAAATGAGGAGGTGCATTAACAACAAACGGTTTGTATCAATAGATTTATTACATAAAAATGAAATCCTTTATCAACTAATTTCTGAAAGAGTTAGATTAGATATTTATAGAAAAATCAAAAATTCTAAGGCGGGATTAAAAGATAAAGAAACAAAAAAACTGGCGAAGAAAAATGCGGGGGAATATATGAAGCAGATGGAAAATACATATTCATCTAAATATGTAATACGCCAGACACACTTAGAAGAAAAATTGGATAAAGTGACAGAAACGCTTGAAAGAAATGAAAAGTCTATCCAAAAACGAAAAGAAGATGTATTAGTCTTTTTAAAAGACTTATATAAGGTGGTATTAGAGACAGATAGGGTGATGAAAAAAGATGGCTTTCAGGTTTGGATAGTAGGCCATAGAACTGTAATGGGAAAGATTACTATCAACATGGAAGGAATATTAAAAGATTGGTTTTTGAACATGGGGTATGAGTGTGAAGCTTCCCTGAGTAGAAAGTATTCTTTTAAGAGAATGCCACATCATATCAATTCGACTATCGAACGCTGTGAAGAAGTGGATACAATGATGAATGAATATATATTGGTGGTTAGGAAAAAATAGAGAGGAGAAGTTGAAAAGTGCAGAGGAGTGAAAAGATGAATTTAACAGCATCTGCAAGATTAATCATGCAGTTAGGTGAGCAGCTTATTGAAGATGAGTTGGTTGCCCTTTTGGAATTGATTAAGAATGCATATGATGCAGATGCTAATAATGTAGATGTAGTTATTGACACAGATACCATCACTCCTTATGGAGTTGGTCGTATAGAGATTAAGGATGATGGTAATGGGATGATTCCAAGCATTGTGAGAAATTCTTTCCTGAGGTTATCAACAAGTTTTAAAGAGGAAGAGAAGAGTTCTATTTACTATCATAGAAGGGTTTTGGGGAAGAAAGGTATAGGACGTCTTTCGTTTCAGAGATTAGGAAATTATATAACAGTAGAAACGGTGCCAAATATAGAGAGATTTGAAGAAACAGATTTACTTAAAGATGAAGACGTAGAATTTATAAAAGAGTACAGAAAAATTAATATTGATATAGATTGGTCTGAGTTTCCGATTGATATGGATTTTTCAGATATTATTGCTACGGTAAAATACGAAAAGGACGTTGTGGCATCAAGTGGTACAAAAATTGTAATTCAGGGAATTAAAAATCTTAATTTCTGGGATATGGACAAGAAGAAAGAGGAAAAACTAAAAAATGAGTTATTGAATATGATGGATCCTTTTCAGAAGAATTTAAATCTGAAAAAGAGTGAAAGATTTAATGTATTATTAAAGATTAATGATGTCCCATATTCTGCAGAACCTATAGATGAGAGTTTATTAGATGAATTATATGATTCCAAGGTATCCTTTGATTTTAAGGATTGGAAATTGCATGTAAAAATTGAAAGACCTTTAAAGTATGTTATGCAACGACGTAATTCAATTGTTAATAGAATGGAGGATTCAGGGTATGAAATATTACGTGAGACTCAGTACGAAAAAGAGTGTGAGGATTATTTAGTTAATTTTAAAGATTTAAATAAAGTCTATATTGATTATCCGAAAATAAAATTTACAATAGAAAAAACTACTTTTTTGAGTGAAAGTCTAATATCTAAACTTGTAGAGAAAAAGGAAAAAGGTGAAATAACAGAAGAAGAATATAGAAAAGCTATAGTTGATCAGTATGCTTATCCGGGAGACTTTGCAGGGGTAATTTATGCAAGAGATAAGACAAATAAAGAAGAAATAGACATAATATTGGGAAAGGAGGGCTTAGTAAAAGCAAAATTAAATACTTTAAGTGATATTAATAAAGCGTGGTCGTCTATGCAGGGTGTTTATGTGTATAGGAATGGATTTAGAGTGTTACCCTATGGAAGAAAGGATTGGATTGGTTTTACTGAAAAGAGTCAGACTGCGGCCAATAATATATACAAGGAGCATACAGTTGTAGGATATTTAAAATTAGATGGATTTACAAGTGAAAAGCTTGAAGAACAGACAAATAGGCAAGGGTTTATACAGGATGAGTATGGTAAGAATTTTTTTATGTTGATACAAAACTTCTTGCTTAATATTATGTTTGAAAGCGATATTAAATTTAGAGATGGTTTTTCTAGGATTAAAGAAAAAAAAGATGGAGTTGTTACGGATAATGGAAAAATTATTTTTGAAAGAATCGCAGATTTTGAAGATGAAAAAAATGCGAGGATGCAAGATGTAAAGGAACAAGTAGAAGATTTAAGAATTGCAATCTCAAATAAAGCAATGGCTACTAATATGCCACAAAAGGTAGTTGAGAATTTGCAGGATACGATATTACAATATGAGGCGGTAGAAAAAAAAGCCATAGATGAAAAAAAGCAGGAAATATACCTAAAGTCTCAGCAAATTGAAGAAATAAAAGACATTGTTCCATTGTTGGGGCTGGGGATAATTGCAGAATCCTTGACACACGAAATGAATCGAATTGAGCAAAATATAGAAGATTGTGCAAGAGATACTATTAAATGCAAAACCGATACTGATAAAATTGTAAAAAATCAAAGAAACATAATTACACAGACTAATTTCCTGAAAATACAACTAGCTCACATGGAATCAACATACAGACGTAATCTGGAAAAACAAGAGGAAATATTATTAAGAGATTTTCTGTTAGATATGTATGTAAATGAAGATAGTCCAATGTCTCGAAAAGCACGACGGGATGGTGTGGATGTTTTGGTTGAAGGAGCAAATATTTTGATTAAGGCCAACAAGGGAATTTTAACTACCATTTTTGATAATATATTTCTTAATTCGCTGTATTGGGTGCAATATTCACAGCAAAAAAAATACATTAAATTTATAGTGAAACAAAGTGGAACTATTGAATGTTTTGATTCTGGGTGTGGAGTACATCCGGAGATAGAAGACAAATTATTTGAGCCATTTCGCTTTATGAAGGAGAATGGAAGAGGATTAGGGTTATTTATAGTACGGGAATTAACGGAGAATATGAATGGTAGAGTTTGGCTTTCGGATGAGAGAAGAGATGGTAGAAGGTTTAAATTTGTATTCGATTTAAGTGAAAGGATGGTATAGCTTTGCAAGACTTAATACAAATGTTAAATGAATATGAAATAAAAAATATCATATCAATTGATGATGGATGGAATATTGCTGGGGAACTCGAGGAAAAAATAGAAAAAGCAGGAAATGACCTAAATGTTACAATAAAAGATTTCTGCGATATGTATGGTATAGAAATTGTTGCAGAGGAAGCTGAGGCTTATAAGGAGTGTAGTTATATGCCGATAAAAGAATCTGAGAATGTTAAGTCATTAATTCCTCAGACATTTTTGGTAATATGTGAAACTCTACAGGTTGATATTGATGCTTCATTAAAAACTTTAAAAAGTATTTTGTGTCAATTGGAGGGCATGTTCAATATATATACAGGGGTTAAGTTTGAAAGCTCGTATCAGACATTAGAAGGAAACACCTTGTATATTTTAGATAAAGATATGGGGGAAAATCGCGAAAACGAATTTCTGGATTATATAGTAAATATAATAGAGGAAAGAAAGGCATATAACGATCTTGTGATAGTTTATTCCCATGAAGTCGCCGGATTGTTAGAGCATGATAAGAAAGTTGATTATCTTAGGATAAACAATAAAGGAAACGATTTGGAAATTTTATATCAGTTTTGGCCACTTTCAAAGATTACAGATGAAACGCAACTTGTAATTGGCATAAAAGAGATGGTTTCCAAATCAATGTATGGAAAAGCATTGAGTAAGATGATAGAAATGAAAAAGATTTCTGTAGAGAAGGCTTTTAAAGATCTACTTCATATTAATATTGATAACCTGGATGATATGATTATTGATGCACACATTGAAGGCGGAAAAATTACAGAAAGCTATGAACTGTTAATAGATTCGCTGATTAAGAAGAATGCTTTAGAGCAGATAATATCTAGTGATGTTTTGGACTATGAGAAATTTCTTATGAGATATAGTGCTAAACGTTCTAAAAAGATTATGGATGAAATTGGTGTATCATCACAAAAAAAATATGATAATTTGCGAAGGGAATCAAATAAAAAGAAATTGTTAAACTCAGGAACTCTTTTGTACAATGTTGCAGATTATAGCATAAATAAAGAGTATAACAATCCGTCAATGGGAGATATTTATGTGTTTACAGAAGCGAGAAGTAAGCAACGATATGCAGGAATGCTAATTTCTCAAGAATGCAGTACATTAATTCGACTGGATAAATATCCCGACAATATAAAAAGAAAAGCAGACGAGTTGTTATTACTGTTATTTGATATTGTTGAAATCAAAGAAGAAAGCATAAATGATTATACTAAAAAATTGGATAATTATATTTGGCCTATAAAAATAGATGAAAAAATATGCTTGTTGAAAAATATAAAAAGAAGTATGTATATTGACCCGTGTATATTAGATTTATGCGGTCTAAATGCCTCTGGAAAGGCAAAAATACAATTTGAAGAGCAAAGCTTAGAATATAAAAGTGTTTATTCAAGAGAATTCTATAGGAATTTCAGACAAAACATAGAAAAAAAAATCAAGGATACAATTTTTCGAGTTTTACAGACAAGGGGAATAGAGACTATAGAAGATGCAGTCAATAACATGATAATATCTTTGGCATATGGAGTTGAATTTAAAGAAGATTTTGAATTGCAGCGAATATGCAAAATTGATGAAAAGCAAACGTTACATATTATACACGAGTATTTAAATGACATAGCCAAAATAGGTTTGAATGTATATCCAAATTTACAGGATGCATAGGAAAGAGGGTAAAGAGGTGCTTCCCCTCTCATAACAAATGAGAGGGGAGGCACCTTAAAACACTTCCAGACTGTTTCCTGTGCCATCCATATATGTCTCTTCCCATTAAGAGCATGTGGGGGATGTTCCAGTGGATTATCAACAGACATCACGGTAAATTAGGAGCGATCTGCATTCCAGATTCTTTTTGTCCGCACCCTCCACTCTCTTTTTGAGCGCAGCCAATTCGGAGGAGACAGTTATAGTAGTGGTTAATGCGAAATTCAATTAATATCAATTTCAACTTTTAACAAGTTATTTTGGAATAAAAGAAAACGAACGTTTTTGCTTTATACTTTATATTTATATATGAGGTATCTACACAGCCCCAATATAGTTATTCGCAGCAGGCAATAGATTTCATTTTTAATGAGATTATGAAAACTCCAGACACACTAATCGGAGATCTAAAAGCCAAAATAAAAATGTCAACCCAGGAGCAAAGGACTCTAAGTGAAAATTCACCTACTCCCATTCGAGAACCCAACTTTTATCTGTCACAAGTTGACTACAATTACTATAGGCAATATGCTATGGTTTGCCAAACGAAAAAGAAATACATTTCAGGATACATTTAGATAAAAATAAGCCAATTACGGAGAATACCATGTCAAACACCACCCTTACACAACTTCAAGAAGGACTGACAACTGCATATATTGACGGTACAGCCGCTGCCAATCTGGCATACAAGCCTGCCTTCGTGTCGAATAATCCGGAAGAGGGCAAGAAAGTTATTTCCGTCATAGAAGATGAACTGATGAAGTGTGATCAATTCCAGATCAGCGTGGCTTTTATTACTATGGGTGGTATTACGCCTCTCTTGCAGACCTTGAAGGAACTGGAGAAGAGGCAGATTCCGGGTCAGATCTTAACGACAAACTATCTAAACTTTAGTGAGCCCAGAGCATTGAAGAAGCTGCAGGAACTGTCCAATGTTACTCTGAAGATGTATGATGTGGATCGGGCAGACCAGGGCTTCCACACCAAAGGCTAC